>Ga0105359_10000658_pt1 | contig 28966 bp, 20 predicted proteins | sample GOMGulsemesocosm_6_FD_83659 | JGI IMG/M metagenome (GOLD analysis project Ga0105359, IMG submission 83659) | Methane-oxidizing microbial communities from mesocosms in the Gulf of Mexico - GOM8C Gulf of Mexico | ecosystem: Environmental > Aquatic > Marine > Cold seeps | place: Gulf of Mexico...
ATGGTGGTATCACCTGGAAAAAAGATAGTAATGGTCATCATTTTATTGCCTCATCAAATCAAGGCAATGGCGCCAGTATTTGGTGGCCAAATAAAGATCATCCTTATGATGAGCCAGATAATGGCGTCGATGTTTCAGTTGAGGTACCAAAGCACTTAATGGATATTTCAAACGGTCGCTTAGTGGGTATTGATGAAAACACGGGACGCGATACAAAAACTTTTCATTGGAAGGTTATTAACCCTATCAACAACTACGCAATCAGCTTAAATATTGGCGATTACGTGCACTTCTCAGAAAAGTACGCCGGAGAGAAAGGTGAACTTGATATGGATTACTTCGTATTACGTGAGAACCTCGAAAAAGCAAAAAAACAATTTAAAGATGTCAAACGTACTATGCAAGCTCTGGAACATTGGTTTGGCCCTTATCCATTTTATGAAGATAGTTACAAACTTATCGAGGTGCCTTATCTTGGAATGGAACATCAAAGCGCGGTCACTTATGGCAATGGTTATAAAAATGGCTATTTAGGCCGTGATCGTAGTCAGACCGGCTGGGGCATGAAATTTGATTTTATTATTGTGCATGAGTCCGGGCATGAATGGTTTGCGAACAACCTAACTAATCAAGATGTGGCTGACATGTGGATTCATGAAAGTTTCACCACCTACTCTGAAAATCTGTTTGTGGAGTATCATTATTCTAAAGAAGCTGGTGCTGAGTATGTACGTGGTAAACGCGCAGGGATCCTTAATGACATTCCGATTATTGGTCAATACAACGCTGATAGAAACGGTTCAAGTGATATGTATGATAAGGGTGCAAACATGCTGCATACTATTCGTCAAATTGTTGATAATGATGTACTTTGGCGCGATATATTGCGTGGTTTAGGCAAAGATTTTTATCATAAAATAGTCACAACACAGCAAGTTGAACAATACATCATCGATAAATCAGGTATAGACCTAACAAGTGTCTTCGACCAATATTTAAGAGATCATCGAGTACCGAGTCTTGAGTATTTTGTTAAAGATAAAAGGGTCATGGTACGCTGGAAAAACGCTATTGAAAGCTTCGCTATGCCAATCAAGCTAACGATTAATGGAAAAGAGCGCTGGGTAACTCCAACTTCGCGATGGCAGCAACTTAAAAATGACGTCGTCAACCCAAGCTTTAGTGTGGATAAAGACTTCTACATTTCTACATTGAATATCTTAGGTAACTAAATACGATTATCGAGAAGCACTAACGAATGCGCATTATTGTCCATTCGTTAGTTGCTATCAGTTTCAGCTAACCAAGATCACATTCCAAAACGAACTGGTATTCGTTACACTAACCTCAAATTATTTATCGATTTAAGGTTAACTCTGTGACACTAGCTATTGCGCCTATTGCCAAAAAAATTCCTCATCAGCTTAATCAACATAATCACCAACGTATCGACAATTATTATTGGATGCGCGACGACAGTCGTCAGAACAAAGAAATCCTTGCTCATCTTGATGCTGAAAATGCTTATTGTGATGCGATACTAGCCCCTAATACAGCACTGCAAGATACGTTATTTAACGAACTTAAAGCCCGTATATGCAAAGACGATAATACAGTGCCTGTTAAAGATGGTGATTTTTGGTATCACAGTGAAATTAGTGGCGATGAAGAGCACTCTTCATATTACCGAGCCTTAGATAATCAAGGCAAAGGTAAGCAATTATTACTTGATGTTAATGTTTTAGCCGCCAAACATGAGCACTTTGAGTTGGGCGACATGTCTATTAGTCCCAATGATGAGGTACTCAGTTATTCAACGGATTTAGATGGTCGCCGCATTTATACTATCTTTTTTAAAGCGCTTTACCCTGTTGATTCACCTCAGCCAGAGGAATTAGAAAAAGATCCATCCACTACTTTATTAAGCGATGTATTAATCAATACAGAAGGACAAGTGGTATGGAGCAGTGATAACAAAACGCTGTTTTATATTAAAAAGGATCCTCAAACACTCTTAGGTACACAGGTTTACCGTCATACCATGGGCACTTCTCAAGCCGATGATGAACTTGTTTATGAGGAAGATGATCACAGTTATTACATGAGCTTGAGTAAAAGCCGCGATGAGTCACTCATTTTCATCAATTTAGAATCAACCGAAACTACAGACACATGGTTTTTAGATGCCGCTAAACCCTTTGATGAATTTGATCAACTTGTTGATTGTATCGATGAACATGAATACAGCGTTGATAAGTTAGGAGACACCTTCTACATTGTCACTAATTTTGAAGCCACGAACTTTAAAGTAATGACAGCCACCAGCGACACTATTTTTGATTCCGCGCAATGGCAGCCACTCATTCCCCATCGCGACGATGTATTAATCGAAGATTTAGAATTATTTAATGAGTATTTTATAGTGGCTGAGCGTGAACTTGGACAAATCCGCTTCGTTATTCATACAGAGTCTGGCGATAGTTACCCTATCACCTTTAATGATCCCTGTTATTATGCGTGCTTAGGTGACAACCCCGAGCCTGATTCAAGCTGCGCTCGAATCTATTACTCATCACTGACAACACCGGGCTCTTTATTTGAGATAGACTTAGAAAGCACCGACAGTACGCTGTTAAAAGAGCAAAAGGTTTTAGGCGATTTTAATCGTGATGATTACGACTCACAGCGCATTTTTGTCACTAGCCGTGATAACCAACAAATACCCGTTTCATTAGTCTATAAAAAGTCATTGTTCAAACAAGATGGATCTAACCCATTATTACAATATGGCTATGGCGCTTATGGTATTACCATCGATCCCAACTTTAGCTCTCATACATTAAGTTTGCTAGACCGCGGGTTTGTTTACGCTATCAGCCATGTGCGCGGTAGCGAAATGCTGGGACGTCAATGGTATGAGCAAGGCAAAAAATCATTTAAGCAAAACAGTTTTAATGATTTTATTGATGTCAGTAAATACTTGATAGCCAATAAATATACTCACCCTAATAAATTATTTGCTAGTGGCGGCAGCGCTGGTGGATTACTCATGGGCGCTATCATTAACCAAGCTCCAGAACTCTATCGCGGTGTTGGCGCGCATGTCCCTTTTGTTGATGTGCTCACAACGATGCTTGATGAAACAATTCCACTGACTACCAATGAATATGATGAATGGGGGAACCCTAACGAAGTTGATGCTTATAATACGATACAGGGCTACTCACCAATCGATAATGTTGCCGTACAAGCATATCCAAACCTATTAGTGACTACGGGCTTACATGACTCTCAAGTTCAATATTTTGAGCCTATGAAATGGGTCGCCAAATTAAGAGAGTTTAAATCCAATGACAATATATTAGTCTTTAAAACAGATATGGACAGTGGTCATGCTGGCGCTTCTGGTCGCTTTAAAAGCCTTGAAGAAAAAGCCCTTGAAATGGCTTTCTTTATCTCATTAGCTTAATGATTTAAACCATTGAATAACAAAAAGGCTTCACCTAGGTGAAGCCTTTTTATAGAGAACCGTTTAAATTAACGACGTTTATTACGCGCAACAACGGTATCTAAAAATTCTTTTATCGCTTCATCAGCCCATGCTTGTGCTAGTGCTTCACTTTCAAAACCAGTCTCGCTTTTAGAAACAATTGTTTCTCTAGCCGTTTTACGACGGGTAATTTGCGCTGTCCAAGTAGTGCCTTCTTCGAGTAAGTTAATACCGAACTTTTTACTATTGCTCATGTCTTTATCCTAGCTTTAATCAAATTTTTAATTCGTGCCTTTCACATTCTTGATGAGAAATAACAACGTAATATTTGGCCGCTAGTGTACAGGCTTATCAACTTCATTGCTCGCCTATTTACAGCGGATGTGAGCTCAGGCTAACACTAAGTATAGTTTAGCTAGCTAATCATTAATTCACCCAATGAGTTTTCTTGGGAAGACGGTTTAGTCCGCCGCGATAAAAATATGGAAGAATGACTAACTCGTTTAGCTTGTTTTTTGGCAGCACTAGCCAGTTCAGCGATATCATGATGAGAGTTGCAAAGGTTAACATCTGGCGCAACCACACCAATGGCCAGGCTTAATAGTGGAAAAAACTGCGCCCTGCCACTGCGAGATTTAGCACTGATGCCACCATTAACTAAATCTTGTGTTGTGTAAAACTCACGTACCGCTTGATCAAATTCATTAAGCAAAAGCTGACAATCATGTCGCCAGTTTTCCCGCTCAAAAATAGCGACAAAATCATCGCCGCCGATGTGTCCAACAAAATCATTGTTACCGCAATGTTGTTGCATCAAATTTGCCACCAGTTGAATGACCTGATCCCCTTTTGAGTACCCATAAACATCATTAAATGGCTTAAAATTATTTAAATCAAAATAGGCAAAATAAAAAGATCGCTGCTCTGTAATTAAACGATCTACATGTCGAAATATCGGCACATTCCCTGGCATTAAAGTCAGTGGGTTAGCATAGCTAGCATGTTTTATTTGTTGTTGGGTCAGTTGACGCAACAAATCTCTCACAGAGCCAATGCCCACGTAATTGTGTTGATCGGTAATGATAAAGTGCCATAACATATGATCGTCATGCTCTGCCGTAATCATCTTTGACAGTTCATCTAAACGTGTATTTGCTTCAACAATGATGGGTTTTGCATTCATTGTCTCTGTAATTAACTTACGATCATTTAAAGCGCGGCCATAAGGCGTTGAATAAAGCTCTAGAATATCATCACGTAACATCATTCCCACAGGTTTCTTACCATCGAGCACTGGTAATGAGTTTACCTTTGGATGCTTATGCAAATAATCAACAATGTCTTTGGTGCACGCTTTATCATCAAAAGTATGAGCCGATTGCAATAAAGAGCTCACCGTTTGATCCAGTTGCGGTAAGTACAAGGTTGTGCGTTGATGATTTAATATTTCAACAGGAACATCGGTTCGTGGAAATGGCTCTGGACGTGCAAATAAAAAACCCTGACCAAAGCAAATGCCTAAGTCTTGAAGTTGCTGAAATTCTTGCAGGGTTTCGATACCCTCAGCAATAACTTTTGCATTTATTTTCTGGCCCAAGGTTAAAATACTTTTGACGAATTCCCTTTTAACCGGGTCTAAATGTAATTGATTAATAAAATAATAATCAATTTTTACAAAATCAGGTTTAACTTCTGACCATAACTTTAATCCCGCATAGCCAGCCCCTAAGTCGTCAACGGCAATTCTAAACCCAAGGTCGCGATAATGCATTAACGCATGTTGCAAAACATCAGGGTTATCAATGGGGTATTTTTCACTTAATTCAATCACCACCTGCTCTGGCAACAAACCACTTTCTTTGACATAGGATAATGTTCTGCCATGAGGATGATCCGTTTGCAAAAAGATCATTGGACTTACATTAAGAAAAAGCGAACCAGCTAGGGATAATTCAGCAAACCGAACAATGGATATTTTGCGGCACACTAACTCTAACTGAGACAATAATCCAAATTCCAATGCCGCATCAAATAATGCCTGAGGGTTATGTAGTGGACTATTTGAAGGGCCTCTTATAAGCGCTTCATAACCATATAACTCCCCTTTATCTGTCGCGTAAATCGGTTGGAAGAAAGCCGACAACTGTTCTTTATTAATTATTTCAACAAGGCAATCATGTAAAGTCATAAGTATCTTTATTAATCAATGATGATACTTAGTTTATTAAATACTTATGACATTAATGTGACGGTAGGATTATTGACAGGAATTCATGCACAATAGTTTTTGTGCATCGACATCCTTGTCAATGATGAACTGAGGTAGTAATTATTTTACCTTCTTTCGAAACATTAACATCATAACGCCAGCGAGCAATGACAAAAAGCCTAACGCGCCGCCAGAAGAACTATCTGCCGAGTTAGTCGGTTTTATTTTTACAGGGCTAAGGCTACTCGCCGTATCAACAGTAATATCTTTGATATCAATATTAGTAATACTGACAAAGTTTTCAAAGCCTGCAACCGATGCACTATTAGCACATTGCGCTGATGTATAATTATCAAATGGAGTGGAACCGCAATGAGTAAGAGCTTGTATTTTGGTTAAGACGTCCATGCCAGTAATTACTTGTCCAAAAACAGTGAAGCCACCGTTTTGATAATCTAAATTAGCCGAGTTATCACTCATGTTAAAAAACCATTGATTGGTTGCACTATCAGCACTACTGCCTAGTTTAGCCATGGCGATAGTCCCTTTAACATTTGAGTATAATGGTTCATTAATAACGGCGGCATTGGTCGCTGTTTTTACCAGCTTTGAACCATCAAATGTAAAGCCGCCTCCCTGCACAATAAAGTTAACAACACTACGATGAATTACTGTGGTGTTATAACTACCAGCTTCAACATAGGCTAAAAAATTAGCAACTGTTTTAGGTGTTGCATTATCAAATAAATTCACTTCAATAGTGCCTTGCGAGGTTTCAAACTCAACAACAGTTGCAAAACTCGGCAATGCAAACGCACTAATAACCGATGCTGCTAAAATAGATTTTAAAGGGTGTTTATAACGCATAGCTCTCTTCTTATTATATATTTAAGTATTTAGTCGCAGTACAAAAGACACTGGTACTGTCGTCGATATACTAGGAAGTCCTGCCAATTGACGTAATTTCTCAATTCCTTTGACTAGCTCGAAATCCGCCGCTTTAATAATCGCTGGTTTAACACTTGCCACTAACAAACTGCCATCTGTTAACTTAGTGATACTCACAATGACTGAGATAGGCAGAGTTTGACCATGAAGTGATAACTCACTCGATAGGGTCGTTTTAATCGTCTTGTTGGCTTTTAACGACGATAACAATGCTGCTGGTATTAACGCATTAATCGTTGCATGTGAAAACTGACTTGTTTCAAATAAATGTTCACTCATGCGCTGATCACGGATAGCAATTGCTGTATTTACTGAACTTAATTCAATGTTAAGTGAAAACTTACCAGCCTCAGATAAATTCCCCGATATTGTGTTAAAGTGATGGGCCTCCATCACAGTGCCTTTTTTAACACTCACAAAACTTACTGTTGACTGCTCATTATCAAGCGTCCAATCGGCGAAAGCACTGGCACTCATTAGTGATAACAAAACCGCTGTAGCTGTTGATTTAATCATTCATTTCTCCTAGAGGCGTCGACATAATAACCGACAAAATTCAATATTCAAGCCTATCGCTTGATTTTTACTTTTGATTACAATTAACAATGTTTGATAACGTATTTTTCATAATACTAAGATTGTCATTTATTCCTACCATGACTCTGTATCATGCAGTTGTGTAGTATACCTAAACACGTCAAAGATGCGCTATCAACTTGTCATGAAATCAAACACAAAAAAAGGGAGGCCCCCCATTTATGGAGTGCCTCCCTTTATTAAATCACATCCTTATTAGAAGAATGTAGCTTTGTACTCAACACCCCAAAATGCAGGTTCTTTAGCCATACCAGTTAGGTTGTTAAAATCGATACCGCCCGTGATGCTATCGTCATTGGTGATGTTACGACCAAACAATGCAACTTCATGACCGTTGTTATCAGTTTCCCACGCATAACCAAAGCGTACACCGCCTTCAAGCATATTGTCATCGTTAAATTCAACTGACTCATATAAGAAGAAGTTAATGTCACTGCGGTAAGACCAATCTGTGTAAGCGAAAATTTCACCATCAGCAAATTCTTTCGTATAACGTAAAGTGAAATTTGCTATCCACTCTGGTGCGTTTGGTAGACTGTTACCGTCAATAATTGCTAAACCATCGTTATTTAATGTATCAGTGACCTGACAAGAACGACAAAATTGAACCGCTAGTCCGTCGTCTTTAATTTCAGTTTTGTTGTAACTAATACCTGCAGTCATTAATAGATCTTCGGTTAGAGCAATTTCAGAGTCAACTTCAAAGCCATAACCAACCGTATTATCAGCATTTAGTAAGCGAGTCGTATTAGTACCGCCACCAACGGCTGTTAGTTGTTGATCATCCATCGAGAAATAGTATGTTGAAACATTAATACGTGCTCGGTCATCCCACACACTTGATTTTATGCCAGCTTCAATTGAATGTAACGTTTCAGAATCTGCCGTTGTAACGTCATCACCAAATGAGACGCGACCTTGAATTGAAGGAGCGCGGAAGCCTTTCGCTGCACGGGCATATAAATTCACATCATCGTTGTAGGTGTAAAATGCACTAATATCCCAGCTCACCTGTGAATCACTCACGTTTAAAGATTTTAATGGCAAATTAGCACCACCAAAAGCTGTTTGCGTTCGCTCAGCTTCAAAGTCTTTATCATCATTAGTGTATCGAACACCAGCGGTTACTTTTAAGCGATCAGAAACATCATAATCAGCTGACGCAAACAATGCCCACGCCGTAGTAACTTGATTTTGGCGTGCAAAGATATTCTGTACACCGCCACCTAAGGTATCAAAGCCTAAGTTATGAATTGTTAAGTCTTCTTTAAAGAAAAACGCACCATATTGATAATCAAATTTACCTAACTCGTTTGATGCAACGCGCAGCTCTTGACTGATTTGAGAATGATCAGGGATGACACCCGCACTTTCGGAAGGGAAAGGAATGGGTGTTACATCTGCATTAGGACCACTCACAGGCAGGAAAACTGCGCCGTATCCGCCGTCAATATCACCTTGTGAGAACACTTCAACTGATTCATAAGCCGTTATAGAGGTTATCGTATGTTTGCTTAGGTTATATTCTAACTTTAAGCTAGCACCTTGATTATCCACAAACTGTTTTGAACGGCTAGCCGCATCATGATAAACAGTTTCATAATCAAAACCGTCAACTAAATCATTAGTGCCCGGCTTTATGATATTCGCGCGGAAATTAATAGGTGTGCCATTCAGATCACGCCAGTGGTAGTTTAATAATGCATTCATGTTGTCAGTTTCATAAAGGAACTGGACACGACCTGCAATTTCTTGATAGCCACCAACGATATTATTTTCTTCAAAACCCGGTGCTTTATTATCGATAAAGTTATCACGAGATTGACGAACTAATGAGATTCGCGTTGATAATTCATCGGTTAAGCCAAAACCTGCGGCACCTTGAAGGTCCGTTGAGCCCCAAGTGCCATATGATGCAGAAACGTATGCATCAAAGTCTTGAGTCGGTTTTGCAGAATCAAACTTAACTAAACCTGCTGGCGTGTTACGACCAAACAATGTGCCTTGAGGTCCACGAAGAACTTCAACGCCCTCTAAATCAAATACAGGGAAACCTTTTAAGATAGGGTTTTCCATGACCACACCATCAAAAACCAGTGAAACGGGTTGAGATGCGTTCAAATCAAAATCAGCATTACCTAAACCACGAACATAAAAACGTGGGAAAGTACGACCAAAAGAAGATTCAATATTTAAGCTGGGAATTCGACCTGATAAGAATCGAATATCCATGCCGCTTGAACCATAAGCATCTAATGCATCACCTTGAACGGCAGCAACAGACAGTGGTACTTCTTGCAAGTTTTGAGTACGACGTTGGGCCGTTACTTCAATAACTTCTAATTTTACGGTTTTGTCAGTGGTTTCTTCAGCGATAACGCTGATGCTTGAAAATGCTGATGCAAGTAACGCGGCTTTAACACACACAGCCAGTGGCTTATGTTTAAGTGAGTTCATAGAGATTCTCTGAGTAGTTAGTTATCGGTTCCTTGGATAGCTGCTAATTACAACAAGTAATGAGCAAAGTTTCTTCCGTGAAAGTTCCGAAGGTGTAAAGGAACAGGCGCATTTTAAGAGGTAAATCTCATTTTTAATACTCAAAGGATCCTGCAATGTGACAAGAGTCACACAACTTATTTTGAGAATGACAAAGATAAAAAACAAACAATATGTATAATTTGCAACCGCCTGAATTTGCGGTAAACATTCTATTAACTTGTACAATGTGAGAGTTTGCTAATTTTCGTTAATGCGCAGTACTCAAATATATGCGCCATAGCAATAATGTTTTCTCGTACTGTTGATAAACATTGGCAGGCACAATATTGCTAACTGCTCTAAACTCCAAAGTTGAATTAAAATGCTTGCCACTACGGCGAAGGTAATCTTGTAATAGTACCCAGTTCATTACGGTAACCGTAAATACGTGCACTGGTTTAATCCGTTTCTCATCGTAAGGGCTGTAATAAGGCCGTTTAGGATAGTCGATATTATATTTGAGATGGCCGGCGCTCATGAGTGATTTAAATAAGCTTTCGGCGTTAACAAAGACATCGGTAGGCTTAACGGCTGAATACATCGGGTAGGCTGTCAATAAAACAGACTGATTTGTCGACGCATTAGCCTCAACTAATAGATTATTCATCTGCTCTACCACTTGAAATGGATGCTTTGGCAGCAACATTTTTTCAATTACAGAATCGATCAATAAATGGCAGCGAACCAATAACCTCAATACATCTTTAGGGCGCTTATGCTTAACCAGTTCGAGGCTAAATTTACTATTTGGCTGAAGCACTTTTAAATTATGCTCTATAGCTAAAACCAACGACAGTACTTCTGTCGGCGTTATCGTTTTATTGGGGAATTTTGGTCGTTCTAGCCTTTTTTCGTCCTGAATTTTGGCCATTAGAATAATTTTTTCATTGAGCGCTGTTGCAATAGCGTATACATGTAATGGCTTAGCATCTAATAATTTAATCGTTTCAATACGCTGACGTTTGGCCACACTGAGGTGCCCAATAACACTTTCTAGTGATTTAACATGTGAAAAGACATCACTTGGCGTCACTTTGGCTAATGCATCAGGTGTCAATATCAACGTTGACATAATGGAAAATAAAATTAGTAAGCCTATTTTAAGCATAGATGAAGCTCCTTAGGGTCTATTTTTGCTACGGTTAGCTCCGTATCAGTCCTTATTATCCACACTCTATTTGTGGAGTTATATTACCAACTTACCTATAAACTATTATTGGTCAATCTTTTTAAAGCTCTGCGTACTTTATTTAAAGTTTAATTACGCTTATTAAAACGCCATTTTATAAGCCTTATACTATAAAATTTTAATCTGCATCTGATGCATCCAATGGTTGAATCGTAATCCAACTAATACTAATACCATTTCCATTAATTATGTGATCTTGTTGTGCGAAGAAAAAATTAACTAGTACAAAGCGCTCGAGTGACTAATAGCTCGCTATTGGAATTGAGAGCAACGCTGTAATGGTTGATTATAGCAAGCTCAAGTGATCAGCTATTAAATGGAATTGGTATAATACCATCACTAACATTTTAGTTAAATATTAGCTAACTTGACGAACATTATTCCTCAACCTGACCGTAACAAACACTAAACCACTGATTTTAAGCAACTAATTAAATTGGCTCATAATTTGCCTTAGTTTGATAAAAATATCACACATGGAAATAGATAATTATGTCATTAGAAATAAAGAACTTATCATTAGAATATAAAGGCGGAAAAAAAGCATTAAACGCTGTTTCCTTTTCGGCTTCATCCGGTGTACTTGGCTTACTTGGTCCAAATGGAGCAGGGAAATCATCACTGATGCGAATATTAGCGACAATATCGAAACCAACAAGCGGTCAGGTCACTTGGCGTGGACAAGATATTATTACAGATCCAAATGAACTACGTGCAGAACTAGGTTATTTGCCTCAATACTTTGGAGTATACGATCAACTATCTGGCTCCGAATTTCTTCACTACCTTGCCGGCTTAAAAGGCCTTAAGCACAATATAGCTACTAAGAAAATTGAGAAATTATTGAGCGACTTTAATCTAACCCATGTTGCCGATGTTCGCCTCTCTCAATACTCTGGCGGCATGAGGCAGCGAATTGGCATCGCACAAGCGCTTATCAATGATCCAGCCTTACTGATTGTCGATGAGCCAACGGTCGGGCTAGACCCACAAGAGAGAGCCAATTTTAGGCAGATGGTGTCAGATATAGCCAGTGATCGACTCGTTATTTTATCGACACATATAGTCTCTGATATTGAAACTATAAGTGACAACATCGCTATCATGAATGCTGGTAACCTCACCACTTTAGATACACCACAATCATTACTGCAAGCTCTCGTCAATAAATGTTGGGAAATTACCATTAGTAGGGATCTTTTGTCACAAATCCAATCTGATGTATTAATCAGTCACACGATTCGTCAAGGCAACGATATTATCGTTCATTATGTTGATCAATACGGCAAGTTTCCTACTGCAGCAATGCGTGAACCTACACTTGAAGATGTCTATTTATACTATGTAAGCGGTCAATCAGACAACGAAACGCCATCTTGTATTACATCGGAGGTTGCATGATTAATGAAATAAAACAGTGCGTTGTTGCAGATATTAAACAACGAACGCGTCAACAAAGTTATCTCATTACATTATTGGTAATGTCACTGTTGGCCATGTTGTTTTTTCCATCACCAGAGTCACATTATCAAACATTAGTGGTGAATGGTTATCGCGGGATTTATAACAGTGCTTGGCTAGGGGTATGTTTGGCATTATTAAACACGTTGTTTTTACCCATTATTTGCTTTTATCTCGTTAAAAATACCATAACCTTCGATAGGCAATCATTAACTTGTGAATTAATAGCAGCTACACCAGTCAGTAAGTTTAATTATTTATTGGCAAAATTTTTAGTTAATTTACTCATTTTAACGTCAATTGTAGTGGCCATGTTAGTCACCACAATATTAATGCAACTGTATTTCGGTGAAAGTTACCATATTCAATTATGGCCCCTTTTTTGGCCTCAATTAGTGTTTGTTTTTCCTATCTTGTGCGTCATATCTGCCATTGCCATCTTATTTGAAAGCATTCCCTGGTTACGAGGTGGTTTTGGCAATACGTTCTATTTTTTCATTTGGGTTAGTTCAATAGTGCATTCAGTTGAAGGTTCAACTGGTGTTGGCACCTTATTAAAGCAATTAGAAGCCGATGTGTTAGCTAAATTCCCTGCCGAACAAACATCGAGTAATATTGGCATAACCTCTAATGAGGAGTCGGTTACTACTTTCGTGTGGGAAGGAATTTCCTTAACAAGTAGTCACCTTTTAAGCATGTTGCCTATCTTTGCTATTGCCATCTTTGCACTAGGGTTAGCCCATGTGTTTTTTGATCGTTTCAAGCAATCTCCTCGCTCACAAAGTGATCATTCAAATGCGAGTTTACTCACTAAGTTAATTGATAAAGTAGGGAAACTAGGGGATAAATTATTGGTCTCAATATCTCAATTTAGTGCCATTAGTCGCCAATGGCGATTGGAGGTTTTATTACTTATTAAAGGGCTATCTAACTATTGGTATGTTGGCTTGATTGGGCTGAGCATCGCCCAACTATTTGTGAGTCAAACTATACTCACTACCGTGCTCATTCCTGCGAGTTGGTTGTATTGTGTGCTGGTCTTGTCGCCTTTAGGTTCTCAATCTCGCACAAACAATACAAAAGAGCTTATGGCCTATTGCTCATTTTCATCATCCAAACAAACCATGTCTTTATTTTTTGCAGCCTGCTTTATCTTGTTTTTATCGACACTCGTTGGATTAACTCGACTAGTTATGCTGTCGCAATGGTTGATCGTCGCTCAAATATTTATCGGCATAGGTTTTAGTGTTGCGCTCGCTCTATTTTGCGGAACAATGACGCAAACGCGGCGAACATTTGAAGTGGTTTATCCTGCATTTTGGTATGTAGGCCCCATGCAATCGGCGTTATATGTCGATTATTTTGGAGTCAATAGCCAAGCAAGCTGGCAAGCTAATATGCCGCTGTATGTGCTTGCTGCCACCTTAATTTTACTGTCCGTTAGCCTAGCTAAAACAAAAATGATTAATCATTAACTTAAGTGCCCTTACTGCCTCTATGTACATAGCCATTGCGTCTTTAACAGCAATGGCTTGTTTTTATAAAATAAGGGATAAGGAAATTACCGACCTAAGAAACTAGCAAATAAGCAAATAAGCAAATATTGAGCATGTGAGCCTGACATCTTTATCAATTTCAAATACCTATATCTTCAATTAATTAGACTCAATACGTAAACTTAATGTATTTATAAATAGATGTTGACGATACAGCGTAAATACCCCAATCTATTGAGAGATTAGACAATTAACTTGCCAAAAATGACTGCTGCATCAAGCTCTGTTAAGCAAGAAAATAATCATACCGCAGGAGAATCAGTTTCATTTTTACCATCTTAAAATATATTCCATCAGGTCTTTGTTTAAGCGCCTTAATTGAAAAACCTACTCCGTGGTATCAATTAATGGAAAAACATATAAAAATTCCGCAATGTCTAAAATATTTAACACAGGTCATGTTTTTCGTTTTAATTTCCATGCAAACAACACATGGTAAAACCATCAAGGTTGCTGCAATCGATTGGTGTCCACAAATTTGCGTCGATTCAGACAAACCAGGCTACACCGTAGATTTAATCAAGGAAGTTTTTAAAGATAGCCAATACACTTTAGAAATTAATATTTATCCGTGGAGTCGTGCAATCCAACTAGTGTCTAATGGACAGTATGATGCCTTACTTGCTCCAGCAAAAAAAGAAGCCCCAACCCTTATTTATCCAGCTTTTGCAGTGGGTTATCAACAGATGTGCTTTTTTACAGATCAAAAAAGTAAGTGGCTTTACACCGATGAAAATAGTTTAAAAGAGATGCAAATTGGCATTGCTAATGATACTTCCATCGAAGAGCTAAACGACTATATCAAGAAACATCCAACCCAGTTTCAATATCAGCCTTATCATGAACGCTATGTAGTGCAAAATGCAGGTAAAGTGCTTAAAGGTAGAATTGATGCGTTTTTATTCACAAAAAATACAACCTTGCACGTGTTAGAACAGGAAGGACTTGCCTCAAAAATTAGGAATGCTGGCTGCGTATCTCAAACTGATATTTATTTGGCCTTTTCCCCTGTTCCCGAAAAACAAATCGATTTAACTCAAGTCATAAACTACTTTGACAAACAAATGAAAGTGTTCAATGAAACTGATGTAACTAATACTATTTTTGAGAAATATGGTATTGAAAGATAGTAACAATTAGCATTAATTAAGGTTAGAACACGCCTAAAATTTAGTGACTCATTAAATAGCTAGTTCAAACATCAAACCGTTATACAGTAATATTTTGGTCACTTTGACATATTTATGAGTCATAAAGCGGCTTAATCATTTATCCGATATCATGATTAAGTAATTTTGTTTACACTAGAGTCATTATTAAAATGTTTAGGACATTCAATGGCTCAATTTATATATTCAATGAATCGCGTGGGCAAAGTAGTACCGCCAAAACGTCACATTCTAAAAGATATCTCTCTTAGTTTTTTCCCTGGCGCTAAAATTGGCGTTTTAGGTCTCAATGGTTCTGGTAAATCTACGCTACTTAGAATAATGGCAGGCCTAGATACAGACATTGAAGGTGAAGCACGTCCATTAGCTGATATTCGCATTGGTTATCTCCCTCAAGAGCCTGTATTAAATGAAGAGCAAACGGTTCGTGAGGCTGTTGAAGAAGCGTTTAAAGAGGTAAAAAATGCTTTAACCCGTCTCGATCAAGTCTACGCCGAATATGCAGAAGAAGGCGCTGATTTTGACGCTCTTGCTAAAGAGCAAGGTGAGTTGGAAGCTCTGATCCAAGCCACCGATGGCCACAATTTAGAACATGCACTAGAGCGTGCCGCTGACGCTTTACGCTTACCCGAGTGGGAACAAAAAATTAAAGTATTATCTGGTGGTGAGCGCCGCCGCGTAGCTTTATGTCGTTTGTTACTCGAAAAACCAGACATGTTGCTACTTGATGAACCAACTAACCATCTAGACGCTGAATCAGTTGCTTGGTTGGAGCGCTTCTTACATGACTACAGTGGTACCGTAGTGGCCATAACCCATGATAGATATTTCCTTGATAACGTCGCAGGCTGGATTTTAGAGCTTGATCGTGGTCAAGGGATCCCATGGGAAGGTAACTATTCAAGCTGGCTTGAGCAAAAAGATGAACGATTATCACAAGAAAAATCAGGTGAAAAAGCTCGTCAAAAATCTATCGCGAAGGAATTAGAGTGGGTTCGTTCAAATCCCAAAGCACGCCAAGCGAAAAGTAAATCACGTATGGCTCGTTTTGAAGAGCTCAACACCAATGATTATCAAGCGCGTAATGAAACTAACGAACTGTTTATCCCACCAGGTCCGCGTTTAGGCGATAAGGTACTTGATATCGCAAACTTAACGAAATCATTTGATAAGCGTGTCCTTATTGATGATCTAAGCTTAAGTATTCCTAAAGGTGCAATTGTCGGTATTGTTGGCGCTAATGGCGCCGGTAAATCAACACTGTTTAAAATGATTACCGGAGAAGAGCAGCCCGATTGCGGCGATATTGAACTCGGCGAATCAGTGGTGGTGGCCAGTGTCGATCAATTTCGTGATGACATGAATGAAAACAATACTGTGTTCCAAGAGATTGCAGACGATCAAGATATTTTAACCGTTGGCAACGTTCAAATCCCTTCTCGAGCATATGTTGGTCGCTTTAATTTTAAAGGCGGCGATCAGCAAAAGCGCATTAAAGAGTTGTCGGGCGGTGAACGTAATCGAGTGCATTTAGCTAAGCTATTAAAAGCTGGCGGTAACATGATTTTACTCGATGAACCAACCAATGACTTGGATGTGGAAACTCTGCGTGCACTTGAAGATGCATTACTCGAGTTCCCAGGTTGTGCCATGGTAATTTCCCATGATCGCTGGTTTTTAGATCGCATTGCCACTCACATATTAGATTATCGTGACGAAGGTAAAATTAACTTCTTTGAAGGTGCTTATTCAGATTATGAAAAGTGGCTGAAAGAAACATTAGGCGAAGCGGCTGTAAATCCACACCGCATAAAGTACAAGCGTATCTCGTAATTGCATTTTCATGATTGTTGATATTGTTATTCGAAGAAGTAATTAACGAGAACAAGTGAGCAGTCATACAATGGAATGGAATTGAAATAAGTTTAGTTCACGATAAAAGCGATAAATCATTAGTGATTTGTCGCTTTTTTATGCAAAATGCGATGAGACTGAACATTTCAACGGCCGAAATAGGTAATGACAGCGTTATTTATTCGCGTAAAAGGTACAGCTGACATATCTTTAGATAGTTAGAAAATGAGTGTTCACTCGGATAAATTTGCATTCAACATCAACTGGCGCTAACTTAGTTATATTGAGTAATTAAGTGGAGCAGTTATGTCTGACAAGAGAGTCTTTCAACGTGTTTTATTTAGCCATGATGCTAAATTAATGCACCAGAATAATAAACATACCACTCAGATACTCGACCTATCTCTACATGGTTTTTTATGCACACAGCCACCAGCAGCTAATATCACGCTAAATGACGATGTAACACTTGAGCTCACACTCGATCAAGAGCGAAAAATCATCATGCAAGCGACTATTGTTCACATAGAAGACTCTCATTTAGGCATGGATTGCCACCATATAGATATCGACAGTATTAGTGAGTTAAAGCGCCTTATCCAACTCAACCTTGCTGATGATGATTTACTCAACAGAGATGTCAATGTTCTAGCACGCTAAAATACCGCTTCGAGTGCCTCTGACAGCTTTTTAACCCCAACAACAGTCATGCCTTTTGGTGGCTTTTTCGGCACGTTACCGAAAGGTACAATAGCCCGAGTGAAGCCATGTTTAGCCGCTTCATTTAGGCGTTCCTGCCCACTAGGTACTGGCCTAATCTCTCCAGCAAGACCAACCTCACCAAAAACCACTAAGTTATGCGGCAGTGCATTATTTTTAAAGCTAGATACCATGGCACACAATAAAGCTAAATCGGCTGCAGTTTCCGTGACTCTTACGCCGCCAACCACATTTGCAAAAACATCTTGATCTGACATTTGTAAACCGCCATGACGATTTAAAATGGCCAACAACATAGCTAGTCTATTTTGATCTAGCCCCACCGCTATTCGGCGTGGATTAGGCATTTGTGAATAGTCTACTAATGCTTGTAATTCAACTAATAGTGGACGTGTCCCTTCCCACAACACTAACACAACCGAACCAGGGCTTTCCTCTTCATCACGGGATAAGAATATGGCAGAAGGATTCGTTACCTCTTTAAGGCCGCTCCCTGTCATGGCAAAAACGCCTAATTCATTAACCGCGCCAAAGCGGTTTTTATGACTACGCATTGTTCTAAAACGACTATCCGTTGAGCCATCCAGCATTATTGAACAATCGATACAATGTTCTAACACTTTAGGTCCCGCTAAGCTGCCATCTTTGGTCACATGCCCTACTAAAAATATTGCGACATTATATTGTTTTGCAAAACGGGTCAAAAATGCCGCGGACTCTCTTACTTGGGAAACACTGCCGGGCGCAGATTGAATATCAGCAACATGTACCACTTGAATGGAGTCAATAACCATTATTTTAGGTTGCTCTTTACGTGCGATATCACAAATGGTCTCGACAGATGTTTCAGATAACATATTTAACTTGTCTGTAGGCAGACCTAAACGCGCTGCACGCATTGCTACTTGCTGTAACGATTCTTCACCAGTGACATATAATGCACCCATTTGGTTGGCTAGTTGACACATAACTTGCAACAGAAGTGTGCTCTTGCCTGCCCCTGGGCTACCACCAATGAGAATGGCAGATCCCGGGACAATGCCGCCACCAAGCACGCGGTCTAACTCTTGATAACCGCTAGCGATTCTAGGCAGTTCATCTAGTGAGATAGCAGCCAATGTCTGAACTTGACTATTTGCCTTACCGGCATAGCCAGAATAACGGGCGCTACGTGCGTCTTGTGCGACAGGTGCCTGCGTCATTTCTGTAATGGTATTCCATTCCTTACATCCATTACACTGCCCTTGCCATCGTGAGTGTTCGCTACCACAGTCATTACACACATAAATAGATTTGATTTTAGCCATAGTTGTTCTTTTACTTTTAATTAGTTTAAGGCACAATAATTGCTTACCATATTTATTTAGAGTAAACCGTTACTATAAATAAACAGATTTATAACAATAAGCAGCCTTATAATGGTTGTTACTGCAAATACAGTCTATTAACGCCAATAGTTTGTCGCTAATTTAACACGACAGACTGTTTTTTATTACCTTTAATACACGGATTTTAATGAGATAATGTCTTTAAATGATGACAAAACCTTAATAAAAAAAATCATACCTTATTATAATGATGCCGATTTTGGAGATCGTTTTGACCATGTCACACGTGATTTAACAAAATCACGGCGCTTTCTCGTTAAAATGGAAGTTAATCGTTTATTCAATGACTGTGTTAGAAATATTGATTTACGTGGCCGTGTCACAGGACAGTGTTTTGAACACCCCTTTGAAGATCTAATTCATTATTTTGATGATGTCGCGTTAAATGTATTTGAAGAAGCCGTTTCTGTGTATGGGAAATACACACAGGGCGTATTTGAGGAAGTAACGAATACTAAAAATAGTTACCGCGAAAAACAACAGAAAGAAGATGCTGCACGGCGGGATGAATTACAAAACCAAAGTCTGTCTAAATCAAAAGAAGTGCGAGAAGTACCTGAAGCCACCGAACAAGAATTAACGATTGGGCCCAACTTCGCTCAAAAAGTCAGCTTAACTAATTTACACACACGCTCAGAAGAGCGTATTAATATACTAACGCGTGTAAAAGTCAGGATGGCTAATGGACGAACTGTACATGCGCTAACAACAAACATGTCAACTCATGGCGCAAAAATTAAGTTAGCTAATACTCACAACATTGGTGTTGGCGATAATGTTTATGTCGATTTTATTGAAATAAAGCAAGAACAAGAGCATAAAATCCCCTTAGAGTTGCTCTATGAAGTACTCGATGTTCAAGTCATTAATGACCACCTCCTACTCAACTTGAATCGATTACACCAACAAAAAGATGTCGATGAAGTATTGAATCACTTTATCAACAAAGAGCGTCTCAGTGCGCCTATCGATGTCGAACATATTATTGAAGCAGTTCGTTCACTAGGGTTTCAATATCTCCATTTGAATAAAATGGTCGGTTTGCCTATTTTCTTTGAAAAACAACAAGAACAATATCGCGCCCTATTTGCTTTAAGTAATTTTGAAAATAAGCCCTTACTTGATTATTGGCGAGCTCATAATAATTCCTTGCGTCTCAATGCACTGTGTTCTCATCAGAGAATTGATAGCTTGCTCGCAAAAAATCAACCAGAAACGCCCACCTTATTGTTTTGCTTTACCCATATTGCTAAAGGACGAAAACATTTTTATAGCGCCACAGAGGACGAACTCAAAAAAACGGGCTTAACTGATTTATTTTTCCAATTTGGTGCAAGTAAAGACAGCTGGAAAATTTATCAATTGTACCTTAATGAGGTTGTAGATTATGAATGGCATATGCCAGATGTTCTGCCTCAACATTTATTGCTTAAAGAAAAGTCCACCCTTGAACAGCATAAACACTTGTTAAAGCTTCATGATTTAGAGGTCATGGCGTATTTAGTTGATATTACAAATGACTCATATATAGCTAATTATCACGATCGTAAACCTGTAAATAGTAAAATTAATCAGTTACAACAATTTGGTCATAAAGAGACAAATGACAACGGCTTGAAGCTCATTGAAACGAACACTATGACCATGAGCAATAGACGTGAAGATAGGTTCACCCATCAAACAAAAATAAACATTCACCACAAACGAAAGCAGTACTTAGGTACGACCATTGATTTCTCAGTGCATGGCATTCAAATACAACTGTCTGACAGTTTTTCGGCAGATAAAGGCGATATATTAGATATATCTATTCCACTATTTAATAAAGCCGCCAAGGTCGAAGAAGACGCCACCCTATCTTATGAAGTAATGCGAATCTCCGGGGAAGGAAAAATACTCAACCTAAAGATTGCTGTTACACCACAAACTCAGCATGCACCCAAAGCGATTTATAGAATAATTAAGAACAACCAACATAAACTTACAGCTCAAATTGCACCACCAACTAATTTTACCAAGTCATTAATATTGTTATACAGTCACTACTTTAGTTCATTAGTTATTTTATTATCAAAAATGCAAAATAATTATAAGATTTCGCACATTATTACGCCCGAGCAACACAATAATCTATACAATCTATTTTCCGTTTTATCTCCTCACACTAGTCATTGCGATATGTCTGCGATTTCACAGAATAATACGCTTAAGGATATATTTTTAGGTACATTAAAACTACTGCAGTTAGATTCATCAGCAGCGTCAAAAGAAGTCTATGTGCAGTTGATTAGTGAAGGCGAAGCTGGCGGGTATAGAACGTTAACGCACTACTTTGATGCGTTTAAGTCCCGTAAAGAGCATAGGGACTTTATAAAAAGCGCATCAAATGAAGGTCAATTATTTGCACTGCGAATTATGATTAATCGCAGCCCAACAATGAATTATAAAGCCTTCTCAAGAGAGCTCATTTACGCTGCAAAACAAGCGAGTTTTAAGACTCGCCAGTTACAGGCTGAATTTGATGCGGTTGTCGCTACGGCAGAAATTGTTGATATCTTAGATGAAGTAAAACAACGTTTTAATTACTTATGAGTGCAATAACAAAGCAATAATTGATTTTAAATCGCCTTGATTGATGGCGATATCAGCTTGTTGCTGCACCAAGGGTTTAGCATGGAAAGCAATGCCTAGCGCAGCTTTATCCATCATTTTAAGATCGTTTGCTCCATCACCTATAGCGATAGTTTGACTCAAACTGATCCCATATTTTTTAGCCAAGGTTTCTACCGTTTCAGCTTTCACTTGAGCATCTACGATCTGACCTTCGATCTCTCCTGTCAACAGCCCGTTTGCAAAACCTAATCGGTTTGATACAGCCTCATCAAGGCCAAGTAAAGTCTTGAGGTTATCGGCAAAATAAGTAAAACCACCAGAAGCAATGGCTACTTTCCAGTCATGCTTTTGAAACTGTGCAGCAAGTTCTTTCATACCTGGCATCAGGGGTAAATTATCAGCAATTTCATCTAATAATGATAATTCAATCCCTTTGAGTTTACTGACTCTCGAACGCAAACTTTGAGAAAAATCTAACTTACCTTGCATGGCTAATTCTGTAATCTCAGCCACTTCCTCTCCCACACCAGCAAGTTTGGCAATTTCATCAATACATTCAATCGTAATGCTTGTTGAGTCCATATCCAATACGACAAGGCCTGGCTCTGATAAGGTAGGAAAGTCCCTTATTTCATTGAGATCAAAACCAGCATCAATACACACTTCAAGGAGTGATTGACGCTGATTATCACTAAGTCGTTCAGCATATTGCAATTGAATGCTCGACACGCCAATCACTTCATTTATAGCGCCAATAGACCACTGACCTAAAGGGGATAACGTGAGTAATTTATCGACAAATGACTGTTCAATTGCCCTGCCCGTCATTATAAATTTCTGCACTAAATTATCCTGTACAACAGTGCTTTTACTTAACTCATGCTCCGTATTAATCGTTAACAATTGACAACCAATCACCTCTTTACTCTGCAAAATAATATGCTTAACATTAAGTGATACAGAAGATAGTAATTTGAAAACATCAGCTTGAGGTGCGAGGTATAAAGAATTTTGTGACACAACAGATCCCAACATTAAATAAAATAACAACAGAATTGGTTAAACTAGCAAAAAAGCACGCTATTTAATATGTGTAATTAGTCTAATTTCAAATAGTATCAACAGATTTATTACCTTGTTCATATTAACTTATGCGATGATAGGGTATGTCATCTACTCTTGTCTTAATTAATGACATTCAATTCTTTAAGTAGGAAACGCCTATGAAAAAAAATTCTCTTAACAAACAAATTGTCATCAGGCGGCTAAGCCAATTTTCCCTCGCGTTAATTTTGGTCGCAGCTTTAACCACCCTGCTGTGGCACTCTGAACAACAATCAGCGCAAATGCGCCAACAACAAGAAGCATCGATGGCGGGAATTTTGAAACAACAACTCGCACTAGCCGCAACTATGGGCTTAAAATTAAATGATCAGCAACAGTTACAATGGCTTGCTCAAACACTCAGTGAATCACCTCTGATTAATGGTGTCTGGATACATCGTAGTGATGGCTCTTTGATGGCTGAATCGATTGTAGCCACCGATCAACCATCAATTATGTTAGCCGCTGAAATCCGTCAAGAAACTTTATTAGGCTATCTACGCTTAAGGCTAAATCAAGACGTGTTCGTACAGCCCATCGTAGAGATTCAACAGCAACAGTTAAAATGGCAACGGTGGTCATTATTGATAGCGGGAATCATTGGTATTTTATTAGCGCGTGCATTCTCACAAAAACGAGCTAAGTATCAGCTGCGTGATTTACTAAATAAATATCGCCGAAATGAGCGTAGTCAGCAACAGGAAAAAAGTGCTTAACTTTGTTATTGACATAAAAAAGCCAATGAAATTCATTGGCTAGTTCTTTGTAAGAAACTCTTCGATATTAGTCTTTAAGTAACGACTCTAATGTTAACTCAATCATGCCATTAAACGTAGTTTGACGCTCTTGTGCTGTTGTTTCTTCGCCTGTACGAATGTGATCGGAAACAGTAACCACACATAACGCTTTAGCACCAAATTCAGCCGCAACACCATAAAGACCAGCAGCTTCCATTTCAACACCCAACACATTCATCTTTTCAACAGTATCAAACATGCTCGGATCTGGTGAGTAAAATAAATCTGCGGTGAAGACATTTCCCACTGACACATTGATATTGTGCTCTTTTGCAGCATTTACAGCATTACTTAACAGGCCAAAATCAGCAATAGCTGCATAGTCATGGCCTTGAAAGCGTGCACGGTTAACGTTCGAATCTGTACAGGCTGCTTGAGCAATAATGATGTCGCGTACTTTGACATCTGTCGAAACAGCACCACAACTTCCAACACGTACTAAACGCTTTACGCCGTATTCTGTAATCAGTTCTTTCGCGTAAATTGAAATAGAAGGGATACCCATACCGGTACCCATCACTGAAATTCGTTTGCCTTTATAAAATCCTGTATAACCAAACATGTTGCGAACATCGGTAACAAGCTCAACGTCTGTTAAAAATGTATCGGCGATAAATTTTGCACGTAGCGGATCACCGGGTAATAAAATATCTTCTGCAAATGCACCTTCTGGAGCGTTAATATGCGGAGTTGCCATAATAAGTTAGCCTTAATAATTAATTATAAAAATGATTTACCGTACGCTAATGGAGATAAACCTAAATACGTTGCAATGCTTTGGCCTATGTCTGCAAACGTTTCACGTTTACCGACACTTCCCCCCTGCATTGATGGGCTATAAAAAATAACGGGGATATGTTCACGGGTATGATCACTACCTGGCCAGCTTGGGTCACAACCATGATCAGCAGTTAACACTAACAAATCATCCTCAGCCATTTGTGCAATAAATTCGGGTAAACGTGAATCAAAATATTCCAGCGCCGCCCCATAACCTGCAATATCTCGTCGATGACCGTATGAAGAATCAAAGTCGACAAAGTTAGTAAAAATAATACTTTCACTTTCAGCCGTATTGCTAGCTTTGAGTGTCGCGTCAAATAAATCGGTTAGCCCCGTGGCTTTAATTTTTTGAGTGATACCCTGCTGAGCATAAATGTCAGCAATTTTACCAATACTAATAACTTGATTGCCGGCGTCTTTCGAAAAGTCTAATAATGTTTTCGATGGTGGCAACACAGATAAATCACGTCGATTACCCGTGCGCATGAAGTTATCTTTGCTATCACCGACAAAGGGGCGAGCAATGACACGTCCAATATTATATTGATCTAAAACGTCTCTGGCAGCCTCACACAAGGCCATTAACTTTTCTAAGCCAAAGGTTTCTTCATGGGCGGCAATTTGAAATACACTATCACTGGATGTATAAAATATCGGTTTTCCTGAGCTTATATGTTCTTCGCCTAAGCGCATTAAAATATCGGTACCTGAGCCATGACAATTTCCCAAGACGCCTGGTAAATCACAGCGCTCAATAAGTTCATCAATAACTTTCTGTGGGAACGAGTTTTCTTTATCTGTAAAGTAGCCCCATTGGTATAACACTGGGGCACCAGCGATTTCCCAATGACCACTGGGAGTGTCTTTACCAGTGCTGATTTCAGCGGCAAAGCCAAACTTGGCCATAGGAAGAACATTCTGATCGAGCCCCTGAGGAAAGTAACCTGAACTCTCAAAACAAGCATGACCTAAACCCAGCTTATTGAGATTTGGCAATGTAAGCTCACCAACACGGTTGATATTAGCAGTCCCCGCTGCACATGCCTTGGCTATGCTACCTAAGGTATTAGCCCCGACATCACCAAAATCAGCAGCATCATCACTAGCGCCTATGCCTAATGAATCTAACATCATGATAGTGACTCGTTTCATAAATTAACCTTTATTATTAATATGTTGTACTAGTAAAACTGGTAGACTTACCATCAAGGGTTAACAGTAAGTTCCCCAAGAGGCTACTTGCACCAAATCTAAAGTGACGAGGAGAAATCCATTCACTCGATAAAATTGACTCGGCTATTGCCAAATAATTAGCTACGTCTTGGGCATCTTTAACGCCGCCAGCGGCTTTGAAACCACAAGTTCCACCCGTTTCTTTTATCGCTAAAAGCATTTGTTCTGCCGCTTCAAGCGTTGCATTAACAGCAACTTTACCCGTTGATGTTTTAATAAAGTCAGCGCCTGCATTGATAGCAATTAAGCTCGCATCTTTGATGAGTGCTGGCTCTTTTAGTTCGCCAGTTTCTAAGATAACTTTCAAAATAACGTCATCCCCACAAGCCATTTTACATTGAGCAATCAGATCATGAGCGACTTGGCGATTACCACTTAAAAATGCCCGATAAGGAAATACGACATCGACTTCGTCAGCGCCTAATTCAACAGCTTGTTTTGTTTCGCTAACAGCCGTTGATACATCATCATTACCATGAGGAAAGTTAGTCACAGTGGCAATTAGCACGTCTTGAGCATCGAGTGCTGACAGCTGAGCTTTAGCAATTTTTATAAATTGTGGGTAAATGCACACTGCCGCAGTTTTACCTGCACTGCTAATGGACTTTTGACATAACTCTTGAATTTTTTGCTCTGTATCATCAATATTTAACGATGTTAAATCCATGAGCTGAATGCCATAACACGCAGCTCTCTCTAAATCTGTCATTTTAGTCTCAATAGAATTAATTGATCGCACAAATTTACTAGCAACCAGTAAGAAACAACAATTTAGCGATTTTTCATGTGAGTTACTATCGCTGTGATCACATTTGTAATAAATAGCACTATCAATGTTTGCGCTATATCAATAATTAAATAATTTCGAATAATTGACAAGCATTAGTGCTGGTAATTCGCTCTACGTCATCAACAGATGTTTGTAATAGGGACGCTAATTGCCGCGCAATCAAAGCGATATTCTTGGGGTGGTTAACGCGCCCCTGTTGACCTGATAACGGCATATCAGGACTATCAGTTTCTAACAATAATGAAGTCAATGGCAACTGACTAAATACGTTACGCGTCTTTTGAGCCCGCTCATAGGTAATAACACCGCCCACCCCAAGATAAAAACCAAGTTTTATAAACTCTGACGCTTGAACTAAGCTACCACTAAAGCCATGTACCACCCCGCCGCGCGGTAATTGATACTGCCTTAGCTGTTTAAGTAGTACATCGTAGGCCTTATGAGCATGGCATATCACAGGTAAGTTTAGTTGCTTTGCTAAGGCTAGTTGAGGCTTTAAAATCGCCAATTGAGTTTCCATGGGGCAGTCAATAGTACCATCTAAACCAATTTCACCAATGGCAACAATGTGCGATCGATTTAACATGGCAAGAGACTCAAGTTGCTCTAGGTAATTATTTTCCTCAATAAAATAGGGATGTATGCCAAGGGCACAATGGATAGAGGGGTATTGTAAAGATAAGGTTAAAACTCGCTGCCAATTCGTATGGTTAACACTTGGGATGATGAAGGAATTTACATTCACAGTTTGGCTAGTGGCAATGACATCATCAATATGGCCCATTCGCTCGAAATCGAGATGACAATGAGTATCTATTAAATTATTGGGCGAGGGAGGATTCATATCATGATCACAATAAAAAAGGTCTAATAAAAATATTAGACCTTTAAATTTTCCGTTTTACTAGCAATAGATTGTCAAAAAATCACAAACTAGTTTTCACGCGTTTCTCTGAAGGTTATCTCAGGGTGGCGTTCGTAAGCTAGATTTAAATTAACTCTTGTTGGCGCAATGTAAGTTAAGTTATTACCGCCATCTAGTGCTAGGTTATCGAATGCTTTCTTTCTAAATTTCTCAAGTTTAATCGCATCATCACAATCAATCCAACGCGCCGTAGCTACATTGATTGGCTCATAAATAGCTTCAACTTTATATTCTGATTTTAAACGTGCAACAACAACGTCAAACTGCAAGATACCGACAGCACCTAAGATTAATTCATTAGAACGTAGTGGTCTAAATACCTGTACTGCGCCTTCTTCTGAAAGCTGAGTAAGACCCTTTTGCAGTTGTTTCATTTTCAGTGGATCGCGCAATAATATACGGCGGAATAATTCAGGGGCAAAGTTCGGAATACCGGTATATTTAAGCATTTCACCTTGTGTGAACGTATCGCCAATTTGTATAGTACCGTGATTATGCAAACCAATAATATCACCTGATACAGCGCCATCAGCCTGAGTGCGATCGCCAGCCATAAAGGTTAATGCGTCTGATACATTGACATCTTTAGCAATGCGTACATGTTTCATCTTCATGCCTTTGTCATATTGGCCAGAACAAATACGCATGAACGCTATTCGGTCACGATGTTTGGGATCCATATTCGCTTGTATTTTAAAGACAAACCCTGTGAATTTCTCTTCGCTGGCATCAACTTCACGTTGTTCAGCAATACGGTTAACAGGTGTAGGCGCCCAATTAATGAAGGCATCAAGCATGTGATCAACACCAAAGTTACCCATCGCGGTGCCGAAGAAGACAGGTGTCAACTCACCCGCTAAAAACATCTCGAGGTCAAACTCGTTCGACGCACCTTGCACTAACTCAATAGATTCACGCAACTCATTAGCGTAATCGCCAATTGCTTCATCAAGTTCCGAATTATCAATTCCTTTTATTGCTCGAACTTCTTGAATCATATGTCCGTGGCCAGTTTTATATAACACGGTTTCGTCAGTCAACAGGTTATAGATCCCTTTAAACTCTTTACCCATTCCAATAGGCCAAGTAATAGGAGCACAGGCTATATCTAGTACTTCTTCAACTTCATCCATTAGTTCTAGCGGGTCGCGCGTATCACGATCGAGTTTATTCATGAAGGTAACAATCGGCGTTGTACGTAGACGAGTAACTTCCATCAATTTAATGGTACGAGCTTCTACACCTTTAGCAGCGTCAATCACCATTAAACAAGAATCTACAGCCGTTAACGTACGGTAAGTATCCTCAGAGAAATCAGCATGACCAGGAGTATCCAGTAAGTTGATCAAACAATCTTTGTAAGGAAACTGCATAACAGAGGTAGTAATAGAGATACCACGCTCTTTTTCTATATCCATCCAATCAGACTTAGCATGCTGACCTGACTTTTTACCTTTAACTGTTCCCGCTTTTTGCAGCGCTTGTCCGAACAATAATACTTTTTCGGTTATGGTTGTTTTACCCGCATCAGGGTGAGAAATAATCGCAAACGTACGGCGTTTATTTACAGAAGTCTCGAAAGGCGTCATAGAAGTCTCTAAA
>Ga0105359_10000660_pt1 | contig 28936 bp, 21 predicted proteins | sample GOMGulsemesocosm_6_FD_83659 | JGI IMG/M metagenome (GOLD analysis project Ga0105359, IMG submission 83659) | Methane-oxidizing microbial communities from mesocosms in the Gulf of Mexico - GOM8C Gulf of Mexico | ecosystem: Environmental > Aquatic > Marine > Cold seeps | place: Gulf of Mexico...
GATGTTTTACGTACAGTGGAGCCTACGGATCTGGTTAAATATGGTCTGATTCCAGAGTTTATTGGGCGCCTACCTGTTGTGGCAACGCTTGATGAGCTTGATGAAGCAGCGCTGATTCAGATTTTAACTGAGCCTAAAAACTCTCTGGTTAAACAGTATCAGAAGTTGTTTGAGATGGAAGGTGCTGAGTTAGAGTTCCGTGAATCAGCTTTGAAGGCTGTTGCTGGTAAGGCAATGGAGCGCAAAATTGGTGCTCGTGGTTTACGATCGATTCTAGAGGGTATCTTACTTAACAGTATGTATAAGATTCCATCCGAAGAGAATGTAACCAAGGTTGTCATTGATGAAGGGGTTATTAATGGTGAGTCTGAACCATTATTTATCTACGAATCAAACGATGTAGGTAAAGTCGCTCCAGATGATGCTTAATCTCTGAGCAATTCTTACTAGCGTTTATTAAAGAAAGGGCCGATTGGCCCTTTTTTTTACTCTTTTTTTTGTCTTTTCATAATTAGTCCTTGTATTTTCTTCTGATGCCCGCAAGTCTAGGAGTAATCCAGTTTAAATGTGGCAGTTCGAATAAAATTTAAGGTTTAATATGAGTCAAGATTACCTGCCGTTGTTACCTTTACGTGACGTCGTTGTATTTCCAAGTATGGTGATCCCTTTGTTTGTGGGGAGAGCTAAGTCTATTGCAGCGCTAGAAGATGCAATGGCCCAAGATAAGCGTGTCATGTTGGTTGCACAAAAAGATGCAAGTCATGACAATCCTGATGCAAGTGATTTAAATCAGGTGGGCACCGTAGCGAACATACTGCAGTTACTTAAATTGCCCGATGGTACCGTTAAGGTATTGGTTGAGGGTGATTATCGTGCTCGTTTAGTTGATCTAATAGATGAAGACACCTTATTCCGCTGCCATGCAGAGAGCTTGGTAGATGCAGAGCTATCAGAGCGCGAGAATGAAGTATTGGTGCGTTCTCTAACAGGGCATTTTGAGCAGTACGTTCAATTATCTAAGAAGGTACCGAGCGAAGTTTTATCGACCATTTCTGGTATTGAAGAAGCTTGTCGCCTTGCGGACACTATCGCCGCGCATATCTCCCTTAAATTAGATGAAAAACAATCCGTACTTGAAATGATTAATATTCAAGAGCGTATTGAGCATTTAATGGGGGTTATGGAGTCTGAAATTGACCTGTTTAAGGTTGAAAAGCGCATTCGTGGTCGCGTTAAAAAGCAGATGGAAAAGAGTCAGCGTGAGTATTATTTGAATGAGCAAATGAAAGCCATTCAAAAAGAACTAGGGGATATGGAAGACGCCCCGAATGAGATGGAAGAGTTACAACAAAAAATCTCTGATTGCGGCATGACCAAAGAAGCTCAAGATAAGACAGAAGGTGAGCTGAAGAAATTAAAGATGATGTCGCCGATGTCAGCGGAAGCTTCCGTAGTACGTGGCTATATCGATTGGATGATTGGCATTCCTTGGAAGAAACGCAGTCGCGTGAGTCATGATTTAAAGAAAGCTAAAGAAATTCTCGACGCTGAACATTATGGCCTTGAAGAAGTTAAAGAGCGAGTACTGGAATATCTAGCGGTGCAGAACCGTGTTAAAAAGGTACGCGGAGCGATTCTATGCCTTGTAGGACCTCCAGGTGTTGGTAAAACATCCCTAGGGCAGTCCATTGCGCATGCAACGAACCGTAAGTTTGTGCGTATGGCTTTAGGTGGCGTGCGTGATGAGGCAGAAATTCGTGGTCATCGCCGTACCTATATTGGTTCCATGCCGGGAAAGTTGATTCAGAAAATTTCAAAAGTAGGGGTCAAAAACCCACTTTTCTTATTAGATGAAATCGACAAGATGGGAATGGATCAACGTGGTGATCCAGCTTCTGCTCTTTTAGAAGTATTAGATCCAGAGCAAAACGACAGTTTTAACGATCACTATCTTGAAGTCGATTATGATCTATCGGATACGATGTTTATTTGTACGTCGAATAGTATGAATATTCCAGGGCCTTTATTGGACCGTATGGAAGTAATCCGGATTCCGGGTTATACCGAAGACGAAAAGCTTAATATTGCTATCCGTTATTTACTGCCTAAGCAAATTAAAGTGAATGGCCTAAAAGTGAATGAGATAACGGTAGATGACGATCGCATTCGTGACATTATTCGTTATTATACCCGTGAAGCGGGTGTTCGATCTTTAGAACGTGAATTGGCAAAGCTTTGCCGTCGTGTCGTAAAGGCTAATATGCTGGCCGATAAAGCGAGCAATATAGCAATTACTGAAGAATTGTTAGAAGAGTATCTTGGTGTTCACAAATGCAGCTTTGGTTTAGCAGGCGTTGATAATCAAGTAGGGCAGGTGACTGGCTTAGCTTGGACTTCCGTTGGAGGAGAGTTATTGACGCTAGAATCGGCTGTAACGTCGGGTAAGGGGCGTATTACAAAAACCGGGTCGTTGGGTGATGTAATGCAAGAATCTATTCAGGCTGCTCTGACCGTTGTTAGAAGTCGAGCGCAAGCCTTGGGTGTTGCTGAAGATTTTATTGAAAAACACGATCTTCATATACACGTGCCTGAAGGTGCTACACCAAAAGATGGTCCAAGTGCTGGTGTTGGTATGGCAACCGCTCTTGTTTCTTCTATGACAGGTATTCCTGTGCGAGCTGATGTCGCCATGACAGGTGAAATTACTTTGCGTGGTAAAGTATTAGCAATCGGCGGACTAAAAGAGAAGTTGTTGGCGGCGCACCGCGGGGGAATTCGTACGGTTATCATTCCTAAAGAAAATGAAAAAGACTTACGTGAAATACCTGAGAACATCCAAGAGAATCTAGAAATCATTCCTGTCGAGTGGATTGATGAAGTATTAGATGTAGCCTTAGAAAGTAAACCTGAACCATTAGTTGGTGAAATAGTGAGCAAGGATGAGGCCCAAATCAAAAAAGATGGAAAAAGTCGTCCTAGCACCCACTAAGGTTGCTTGACGTGCGAAGGTTGGATTGGTATAAATCTTCGCTCAATAAAGATTGATGTGCGATATCAGTACATAAGTTACAAAAAATTATTAGTGCATATAAATAAAAAGGGGATTTAGTGTGAACAAATCAGAATTAGTAGATTCAATCGCTGCTCAAGCAGACATTCCAAAAGCAGTTGCAGGTCGTGCATTAGATGCAATGATTGAAAGCATTGGTACTGCCTTGAAAGATGGCGACCAGGTTGCATTGGTTGGCTTTGGTACTTTCTTAGTTAAAGAGCGTGCTGCTCGAACTGGTCGTAACCCTCAAACGGGTGAGCCGATTCAAATTAAAGCGGCTAAGGTACCTAGCTTTAAGCCAGGTAAAGCCCTTAAAGATACAGTTAACTAGAAATAGTTGATGTTGTAATCAAACGCATCTTTTGGATGCGTTTTTTTTTGCTTGCTGCTGATAAGAAAGGTTAGGAGATCTCATGTTGCAGAATATTCGCGATAATTCACAAGGAACTATCGCAAAAATCATCGTTGGTTTTATTATAGTTGTCTTTGCATTGTTTGGTATTGATTCGATTGTTGCTTTAGGCAGTGGTGAATCGGCTCCTGCGACTGTAAATGGTACTGATATAAAAGAAGTGGAAATCTTGCGTTTAGTAGAAATGCAAAAAAATCGCTTTCGCCAGCAATTTGGTGAAAATTATGATGAAAATCTATTTAACGATGGTTTCTTACGTCAATCTGCCTTAGAGCAGTTAATTGAACAAAAAGTGGCTGTTACACAAGCGCGCGAATTAGGCGGCTATGTTTCAACTCAATCTATCGATAGCGCTATTTTAGCTTCTCCTGAATTCCAGCAAGATGGTGCGTTTTCTAGCGATCGTTTTAAAATGGTTTTACGACGCAGTGCTTTAACTCCGTTGGCTTATCGAGCTGTATTGGAAGAGCAGGCGTTGGTGACTCAGATTCAGCTAGGTACCGGCTTAACTGATACCGCATTGCCTTATGAAATTAATCGTCAGCAAGCGTTAAATAACGAACAGCGCGATTACGACTATGTCATTTTTAATACGACTGATCTAAAAAATGAAATTACCTTATCTGAAAGTGATATCACAGAATTTTATGAAGTAAATAAGGAGCGTTATAAAACTGAAGAGCAAGTTTCTGTTGATTATGTTGTTTTGAATAAATCAGATTTAAATGCTGACATCGATGTTGATGCCGAGCAAATTGATCAAGGTTACCAAGAGTATCTAGACCAAATCGCTGACACAGAAGAGCGTAAAGCAAGTCACATTTTGATCGAAGTAAATGCTGGACGTAACGATGATACTGCTTCAGCTTTAGCTCAGCAGTTATCTGTAAAAGCGATCAGCGGTGAAGATTTTTCTGAACTGGCTAAAAAGCACTCTGATGATATTGGCTCTAAGAATGTGGGTGGTGACCTAGGTTTCAATACTCGTGGTGGATTTGTTAATGAGTTTGATGATGCTTTATTTGCTATGACGGAAGGCCAAGTATCCGAGCCGGTGAAAACTGAGTTTGGTTATCATGTGATTAAGCTAGACGCTATTCGTAAGCCTGAAGTAATGTCTAAAGAAGCGAAGCAAGTAGAAATCATTGCTGAAATAAAATTTTCTCAAGTAAATGAAATGTTTGCTGAGAAATCAGAAGCGTTAGCGGCCGCCGCCTTTGAAAACGATGACATTGAAAACCTTGTAGAAACCAGTGGCTTGGATTTGAAAGCTCAGAAAACGAGTTTGTTCAGTCGTTCACAAGGTTCTGGTATTGCTCTAAATGCTGCTGTTCGTAATGCCGCTTTTGCTGAAAAAGTATTGGCTGATCGCGAATTAAGCGATGTTATTGAAATATCGGCTGATCAAGTTATTGTTATCGGTTTAAGTAAGCACGTTGAACCTGCTGTTAAGCCTTTAGTTGATGTTAAATTAATGATTGAAAGCCAGCTACTAACTGAGAAGGCTAGTGAGTTGGCTGCTGAGAAAGCCAGTGCGCTCGTTGCCAGCTTAAAAGCGGGTGAAGATACAGCGAATTGGATAGAAGTTAAAGCAGCTACTTTTGCTGATGCAGGAGAAGCACCGGCTGAATTAAATAAGATTGTCTTCTCGTTAGCTAAAGATGCTGGAGAAGTAGCGACATCTAAGGTAGCAACAGGCCAAGCCGTTGCTCGTTTGAAGTCGGTATCGCAGATTGACGTAATCGTGACGGCAGAAGAAAATGCCTCAATTCGCCAAGCAAAAGCGAATGAAAGCTTTTATGTTTATCGTCAGTGGGCAAAGACAAATTCTGACATTGAGCGAAATGGCTCTTAATTGGAATTGGCTCTAGTTTTAGTTCGCTTAAATTAAAACAATAAAAAAGGGGCTTAGGCCCCTTTTTTATTGTTTGTTGTTTATGTTTCGACGTTTCAAGCGATAGATCGTTAGCTCTCAGCTTTATCTTCCATGTCTTCTAAACTCATCGCGCAGCTATTAAAACCAGCATCAACATAAATAGTCTGGGCCGTAATACCTGATGCTAGGTCGGAGCATAAGAACATCGCGCTGTTTCCAACTTCATGGATGGTAACGTTCCGCTTAAGAGGAGCTCGTTCAGCATTACGTTTAAGCATTTTTCGAAAACTCTTAATGCCTGATGCTGCTAGCGTTCTGATTGGACCTGCTGATATCGCGTTTACACGAATCCCTTCAGGGCCTAGGCTCCCAGCCAAATAGCGCACAGAAGCTTCTAGGCTGGCTTTAGCAAGGCCCATCACGTTGTAGTTAGGTAGTGTTTGTTGTGAGCCATGATAGGTAAGGGTTAGCAAGCTGCCATTTCGTCCTTGCAGCATAGGTCTTGCAGCCTTTGCTAAAGCAACAAAGCTATAAGCACTGATATCATGGGCCATCGCAAATCCTTCCCGAGTTGTTGCTGATAAATAATCACCATCCAACTCATGGGCAGGAGCAAAGCCAACAGAGTGAACCAGAATGTCCAGCCCATCCCATTCTTTGCCTAAGGTTTCAAAGACTTGAGCTATTTGATCATCGCTGGAAACATCACAAGGTAAAACGATGCTGGATCCCCACTGTGCAGCCATCTTTTCAACTCTGCCTTTCAGCTTTTCACCTTGATAGGTAAAGGCCAGTTCAGCACCTTGCTGATAAAAAGCTTCTGCGATGCCTGAAGCGATAGAAAGTTTACTGGCGACTCCAACGATTAGAACTTTTTTACCTGCTAATAAACCCATGCTTATTCCTTGTTTTTCTTTTAAATTAAAATTTAGTATGGACCTAGGCTAACCTGTTATCGGTTATTGGCCAAGTCGGAGTTGAGGCAATTAACTGTTGCGTATAATTCTGTTGTGGATTGTCACAAACATGTGGTGCAAGCCCGTATTCAATGATTTCACCTTTATGCATTACCGCAATATAATCCGCAATATGTCGAACCACGGTCAAATCATGAGTAATGAATACCATGGATAGATGAAGTTTTTGCTGTAATTCAACCAGTAAATTAAGTATTTGTGCTTGCACAGAGACATCAAGAGCAGAGACGGGTTCGTCGCAGACGAGAAGTTCTGGATCAAGCATCAGCGCTCTGGCAATTCCAATACGCTGCTTTTGACCACCGGAAAATTCATGTGGATAGCGAGTTAATATCGTATCCGGCAGACCGACTAATAAAAGCATGTGCTTTGCTTTTTTAACTTGGCTTTGTTTATCGCCCATCCCTTGAATTTTTAATGGTTCGGTTAATATTTCTTGGATGGTATGGCGGCTATTTAGAGATTCTTGTGGGTCTTGAAAAATATATTGAATACTTTTCGCTAAAGATAAGCGTTTCTTTTTACCGAGGGATTTTCCTGTGAATACTCTTTCATCATGAAATTCGATCTCGCCTGAGTCTGGGGTTAATAAACCTGAGATCATTTTTGCTAACGTGGTCTTCCCACTACCAGAAGTTCCAACAATTCCTAAAGTTTGCCCTTTAATTAATCTCAAAGACACATCGTGTACAGCTTTGAAGGTTGACTTTTTGAAACTTAATATTGATGAGTTAAGGGGGAAACTTTTATTTAGGTGTTTGATTTCAAGAATGATTTCGGCAGGAGTCCTTTTGACGGCTTCAGAAGTAATCTTTTCATCCTGGCTACTAGTGTTTTCAATCAAATCGTTATCACTGGCATCAATGCTTAGGTTTTGTGTGAAAGTGCTTTTATCTTCATTGTATTGTTGCAATACCTGTTCGAAACGTTCTTTTTCTTGTTGTTCTGTCTCATTAATATTATGAGATTGCTGAATGCTAGGCAGTGGCTGGCGACAGGGATGTTGTTTGGAAGGGCTGCATAGCATCAAGGCTTGACTATATGGATGCTGAGGTTTTAAAAATAATTGCTCAATACTGGCTTTTTCAATAATACGGCCAGCATACATAACAATCGCACTTTCACATATTTGTGCGATAACACCGAGGTCATGACTAATAAACAATAAACTAGTATTGTATTTCTGCTGCAGAGAATGCAGTAACTCAAGTATCTGGGCCTGTATTGTCACGTCTAGAGCCGTTGTCGGTTCATCGGCAATGATTAATTCGGGTTGGCACGAAAGGGCCATGGCAATCATTACACGCTGACGCATGCCGCCTGATAACTGATGAGGGTAGTTGTGCTGTCTTTCCTTCGCTAAATCAATACCAACATCGTTTAATAGCTCTAATACTTTCTGTTTCATATCGCTGTTAGATACGTGTGCCTGATGCAGGTTAATCTGTTCAGCGATCTGACTGTAAACTGTACGAACAGGATTTAAGGCAGTCATGGGTTCTTGAAATATCATAGCAATTTTATTGCCACGAATTTTAGTAAGTTCTTGGCTGCTGAGTTTTACCAGATCGATACCACGATACAAGATACTTCCACTGCGGATCTTAATATCCGGCTGGGGCAGTAATCGCATTATGGCTTGCACGGTTAAACTTTTACCGCATCCAGACTCGCCAACAATGCCTAAAGTTTCCCCTGACTTTAATTCGAAGCTAACGTTCTTAACTAAATCTTGCCATGAATTGCCGTGCTTAACAGCGATGGATAAATCAATGACTTCTAATAAAGGTTCATCTTCAGTCATGGTTTGACTACTTGATAGTCAGTATTAATAATCGTACTAGCCTCAAAACCTTTACCGCTACGTTTAGCTGAAAGGCTATCAATCTTACTTTTTGCGTCAATCCAAAAAAGTCCGCCCTGAGTTGGATGAAAAGGATTAAATAAACTTTGGCTTGTCTTGGTTGCATCGGCCTTAGGTAGTTTTAACCATCTCCAAAAACCTGCACGAGTGAAGGGCGCCATAGTTGAGGGAATGAAGATAGTTTGCGCGGCGATCTTACTTTCTAATTGGTGGGCTAATTGAATACGCTCCAATTCTACGGTCGATTGACGATATTTATTAATCAGGCCATCAATAGTAGGATCCGCAAGGTTAGTGATGTTATTTGTTTGAGCTTTGTGAGCATTGTCTGAGTGAAAATGCTGCCAATAGGCTGGACGAAAACCGGTACTCCAACCTAGCCATGCGATGTCATGTTTTTTCTCAATAACATTTTTATAAAAAGAGGTGGACTCTAAAAATTGAGGTATTAATTCTATTCCTGCTTTTTTTGCTTCTTCTGCCAAAACAATGATTTGAGGTTCGTGTAGCTTGTTGCCATAGCTAATTGTGAAGGACAGACGATTTTGGCCTTTCTTACGGATTCCAAGGTGGTCTTTATTATCCCAGCCGAGTGAATCTAAAAGAGCAGCTGCTTTCTTTAGGCTAAAGTCTAATGGCTTTATTTCATTGTTAGAATAATCGCCATAGCCAGTATGAAAAGTAGGTAACCGTTGATAATCGTTTCGCAGTAGTTGTTTTATAATCTTGTCGAAATTAAGGCCGTGGGCAATGGCTTTACGTACATTTATATCTTGTAAAATTGTATTGTCTAAGTTTAAAAATAAACCAGAAGCACCTTGCTCGACTTGATTATAGAAAGAAAGCTTATGAATAAAGCCTTTTTTAAACATGGGGCCATTAGATTTTTCATGCCAGAGTTTCGGTATGGTGAGATTAAATACATCCAATTCCCCGCGTTCGAAGTACTTGAATGCCGTATTAGGGTCGCGAACAGTTTTGATTAAAACTTTATCGACGTTAAAACGGTTGCGTAGAAATCGGTCATCTTGTGCCCACCAGTCAGGCTTGCGATTAAATTCTATCGTTTTCCCTTTACGGATTTTAGTGATTTGGTAGGGGCCAGTATTAGGTTCTATTTTCCAATTGAATTTACTAACCCATTGAATATTTAGCTTATGAAAATGCTCTGCCTTAGGTTGAATAGAATAATAATAATGTAAATCTTTGTTAGGTTTTTTACGAGCTCCAACGATAGCAATAGTGCGTGAGTCATACTTGATTACATCAATAATTTCTTCGCTGAAATGCTTATTGTACCAAGGAGCGACAATGTCTTTAGAGCGATTAAATTTTAAAGCGAATAAGAAATCATCAGCGGTTACCGGCAATCCATCAGACCAGCGGGCATTGTCTTTTATTTTATAATATACAGTTTTACCATCGGCATCATAAGCCCAGTGACTGGCCAGCATCGGTATTATTTCACCTGTATTGGGATGCATATCTACCAATGGCATTTGATTGTCTAATAAAAAACTGCGGAATGAATTATTTGAATCAGGTCCGACTGTTCTGAGTGTCGGAGGAAAACTTGAAATATTTAGTCTTAATAAACCGCCTTTTTGTGCGTCCTTAGAGCTCCACTCAAGACTGTCTGTATTGGTTAACCACTCAATGTTATTTGGCAGCATTGCAGCGAAAACGATGTTAGTCGTTAAAATAAAGACCCAAGCGGAATGTATGGAAATACTCAATATACTTTTATTCATAATTATATCGGTCTCTGATTATTCATAATAAATTTTATGTTTAGGGTCGAATACTTCACGAATGCCTTCGCCAATAAAGGTGACAAGCATCAGTACAAAAGACAAAGAAAATACCACAGAGCTAATGATCCAAGGGTAGTCAAGATTGTCGACGCCTTGTTTTAATAGTTCACCCCAGCTAGGTGCTGGAGCTGGTAGTCCAAAATTTAAAAAATCTAGAGCCGTTAATGCTGTAATTCCACCCGCCACAGAAAAGGGAATGAACGTAATGATTGTAGACATGGCGTTAGGGATAATATGTTTATAAATAATACGGAAATTACTAGCGCCCATCATTTTAGCGGCTAAAACGTAATCACGATTGGCTTCTTTGTAGCTGGCGCTGCGCATATACCAGGTCATACTCATCCAGCCGAATAATGCCATAATAAAAACCAGCGACCAGAATCCAGGAGTGATCAGCGAACTCATAATCATAACAATGTATAAAAATGGAATGTTCGACCAAACCTCAATAATGCGTTGAAATATTATGTCAAAAGTTCCCCCTAGAAACCCCATAAAACAACCGATTAATACGCCGAAGAAATATTCAACTAGTAGTAGGGTAATAGCGAAGAAAATTGCAATTCGAAAGCCATAGACTAAACGCACCAATACATCCCGTCCTATGGTATCTGTCCCAAGGTAGTGTTGGCTTGCAATATTGGGCGGTTGAGGAGGGTAAGATCCATCCGCTAGATCAACTTCGGTTGCGTTGTAAGGAATGAGAGGAAGTATGACAAAATTTGAATGCGAGCTGCTGTCTTTTGCCCAGTCTTTTTTGAGTTGGCGGTAATTGGTCTCATATTCATAAGGCAGACCAAATTCTTTACCTTCGATAGCAGAGCTAAAGACAGGCCAATATAAATTAGTTTGATACTGGACTACGATTGCTTTGGAATTAAAAATAAGTTCGGCAAAGCAAGAGATTAAAATGAGTGAGCACAGCAGGATGAATGAATAATAACCTCGTTTTAGGCGTTTGAATTTCTGCCACGGCCCTTGTTCTCGTGACGTATGCTCTGGCGATACTGGCATTAAGTAGCGCCTCCAAAACGAATTCTTGGGTCTGCAAGAGCCACACAAATATCGGAAAGAATATTGCCAAATAATGTTAATAAAGCCGAAATCACCAAAATACCCATAACAACAGGGTAATCCCTTTCGATTAGCGATTCATAACCCAGTAAGCCAAAGCCATCAATGTTAAAAATGGTTTCGATTAGAAAAGACCCCATCAAAATCAGAGAAATATTATTACCAAAATGAGTCGCTAATGGAATTAAACTATTTCGTAGAGCGTGACGAAAAACAGCTTGACGAAAATTCATGCCTTTTGAAATGGCCGTCTGAACATATTGAGCGGAGATATTATCCAGTAATGCGTTTTTTACCATAAATGTCATCACCGCAAAACTTCCGCTAATGTAAGCAATCAAAGGCAGAGCTGCGTGTTCTAAGATATCGAGAACTTGATCTTGCCAAGGTAGGTAGTCGAACTCATCACTACTAAATCCTCCCATCGGGAAAAACTCAAAATGAAACGAGAAGGTATAAAGTAGGGCGATGGCTACAATGTAATTGGGAATGGCGTAGCCTAAGAAAACAATAATAGAGGTGGCGAAATCTTCCACTTCGCCATGCTTAAGCGCTTTGAATATTCCCAAAGGGATGGCAATTAAATAGGTAAGTATTAGGGTGCATACCCCATAAAATATGGAAATGGGTAAGCGTTCTTTGATCGTATCCCAGACAGGTTCGTAATATCGTGTCGACATTCCAAGATCAAAATGAATAAGCTTGTTTAACCAACCAAAATAGCTGGTTAATATCGGCTTATCAAAACCATAATATTGTTTAAGTTGGTCTAGCTGGTCGTCTGAAAGGGTATTGCCTGCAATGCTGTGCTGAGAAGACTGCTGTTGGTTGGCCATTTGATACGCTGTCATCATGCGCTCAATAGGGCCTCCAGGTACCATGCGAGTTAAGGCGAACACGACGATGGTTATTCCGATGAACGTCGGAATAACCAATAATAAACGTCGTAGAATATAACCTAGCATTGACTGTCCTTGTCTATTGTCATCACTTATGACGATTCTTAGTTAGTTACATCGACATAAATAGTTAACTTTTGTCTAGGTTGTAAGTATTTGCTTTTAGACTTCTTTCTATTCCATCGTATTAAATCTTGGACTCGAACACGAAACTTGTCTGCGATTCGAGCGAGGGAATCGCCGTTGCGAACGGTGTAGGTGAGCTTACGAATAACTTCACGGCTTTTACGAAGCTTTTTTTGTCCCCAGATAACCAAATTCTGTCCCTGCTTTAACGTATCTCCAGGAGCCATACCGTTCCATTTTGCCAGCTCACGAATTCCCACTTTGTGGTCACGAGCAATTTCCCAGAAGCTATCGCCACTTCTAACTTTGTATTCAATTTTACCTGAGCTCTTCCCACGGCTTGAATTTTGGATTTTCGACAGGCGACTATCAGCGCTGAAAGAATAGCTCTTTAGGGATTTATAAGCAGAAGGAATTAATAGTTGATCGCCAATACGGATCATGCTTCTACGAAGGTTATTAGCATCTTTAAGAGCATCTGGAGTTGTGTGGAATTTCTTTGCGATAGTAATTAAAGAATCACCACTTTTGACTTGATAACGCTGCCATTTCATCCGCGCATCTTTAGGGAGTTTAGCAATGTTCTCTAAGAATATTTCTTTTTTCTCTATCGGAATCAATACTTCGTGCGGACCGGTTGGGTTAGTTGCCCAGCGATTAAACCCTGGATTAAGTTTGTATATTTCATCCAATGAAGTATCAGCTACTTCAGCAAGTTGAGATAAGTCGATTTGCCCCCCAGTTTTTACACTGACAAAATAAGGCGTATTTGCCAATGGTTTCAATGTGATTCCATTTCTTGTCGGGTACTTAATCAATTGAGCAAGGGCGATTAACTTAGGGACATACGCACGCGTCTCTCGAGGAAGGTCAAGAGACCAGAAATCGGTTGGCTTGCCTTGACGTTTGTTTTTCCTAATCGCTTTGCGAACATTTCCTGCGCCCGTATTGTAAGATGCAAGGGCCAGTAACCAGTCGCCTTTGAACTCTCGCTGCAAGGCTTCAAGATAAGTAAGGGCGGCGATGGTCGAGGCTCGGATGTCACGGCGACCGTCAGACCACCAATCTTGCTTTAAGCCAAAGTCACGGCCTGTTGAAGGTATGAATTGCCATACACCAGAAGCTCTGCCATGAGAGTAGGCGAAAGGGTCAAAGGCACTTTCGACAATAGGCAATAAGGCCAATTCACCAGGAATATCACGTACATCGATTTGTTCGGCAATGTAAAACATGTAACGCTCAGCTCTTGTCGCCATTCGATCCATGTAGCCTTGGTGCTTTTTATACCAATTTAGCTGTGATCGTACTCTAGGGTTGTCGATGTCTTGATTAAACCCATAGGCGTTAATGATTCGATGCCATAGATTCGCGTCCTTATCGGTTTCAGAGGCCGGTGAGTACTCGACTTGCCAGTGATCTAAAACGGGCACAATAGGATTGGCGACAATTGTTTTAATCGCATGATTGTCTTGAACTAGAGGTTGATGAGAGCAAGCGCTGATCAAAATTAAGGTCAAGGGTAAAGATAACAATAGCTGGAAAAGCTTCATCCAATTACAATACAGTGGCTAATAAGGTCGCTCAGTCTAATGAGGCAGAGCATAGAGGGTCAAGGATAAATATGAATTCTGTTCCCCATAAGTTAGATAATAAGGATTATAAACGCTGGTTGAAAACTCAATCAGCCCAGCGAATGCTGTCTTTACAATCCGCCTGGCTACAAAATAACTTAAGTCGTTTTTCGGGATCGCACCTGATGTTTCAAGGCTTAGACCCCGAAATGGACTTATTGTCGGCAAGCCCTATTCGCCACATTTTCCGCATGGCAGTACCGTGGCAAAAAGATCTATTAACGGATGCTTGGATGACGAGTAGTGATTGGCCGTTACCCGATCAAAGTATTGACCTGGTCGTTATGCAGCACAGTCTCGACTTTACCAGTCGTCCTCATCAAATGATCAGAGAAGCTGCACGTACGATTGCCCCTAGTGGTTATTTGGTTATTATAGGTTTCAACCCTTGGAGTTGGTGGGGTGGGGTACAAAAAACACTGCCGTTCTCGACAGATATTCCTTGGGTCGCTAACGCTGTCAGTAAAAAACGCTTACATGACTGGTTGTTATTATTGGATTTCACGATTCAAAGTACGGAGACATTAGGGCACCTTTGGCCAATCACCTGCTTTCCAGAGCGTTTCTCTCAACGAGTTGATAGTGTATTGGGGGGAGTCGTGGGGGCGGGTAATTTTTACATGGTGGTGGCTCAGAAAACAACGGTAGGAATGACGAATATAACCTCAAAGCGTTGGCCAACATTAGAACCTCAACTGGGGTGGGCCAAAGGCATGAGTAAAACGAAGCTTTAATAAGTCTTCAGAAAAGATAGGTTATTAGCACGGCAAGTAAGTTGGGCGATAACAATTAAATTCCGAGCAGTGAGAGTGGCATGAGACAAGTAATTCTAGATACCGAAACAACCGGTATTGGTGCAGAGAAAGGGCATCGAATCATCGAGATCGGTTGTGTCGAAATGATTGATCGCAAATTAACCGGACGTCATTATCATCAGTATGTTAATCCACAGCGCAGTAGCGATGTTGAAGCTATCGGTGTTCACGGCATTACCGATGAGTTTTTAGCGGATAAGCCTCTCTATGGTCAAATTGCTCAAGCATTTTATGAGTTTATCGACGGCGCTGAATTAGTCATCCATAACGCACCCTTCGATGTGGGCTTTATGGATGCAGAATTCCGCCGTCTGAATATGCCGATGACCCATACGTTTTGTACCGTGCTCGATACTCTTGTTATGGCAAGAGACATGCGACCTGGGCAACGTAATAGCTTGGATGCGCTGTGTCGCAGCTACGGTATTGATAATAGCCATCGAGAGCTTCATGGGGCGTTATTGGATGCTGAAATCCTGGCCGACGTATATCTAATGATGACGGGTGGTCAGACAGATCTACTTTTTAGTTCAGGGGCAAGTGATAGTGATGGCAATTCAGTAAAGCTACACCTTGAACAATTAGGGAGTGTTGATACTAAGGCATTGTTGGTAATACGAGCTACACCAGATGAGTTGACTGCTCATGATGACATAATGAATATATTGGACAAAAAGAGTGATGGCGCTATTTGGAGGCGCTAGATCATAACGTTTTAATTTTTTGGGCTGGGTCACAGATATGATACCGTATGTCGGGCATCATTTGGCTTGCAACCTAAGGGGACTTAGGGTATCCATTAAGTAATATTTCTCTCCAGCGCTGAACGCGGGTAGAATGATGCACATAACAAAAAAATCATAGAAGACAAAATGGCTGTAACTACACACACAGGAAGTATCATGTCCAACTTAGCGTCGACATTAAATCTAGTACGCAAAGAAGTGGATGGCACACTTGACCAGGCTGCTGTTCAACTAGAACACTATGCGGAAAGTGGTAATGCGGATGATCTAAAAGGATTTTTAGGTGAAATACAGCAAGTTCGTGGAACGTTCAAAATGCTCGACTTTCGTGCCGGAGAACGATTGTGTGAAGAGTTGGCTGATACTGGCCGGACATTAACTCAGCTAGAGGGTGAAAATCGCAACGCCCTAGAAGCCTTCAGCAAATCCATCATGGTTTTAAAACGCTATGTAGAAATGGTTGCTAATGGAGAGTTAGTTGCTCCAGGGTTATTACTTGAAGTGATTAACGATGTTCGTAAAAGCCGACATGAGAAAGCTCTACCGGGCGCTTACTTCTTTATGGCAAATTTGCGACCTAAACTGGATATTCCACCCGCCCCAGCTCGGCCAGTCCCAATTCCATACCGCCGAGTGCGCCAACTGTTTCAAATCGGCCTTTTAGGTGTGATGCGAAATCAGGGTCGAAAAGGCGCTTTAAATGTTATGGGTCGTGCAGTTTCACGAATTGAAAAAGTCGCTCGTGGGCAGCAAACCTGGGGGTTTTGGTATGCTGTTAAAGCAGCACTTGAAGCGCTAAATCAAGAAGCATTTGAAGTTGATCTACCACGAGTCATGTTAATGCGTGCCTTAGATAGTCAAATTCGAAAGCTAGAAGAAAGTGATGGCCAACTGCTAACTGAAAAGCAGCCCGATTGGCTACTTAAAGAATTTCTCTACCTTATTTCTTTGGCAGAACCTGATACAGCTCTGATCAATAAGGCTCAAACAGATTTCAATTTGCCAACAGAGCTAAAAGAAGTTCAGCTAAGCGATGCTCGTCGTAAGTTAAGTGGTCCAGATCAGTCGGCAATGGATTCGTTAACGGAAGCGTTGCAGGACGAATTACACGGAATTAAAGATTTATTAGACCTTGCTGAGCGAACAGATGGTTTCGATGACAACTTCTCGGACTTGTCCATTAGCTTACGTCGAATCGCTGATACGCTTATTATGGTCAATTTGCCAGAAACGGCTAATCGAACAATGGCGATCGCAGAAAGCTTAAAAGCAGAGGATGAAGCCTTTGATATTAAAATGCAAAAAGTTGCGGATCAGGTGCTTAGAGTTGAGCAAGATGTCCGTGGCTTAGCAATTAATACCGGTTTAGTCAGTAGCTCTAAGGTCGACCCGCTAAGCTTGTTAGAAGCACGTATTGCCGCGATTTCAGAATCTCAAACGGCTTTATCGGTGACTAAGCGCGCAATTGGATCTTATGTTGATTCCAATGGCGAAAAAATGCACGTAAAGAACGTAGGGAAAACCTTACTTGATGTCAGTGGCGCCTTATTCTTTTTAGATCACGAAGAAGTTTCAGGCTTGATGATTCAACTACAGCATTTCGTTGAAGAAAAAATTGTTGGAAGCGAGATTGCCCCTACAGAAGATAAGATCGAAGCATTGGCAGATGCCATCTCAGCAGTCGAATACTATATTGACTCTTTAACGGGTCAAGCTGCAGGCGCAACAGAAGCGATATCGCTTGCCAAAGAGAGTATTCAGCACTTGTTAAAGTAAGTTATATCGTGAGTTAAGGAATATTATTATGTTGCAAGGAAGCATCACATTTATATTGGTTGCCTTAGGGTTGTGCGCTTTAGCGGGGGCCTGCTTTTTATTATTTCGTCGCGGCTGGTTCTGGATTTGGCTCAAAGCCAGTTTTGCTATGAGTCTTGCTTCTTTTGCAGTATTCGCCCTTTTTTCACTTCTAGATTTTTTTAGTTATCAGCAGCTACTAACTGAAGTCCCTATCGCCAGTATTAGCATCTATGAAAAGCAGCCTCAGCACTTTGATTTAACGTTGATTGCATCTGATGGAAAAGAGCAGCGCTTTGAAATTCATGGCGATCAATGGCAGTTGGATGCTCGCTTATTAACTTGGGTCGGCCCATTGGCTGCGCTGGGTAAAAAGCCTTTGTATCGTCTTGATCGTATTAGTGGGCGTTATCTCTCTCTTGAGCAAGCGCGTAACGGTGAGCAAAGCATTTATGGACTTGAACAATCAACAGTCATCGACATCTGGAAAATATTGCAAACAACGTCAAGCTGGATTGATGCTAATTATGGCAGTGCTGTTTATATGCCGATGGAAAATGGTGCCGTATATTCAGTACATCTAACAGCCAAAGGTATGAATGTTCGTCCAGTAAACAGTATTGCTAAGCGACTTCTGGGGGAGGAGTGGTAGAAAAAGAAATAGTAAGTTGATAGTCGTAGAGTAAATAATTATTGAGAAGGCAGGGCCTTCTCAATAATAGTAACCAATTAAGCTGGGAAAAGTTCGCCCAACTTAGTTGCCAACATCATGTCGCCTTCAACACGTAGTTGTCCAGCCATGAACGCTTGCATACCATCAGTTTCGCCAGAAACGATGCCTTCAAGAGTTTCGGTATTCATGATCAAAGTAACGTTAGCGTCATCATTTTCGCCCGTTGCTAGGTCACAAGCACCATCTTTAACGATTAGGTGATAAGTCTCACCATCTTCAATGTTGAATTGAAAGATCAAGTCCAAACCATCAGCTGCAGCTGGGTTGAATTTGCTTTGCATAGTTTCAATAATGTTAGCCATGAGATGCTACCTATTTAATTGTTATGTAACTGCTTATCTCAATGCGATTTAAAGCCCGCATTGAATGTAGAAGCGTCACTTTATGAGGGGATAGGGTGAGTGTCAAATAAATTCATACGATTGTTTGAATTTTGTTGGCTTACAGCGGCTAAATTATGCGGTATTCTTGCTGAAATTAAATTTATACACTCCTATTTATTGAACTTTAAAGGTATCAAACTTGGAATTTCTAGCTGAATACGGCATTTTCTTATTAAAAGCCCTGACGATCGTTGTTTCTATTATCCTTGTAATAGCGGGCATTGCTGCAGTAAGCGGCAAGCAAAAGCCGAATCATGATGGCCATATTACCGTTAATAAGGTCAATGATGATCTCGAAGAATATAAAGAAGTTCTAGAAGACAGCTTATTTGATAAAGATGAGCTTAAAGAACTTGAAAAGGCCCGAGTCAAAGAAGACAAAGAAAAAGCTAAGGCAGAAAAAATCAAAGCTAAAGCTGATAAAAAAGCTGGAAAAGAAGTCGAGGTTGAAGTTGAGCCTATTAAGAAGCGCGTATTTGTTTTAGATTTTGACGGTGATATTAAAGCCAGTGCCGCTGATTTTATGCGAGAAGAAATCACTGCAATATTGACCATGGCGCGCAAAGAAGATGAAGTGGTTGTACGTTTAGAAAGCGGCGGCGGCATGGTTCATAGCTATGGTTTAGCGGCTAGCCAGTTGCAGCGCATTAAAGACAAGGGTATTCCACTGACGGTTTGTATTGATAAAGTAGCCGCCAGTGGTGGTTATATGATGGCTTGTATCGCCGATAAAATTGTTTCCGCGCCTTTCGCTATCGTAGGTTCTATTGGTGTGGTTGCTCAGCTACCTAACTTCAGCCGCTTATTGAAAAAACATGATGTCGATTTTGAAATGTTCACCGCCGGTAAATATAAGCGAACAGTGACTATGTTTGGCCATAACAGTGCTAAAGCAAAAGAGAAGTTCAGCGAAGATTTAGAAGAGACGCATGTATTGTTTAAAAATCACGTTTCACACTTTCGCCCAGAATTGAATATCGAAGAAGTCGCCACGGGTGATACCTGGTATGGGCAAGATGCCTTAGCGAACAAACTTGTTGACCAGTTGGGTACCAGTGATGATTATTTAGTTGCGGCCTGCAACGATGCCGATGTTTTTGAAGTAAGCTTTGAGTTCAAAAAGAGTCTGCAAGAGAAGTTGGGATTAGCCGTTCAGATGGGCATAGAAAAAGCAGCGACACGCTTTTTGACCACACTGAATGCGCAATCCCATTTTAAGGGTTAATAGCCAAAGCTAATAGAGTAAGGGCTAACATAGTAAGGATAATTTATGCATCAATGGCACGCTTACCGCGCAATTGAAACGAATCATGATAAACCGGTTGTTGAATCCTCTTGGCAGCAAGTCGATGAGACATGCCTGCCTCCTATTGGAAAGTCAAAAGGTGAAGGTGAGGTTTTAATTAAGGTTCTGTTTTCGTCAGTCAATTACAAGGATGCGTTAAGCGCTTCGGGGAATAAGGGGGTTACTCGTAACTTTCCACATACACCGGGTATTGATGCTGCTGGTACGGTTGTCGATGATGCTTCTGGTCAATATCCTGAAGGTACTGAGGTTGTTGTGTTTGGTTATGATCTGGGGATGAATACTTGTGGTGGCTATGGTGAGTACATTCGTGTTCCTGCGGCTTGGGTATTGGTTAAGCCTGCAGAATTAAGCTTTGAAGATTCAATGCGCTGGGGTACTGCTGGATTTACAGCAGCCTTGTCGGTTGAGAAGTTGCTAAAAGCTGATATTAAGCCTGACGCTGGAAAAATTATCGTAACGGGGGCAACGGGTGGTGTTGGCTCTGTTGCAGTCGCTTTATTAGCAAAGCTTGGTTTTTCTGTCGTTGCTGTAACGGGTAAAGCGCAAGCTAAAGATTGGTTGATGGGTATTGGCGCTGCTGAAGTAATCAGTCGTGATGATTTATTGCCAATGGCCAAAAAACCGATGACTCGTCCACTGTATCAAGCGGGTATTGATACTTGTGGTGGTGACATGATCTCTGCGGTATTGCCACAACTTCAATATGGTGGTGCTTTAACGACTTGCGGTATGGTTGCTGGCGTAGACTTTAGTGCCAGTGTATTCCCATTCATTATCCGCGGTGTGGATTTACTGGGTGTTGATTCAGTAGAGATTCCTCAGCCTCACAAGCAACTTCTTCTAAAGAAAGTTGCCAGCGAGTGGCAATTATCCTCTTTGGTCGATTTCACTACGACTATTGGCCGTAGTGAGCTTCCTTCTGTACTTGCTAATGTATTGTCAGGCAAAGGGCAGGGTCGCTATTTATTGGATCTAGCAAAAGCCTAATCAGTCTCTTCGAAGCTTATCATTGACCGCAATCGGGCTAGGGTAGTTAAAGACTACGATATAGCTCGATAGCGCAAAGGTGATAATTGCAGTGGCTTGAATCAACAGAGAGCCTTGCTCTGAAAGTATTGATCTTTCGAAAGCAACAAAAGCAATTAGCAGCGAAAACTCACTAATCTGACCTAAGCGAAACCCCACATCCCAAGCCAGCGCTGGTCGCTCACTCATATTTCCCAGTAAGTAGCGGAAGATAACAGGCTTCAGAAGTAATACTGCTCCAGCAAGAACTAAGGCGGGCCAGATAACAGTGGATAGCAGTTGTAGATTAAATCCTGCGCCCAGTGCGAAGAAAAACAAAACCAAGAAAAAATCCCTCAAGGGCTTCAGACTGATCGCAATGTATTGTGCTATTGGACTGGTAGCTAACGTGACACCGGCGATAAAAGCTCCAATTTCACGAGTTAAACCTACCGCTTGTGCACCTTCGGCCATCGCCAAACACCAGCCGATAGCAAGAATGAAAAGATATTCTTGGAAGCGATCAAACTTACTGATTAACGGTAAAAGCACACCTTTAACGACAAGATAGCTGCCCATTACTAATAACGGCAGGGCGACGAAGGGTTGCCAAATTGGCGGGGAGGATTCTAGACCTGCCGCGGAACCAAGGCTGCCGATGAAAATCAACGTCAAAATTGCCACTAGATCCTGCAGCAGTAATAAACCTACCATCAGCTCACCAACATGTTTGTGGTGTAAAACAGTGGTAGGAAGAAGTTTTAGGCCAATGATGGTGCTCGAGAACATCATCGCCAGACCAATGACCAGGCTATCCATCATTGAATGCTTGAAAGCCATCGCAATGCCAAAGCCAATGCCAAAAAATAAGGCACAGCTGATCAAAGCAACTAAAGTAGCCTTTTTCAGTACGGCTACTAAATTTGAGGGTTGCATATCCAAACCGAGTAAAAAGAGAAGGAAAATAATCCCGATGTGAGACATCTCGCCCAATAGCTCAGGTGCTTCTATCAGAGACAGTCCGAATGGGCCTACGATCGCCCCCAAGGCAATATAAGCAATAATAACGGGTTGTTTTGTATAGAGCGCTATAGTGGATAGTACAAGGGCACCAGTGAAGATTAGGAAAAAAGAAAAAATAAGGTCGTGCTCAACCATAAGTGCTCCTGCTGTGGCTCTCAAAATACTTCGAGATAAAAATATTGTGTAGAACACCTTTAAATAGATTGGGTGTTTAATTCATTAAGCTTAAATGACGAACACAAAAAAGGCCAAGTGAATGGCCTTTTTTGTGTTCGATTGTCGCTCTTTAATTTAAAAGAAGAATACTAGCTGCGACGACGGAACAGAGGGCGAGCATCATTTACATCGCCTTGATACGAAGTAGTGAAGGTTTCAAACCCTTTCACACACAAATCAAGGTCTTGATCAGCACGCATGGCCATCGCATTAAAGCCACAGCGCATCATGAAGAACAATTGGTCGAATAATACATCGCCTACAGAGCGGAGCTGGCCAGTGAAACCATAGCGCTTACGTAATAAATGAGCCGCTGAGTAGCCGCGGCCATCAGCAAATTTAGGAAACTCAACGTTAATCAAAGCAAAGCCTTGGCTATCGTCCGCTAATAAATCAGCGGTATCGCCGGCGTTTAACTGGATACCTAAAGTACCGAGATCACGTTTAGCGATTAAAGCTTCTTTTTCTGCATCTTCAGCACTTGCCCAACGGCTGAAATTAATAACTTCTTTCGCACTGGTTAGTGCTGCATCGTCAGTAACTAAGGTCCAATCATCATTGGCGATTTGCTGGTCTAAAATAATCTGAGTCATGTCTAATCCTTACTTAGCAGTAACTTTTGCTGGGTAGGCGGCCGCTTTGAACGGGTCCATACCAACACGGCGGAAGGTTTCAATAAACGTCTCGCCTTCGATACGCTGAGCAACAAAGACATCAAGCAGAATACGAATAATTTCAACCATGCGATCACGAGCAAAAGAAGGACCTAAGATTTTACCCACGGTAGCATCTTCACCAGACGCGCCACCAAGAGAAACCTGATAGAACTCTTCACCTTTCTTATCAACACCCAAAATGCCGATGTTGCCAATGTGGTGGTGGCCACAAGCATTCATACAGCCAGAGATGTTTAAATCAAGATTGCCTAAATCATGCAAATAATCTAAGTCATCAAATTCATTCTGCAAGGCTTCAGCAATCGGTAGCGATTTAGCGTTCGCAAGGGCGCAGAAATCGCCACCAGGGCAGCAGATCATGTCCGTCAGCAAGCCAAGGTTTGGTGTTGCCAAGCCTAAGGCTTTTGCTTCTTTCCAAAGCTCATAAAGCTTCGATTGTTCAACATCAGCCAATACTAGATTCTGCTGGTGTGTCGAGCGTGCTTCACCAAAGCTGTATTTGTCAGCTAAATCAGCAAAAGCAAAAATTTGACTATCGGTTACATCACCGGGTGCTGTCCCTTTTTGCTTCAGTGCAAACGTGGCAATAGCATAGCCTGGCTTCTTGTGAGCACGAACATTACGTTCAACCCAGCGAGCAAAGGCTTTATCAGAAGCCAAAGCATCAGTATACGTAGCAGAGTCAGCTTCAAGGGCTAAATAAGCGGGTTCAGTAAAGTGAGATTTAACGCGCTCAAGTTCTTCACTAGGCAATTGACCATCGCCATCTTTGCTGTGAGCCCATTCAGCTTCAACAAGCTCGCTGAAACGCTCAACACCCAAAGCTTTCACTAAGATCTTAATACGTGCTTTGTACTTGTTATCACGACGACCAAACTGGTTGTATACACGGATAATAGCGTCAAGGTACGTTAATAGATCTTCTTCTGGTAAGAATTCACGAACCACAGAAGAAAGAATAGGGGTGCGGCCTAAACCACCACCGGCATAGACGCGGTAACCAAGCTCACCGGCTTCGTTACGAATAATCTGAATGCCAACGTCGTGCATACGCGTTGCAGCGCGATCAGCACCTTCAACAGCATTCACAGCAATCTTAAATTTACGCGGTAAGAAAGCAAATTCAGGGTGGAAAGTAGACCATTGACGGATGATTTCGCAATAAGGGCGAGGATCAACCAGCTCTTCGGCAATCACGCCAGCGTATTCATCAGTCGTGGTATTACGAATGCAGTTGCCACTGGTTTGCACCGCGTGCATTTGAACAGTCGCAAGCTTGGCTAGAATCTCTGGACACTCTTCTAACTTAGGCCAGTTGTACTGCAAATTCTGGCGAGTACTAAAATGCGCATAGCCGCGATCGTAATCACGAGCGATCTCAGCCATTTTACGTAGCTGCTGGCTGTTCAGCATGCCGTAAGGCACTGCGATGCGTAACATAGGCGCATAACGCTGAACGTAAATACCGTTCTGCAGGCGTAAAGGAAGGAATTCCTCTTCAGGAATTTTACCGTCCAAATAGCGATTCATTTGGTCTTGAAATTGCGCAACGCGTTCATTGATGATGCGCTGGTCTAAGTCGTCATATACGTACATAGCTTTCCGATTTATTAAGCCATTGGGAGTTATGGCGGCAAATGTACCAAAAAAAGGTTATGCAAAAAACCAATATTTTCCTATATCGACATAACTAAAGGGAATAAATAGTTATCTGTCGATAGGAAAAGCGAAGTAAGCAGGGCTTAAATGCTCAATCGATAAAGGTTTCAGCCTGTAAATAACGTTCAAATGCTTGCTGCATCTGTAAAGGGTAGTCACTGAATACGGCATCCAACCCTTGCTCAAATAAGTCTAACGCTAAAGATTCGTTATTAATTGTGAATGCGAGCACTTTATAACCAGCGGCTTTGATTTCAGCAACTTGCTTAGCTTCAAAAAAAGATTGATGAATGTGCAAGCCCGAGCAACTTAAATGCTCTAAGCGGGCCTTCCATGCTTTTGGAATTGCAGAGACGTTGTAGCCAAGGTCAACTTCGGGCCAGATCTCACCGGCACTGGCCAAAGAGAAATAATTAAAACTGCTGAGTAATAACGGGAGATCTGTAGGCCAATATTGTTTTAACACTTTAATGCTGGCTTCGGTTGTTTCTTCTTCTAACCCTTCGCAAGGCTTAAGCTCAAGATTCAGCCCCATGCCATACTGACTAATAACAGCGATAGCCTCTGCGAGTGTTGGAATAGTTTCTTGCTGGTATTTAGAGTCTTTCCAAGAGCCCGCATCCAATTGCTTAAGAGCGACTAAAGGCGTTTTATGGATTATTCCTTCACCATTGGTTGTACGCGATAGGTAATCATCATGAAAGATAATAGGAATACCATCGGCACTCAGCATAACGTCAATCTCAACCCACTTAATGCCTTGCTGGCCAGCAAGATGGAGACTAGCCAGCGTATTTTCAGGCGCTGTGCCACTCGAGCCGCGATGGGCGATAACTTTAGGCAATAAAGAGTAAGCTTTAAGCATAAGAAACCTTAAGCATGGATTGGTTTAATAACGTAATAATTGAATATTAATCAGTAATTATGAAATTACTATTAAATATTCAAAAAATATTATTAAAGGCTTTCGGTCCCCCAGCCTCTCTTGCGCCAAAGTGTGGCATAGAGAGCGGAAGAGCTGACTCGTTGTAGGCTTTGAATACACCAAACCCCCAGCAGGCCATAACCTAAAATTGGACCTGCAAGGTAAGCAAGAGGCAGTAGTAGGCACCACTGCATAAGAAAATTAATCATGAGAACCTTCTTACTTGCGCCAGCGCCTAATAAAGCTTGAATCAGTACCATGGCAGTCACTTCAAAAATAATGCTGATGCCAGTAATTTGCAATGGCAGGGTGCCTAAGGCGATAAGGTGCTCATCGCTGGTGAATATTCTAAGAATGGAATCAGCAAAAAATGAAATTGGCAGGCCTAGTAGTATCATCAAGAAAATTGCCAAGCGCACGACCTCCCATCCCCACTGATGAGCATCCTCCTGATTTTTAGCGCCTAATGCATGGCTCACTAGGCTAGTCGCTGCAATCCCGAGGCCGACACTGGGTAGAATTAATAAAAGAGCTAGATTGATGAGGATGTGCCCAATGGCTTGCTCATCGCTACCAATCAAGCCAATAATCATAAATAAGATGCTAACGCCTAACGCAAAAAAACCTTGCTGCAGAGAATTAGGAATTGCTAGCTGGGCAAGACTCTTCATCATATCCTTGCTAGGAATATGCAAGCTAAAGCCGTGATGGCCAGCCTTTTTGAGCGTTAAAATTAAATAAGAGATCGTGCCAAAGAATAAGGCTAAGCAGGTGCCCATTCCGGAGCCTGTCGCGCCGTAAGCAGGAAGCGATAGGGCAGGAATGCCAAAAATAAATAGGTAGCTGAATACGACATTAGCAACATGAGTCCACAGTAATATTTTCAGATAAGATTTGGTTTTGCCAATGCCTGCCCAGTAGCCGCGAAAGCAAAAATTAAAAGCGACCGCAATGATGGCAAAAGTTCGCCATTCAAAATAGGGCTGGGCTATATCTAATACATTTTGATCCGAGCTGAATAAGCTCATTAAGTTAGAACTAAAGAGCAAAAATAGCAGTGTTAAAGGCAGCGCAATTAGGCTGCCTAAAATTAGTCCCGCCATCAGTGGTTTCCCAGCTTGATCGCTTTGCTTAGCGCCCATTCTACGAGCAACCAATGTTTGCACCGCTGCCGACAACCCCATCACCAAAGAGACGGTTAGAAAAGCAGCATAGCTGCCTATCCCCACTCCTGCTAGCGCATCAGAGCCTAGGTGGGCGACCATGGCCGCATCTACCAGGTTTAAAATACTTTGGGAAAGCATGCCCATTATTATGGGCGTACTGATGGTCAAAATTCGAGATAGTCGAGCATTCTGGATATTAAGAACTCGCCCTAACTTAAGAGTTAAGGCGAGCTTGTAGGAGTTGGTAGAGTTGATAATTGTTAACCGTTAAAAGAATGATTATTAAAATTAGTAGTTTAAGTTAGGCGCCAACCAGCGCTCCATAACATGAACTTCTTCATCTTTACGGGCTGAAATATTTTCGACCTGATCTTTATCAATCTTACCTAAGCCAAAATACTTTGATTCAGGGTGGGAGAAATACCAGCCACTCACCGATGCCGATGGAAACATAGCAAAGTTTTCTGTTAGCGTGATACCCGCATTCGCTTCTGGGTTTAATAGGCGGAATAGGGCAGCTTTCTCAGTATGGTCTGGGCAGGCTGGGTAGCCTGGCGCAGGACGAATGCCAAGGTACTTCTCTTTAATCAATTCTTCATTGGTTAAGTTCGTATCGTCTACATAGCCCCAAGTTTCACGACGAACAATGGCATGCATGCATTCAGCAAACGCTTCCGCAAGGCGATCGGCGAGGGCCTTCATTAGGATGTTATTGTAATCATCGTCATCTTTCTTGTACTGTTCGGCCAAAGCTTCGGCTTCAAGTCCAGACGTGACCGCAAATGCGCCCATATAGTCGTCTTTACCAACCGTGTTATCAGCCAGTTTAGGTGCTATAAAATCGGCTAAAGAATAGTTTGGCTGACCTGCAGGTTTATTGGTCTGCTGACGCAGTTGGTGCAGTGTCTCAAGCACTTCACTGCGGCTTTCATCAGCATAAATTTCAATGTCATCTGCGCCTTTACGGTTAGCAGGCCAAAGACCGACCACACCTTTGCTAATAAACAGCTTATCTTTAACGATGCGATCAAGCATTTCACGAGCGTCTTTATAAAGTGCTGTTGCCGCTTCACCAACCACCTCATCTTCCAGAATGCGAGGGAATTTACCTGCCAGCTCCCAAGAGATAAAGAAGGGTGTCCAACCGATGTAATCAATAAGCGTCTCGAGAGGGAAGTCATCATAAACCGTAATGCCAAGTTTATTCGGCTTAGGCGGCGTGTAATCACCAAAGCTTATTTCTGGTGCGCGCGCGCAGGCCGCAGGGTAGCTCAATAACGGCTTACTCTTACGGTTCGCATTACGCTTACGCACGATTTCATATTCAGCGTGAGTATCTTCGGTAAACTTCTGCTTTAGCTCTGGATTCACTAACTTCTGCGCAACACCTACCGCGCGCGAGGCATCGGCGACATACGAAATCACGTCGTTGCTGTATTGAGGATCAATTTTAACCGCGGTATGCGCTTTAGAGGTGGTCGCCCCACCAATCAATAACGGCAAGTGGAAATCCAAACGCTGCATTTCTTTGGCAACGTGAACCATTTCATCCAGCGACGGGGTAATCAAACCAGACAGACCAATAATGTCGCAGTTTTCTTCTTTTGCAGTCTTAAGGATTTTATCCGCAGAAACCATTACGCCCAAATCAACAACTTCAAAGTTATTGCACTGAAGTACAACGCCCACAATGTTTTTACCGATATCGTGAACATCACCTTTCACGGTAGCCATAAGGATCTTGCCTTGACTCAGTGACTTACCATCTTTTTCTTCTTCGATGAAAGGCAATAAATAGGCAACCGCTTGCTTCATTACACGGGCGCTTTTTACTACCTGAGGCAAGAACATCTTACCTTCACCAAATAAATCACCAACCACGTTCATACCGTCCATTAACGGACCTTCAATCACCTGAATAGGGCGATCGAATAAATGACGGGCTTCTTCGGTATCTTCAACAACAAAGGTATTGATACCTTTAACCAAGGCATGGCTTAAACGCTCGGCTACTGGCAGATTGCGCCATTCTTGCGTTTCTACTTCTTGTACACTGCCATCGCCGCGATATTTTTCAGCAATCTCGAGCAGGCGATCAGTACCATCGCTGCGCTTATTAAGAATTACATCTTCAACACGTTCTTTTAGCTCCGCAGGCAGGTCATCATAAACCGCTAGCTGGCCAGCGTTAACAATACCCATGCCCATGCCGTTTTTAATCGCGTGGTAGAGGAATACAGAGTGAATCGCTTCACGCACAGGTTCATTACCACGGAAAGAGAACGAGACGTTAGAAACACCACCTGAAATCATGGCATGAGGTAGATTCTGTTTGATCCAGCCTGTTGCCTCAATAAAGTCGACACCGTAGTTATTGTGTTCTTCGATCCCTGTTGCAACAGCAAATACGTTCGGGTCAAAAATAATATCTTCAGCAGGGAAGCCAACGTCATTGACCAATACATCATAAGAACGTTTACAGATTTCACGCTTACGTGCAGCAGTATCCGCCTGACCTGTTTCATCAAAGGCCATGACAATGATTGCAGCACCGTACTGACGACATAAACGCGCTTTTTCGACAAACTCGTCATAACCTTCTTTAAGGGAAATAGAGTTTACAACGGGCTTACCTTGTACACATTTTAAGCCTGCTTCAATGATTTCCCATTTTGATGAGTCAATCATGATCGGCACACGTGAAATATCAGGCTCAGATGCAACTAGATTTAGGAAATGTACCATCGCATTTTGCGA
>Ga0105359_10000666_pt1 | contig 28788 bp, 28 predicted proteins | sample GOMGulsemesocosm_6_FD_83659 | JGI IMG/M metagenome (GOLD analysis project Ga0105359, IMG submission 83659) | Methane-oxidizing microbial communities from mesocosms in the Gulf of Mexico - GOM8C Gulf of Mexico | ecosystem: Environmental > Aquatic > Marine > Cold seeps | place: Gulf of Mexico...
AAACAAAGAATCAAGTTGAAAATATAAGTTTATTAATTCTTTTTTACAGCACTATCGTCTTAATAATTCTATGTAAAAAGATATTATATAATTGATATAAATTGGAGATATAATGAAGTCACACTTGAAAGAAGCTTATACTATTGAAATACTAAAAGCTATCAAACTCTACAATCTTAATGATTTTGATAGCTCCTTTAAACATTTAGAACGCGCACATATACTTGGACAATCATACATACTGCCTCACACTCGATCTCACTGGTGGATGTTTAAAATCGGCTTGAAAAAGCGTGATGGTAGAGAAATAGTGGGTCAATTAACTAGAATGCTTGCTTCTGTATTATTTTCTAAAATTTGGGTTCCTATTGGCAATACAGGTGGAGCTAATGTCAATCCCATAAAACCCATGCCTATCCCTAAAGATTTACAAAAAATATTAGAAGAAACAATAGAAGCGACCTAGTCTTCATAAATCATTTAAGAATAAAATTTTATATAAAATCAAGCGTTTAATCATTGGATAAAATATTTTTTTAAACAAGTATAGTTAAAGTTCTATATTTAATAGCTGGCCATTACTTGATCTACATCATTCCACGACATTTTAGAGCTATTGTCTTTTTTAAACATATTATAAATATACCGTGCAAACATATCTGTTTCAATATTTACTTTTGTACCTACTTTATAGGTATGAAAGAGAGTATTTTTAATGGTGTGAGGAATGATGGTTAATCTAAAAGTATCATTTATTACTTCATTTATAGTCAAAGAAACCCCATCAATAGTAATTGAGCCTTTTGGAATAATGAATTTAAGAAATTCTTTTGGTAAAGCAATAATAAAATCACTTGAATTACCTGTATTATTAATACTTTTAATTTCTCCTATACAATCCACATGTCCTTGAACCACATGCCCTTCAAATCTATCACCCATTTTCATAGCAGGCTCAATATGTACCAAACCTTTATAATTATCCATGGCAAGAACTTTTTGTGATTCAGGTGATAGTTCCACGTCAAAAGTATTTTTTCCCAAATTTACAACTGTTAAACATGCTCCATTTATAGCAATTGAATCCCCAATATTAGGACAATACTTTGCTTTGATACGTAAAGTGCTGTTTTGTAAACTTAAAACTTGGCTCATTTCTCTAATTAATCCTGTAAACACTGTCTGCCTTTTGTGAAATATTCGCTATAATAGCGAAAATATATTAAGAAGCTAATTTTAGCTTATATCTTACTTGCTAAATAATCAAAGTTCTTAATAATACAATAAAAAAATACTAATGAGTTAAAATAGTATTTTATGGAGACAAAATGAGATATGACGTAATAGTTGTAGGAGCAGGACATTCAGGAATTGAAGCCTCTCTAGCAGCGGCAAGAATGGGTAAAAAAACTTTATTAATAACAATGCTTGTTGAACAAATAGGCGCAGCTTCATGTAACCCAGCAATTGGTGGACTTGCAAAAGGTCACTTAGTACGAGAGTTAGATGCACTTGGTGGAGAAATGGGTTTATGTACAGATGCAACTGGAATTCAATTTAGAATTTTAAATGCTTCAAAAGGAGCTGCTGTTCAAGGTAGCAGGGCTCAAATTGACATGGATGAATACCGTGCTTATATGAGAAAAGTTTGTCATAATACTCCTAATTTAGAAATCTATCAAGATGAAGTAACTTCTTTGATTATCAAAGAAAAAGAGGGTGAATACAAAGCTTGTGGTGTTGAAACAAAACTAGGAGAAGAATTTAAAAGTAAACGTGTAATTTTAACAACAGGTACTTTTATGAAAGGTCTTATTCATATTGGTCAAAAAACCTATGAGGCAGGACGTGCTTGGGAATTACCCTCCTCAACCTTATCTACTCAGTTAAAAGAATTGGGATTAAATGTCGGACGATTAAAAACAGGAACACCTGCACGAGTTGATGGTTCATCCTTAGATTTTTCAGTAATGGAAGAACATGGAGGGGATGAAACTCCTACTCCTTTTTCTTTTAGAACCAATAAAGATGAATTTAATCCCAAACAATATCCTTGTTATATTACTTATACCAATTTAGATACGCATGGAACTATTTCTTCTAACTTTGAGCGAGCTCCTTTATTTACAGGGCAAATAAAAGGAAGTGGACCTCGATATTGTCCAAGTATTGAAGATAAAGTAAACAGATTCTCAGAGCGTGATAGACATCAGTTATTTTTAGAACCACAAACAGCTACTTGTAGTGAGTATTATATTAATGGACTTAGTACTTCAATGCCAATAGATGTTCAAAAAACAATGATTCATTCTATAAAAGGAATGGAAAATGCAAAAATTGTTCGTTACGGTTATGCTATTGAATATGATTATATTGATCCAACAGAATTAAAACATACGCTTGAAACTAAAAAAATTAAAAACCTTTATAATGCTGGTCAAATCAATGCAACAACAGGTTATGAAGAAGCAGCAGCTCAAGGTTTAATGGCAGGGATTAATGCTTGTTTATCTATTGATAAAAAAGAGCCTTTTATTCTACGTCGTGATGAAGCTTATATTGGGGTTTTAATTGATGATTTAGTAACAAAAGGAACTACTGAGCCTTATAGAATGTTTACTTCAAGAGCAGAATATCGTTTATTATTAAGAGAAGAAGGGGCAGATATAAGACTTAGTTCTTATGGACATGAGTTTGGTCTTATAAATGATGAAACCTTAGAGAAAGTAAAAATAAAAGAAAAAACCATTTTGGATGCAGTTGATTTAATGAAAGAACAATGGTTTACTTCCAAAAAAGAGAATTTGGAATTATTAGAATCTTTAGGTCAAGATAGAATTAAAGACAAAGTTTTATTATTAGATATAGTAGGAAGATCAACGGTTACAGTTAAAGATTTGGAAATATTAGTTCCTTCGTTAAAACCTTTATCTACCTATATGAAAGAACAAATTATAATAGAAGCAAAATATTATAGATATGTACAAAAACAAAAAAAACAAATTGATAAAATGAAAAAGTTACTTAAAATGAAAATTCCAAGTGATTTTGAATATAAAGATATTCCAGGCTTATCAAATGAAGCTGTGGAAAAATTAGAGAAATTTAAACCCCCTACTTTGTTTAATGCAAGCGAAATATCTGGTATTACACCTGCTGCTTTGGATATTATTCATTTGTATATTGATTTACGATTTAAAAAAAACAAATAGCACACATAAAAAAAGGCATTCATGTAAAATGAATGCCTTTTTCTCTTATTCGCAAACAGTTTTACTTAAAACCAAATGCTAATACCAAGAAGCAAACTTGTAGCACTTGAGGCATTATTGCCAAAAGACTTATCATAGGAAAGACCTATATAAGGTGCAAATTCTTTTGTAATTTCATATTTTAAATTTGCCCCTAAAGATAAAGAAGAAAAGCCCCTTTGGACTTCATATTTTTCATCATCTTTACTATAAGCACTTAGTTCAGAATTTATATTAATTCTTAGCTTTTGTGTAAGTAAAAATTCATTTCCTGCACTTGCTCTTAAACCTAAATTTCCATTATCATCTAATAAAAAAGCCGTTCTAATTTCGAAAAAATATGAGCTCATTCCAGAAAAAGCAAGAACTGCCCAATTTTTTGTGTTTTCTTCAGTTTTATCGATGCCCAAACCGTATTGTATATCCCAATAAGGAGCAATTGCATTTGACCAAACGATTTGGTTTTCACTTTGTGTTTCCCCTTTTGTTCTCTCCCCCTCACTGTAAATATAAATTTTATTTAAATCCTGTCCTAGCCAAGCATTCATATCCCATTGAAATGTTTTGTCTTTATTATTATCGTATTTCATTTCCAAGGCTTCAAAGCTAACTTTATAATTTAAAGGATCATCTTTTCCTGCTGCATTTAAAGATGAAATCAACGCTGCACCTATTATACTTATTTTCAATAACTTGTTCATATTTCTCCCTAATCCACAATTACTTTTCTAAACATACCCAACATATGATAGAGTAAATGACAATGAAATGCCCACTGCCCTTTTGCATCAACAGTTACTCTAATACTAACTTTTGAGCCAGGTTGTACGACAATAGTATGTTTTCTTACCAGTTGATTATCTCCTGTTTCTAAATCAGACCACAGTCCGTGTAAATGCATAGGATGATTCATCATTGTGTCATTGATATAGGTTATTCTTAATCTTTCCCCATATTTGAACTTTAGGGGTTTTGCGTCTTCATATTTAATACCATTAATAGACCACATATATCGTTCCATATTTCCTGTCAAATGTAATATTATTTCTCTGTCTGGATAATTATTTTCATCCGTCATATTTTCAAAAGATTGTAAATCTGCGTAAGTTAATACTTTTCTTCCATTATTTCTAAGTCCAACCCCTGGATCTTCCATTCTATACATTGGATTTTTTGCTTGCATAGTCGTTTGCACGCCCCATTTAGTTTCTAAAGGAGTAATAGGTATTTTTTTACTTAATTTCCCCGTATATGCTTTCTTAGACTTTATTGTATTTGTTTCGGGCACCTTCATTGAATCCATATTCATTGAAGAATGATCCATTTTGGACATATTCATTGAGCTCATATGCATTGGCTCTTGTTTTGTTTTGGGCATAGTCATTGCGCTCATGTCCATTCCCATATCAGCATGGCTTAGTACAGGTACAGCATCCATCATTGGAACGCTTGCTAAGACAGTTTTATTATAGGTTAAATGTCCAATAGCATAACCAGATCGTTCAATACTTTGAGCAAAAATGGCATAAGCTTTTTTATCTTTTGGTTCAACTATAACATCATATGTTTCTGCCGTTCCAATTCTAAATTCATCAACTTCAACTGGTTTAACATTGTTACCATCTGCTGCAACAACTGTCATTTTTAATCCTGGTATTCTTATATCAAAAAACGACATAGCAGAGGAATTTATAAACCTAAGTCTGATTTTTTGGCCTTCTTTAAATAAAGCAGTAAAATTTGAAGCAGGCTTATATCCATTCATTAAATAGGTATAAGTAGTTCCTGAAACATCTGATAAATCTCTATCCGTCATAGACATCTCATTCCACATTTTTCTTGCATTAAAAGCATTCCATAAACCAAATTCTTTAACCTCAGAGGCAAAATCTCCTACAGTTCTTCCAATTCTATTATAATAATCGCCTGCTACTTTTAGTTTTCTGTATACATTTTTTGGTTTTTCATCACTCCAATCTGATAATGCAATGACATAGTCTTCATCATAAGAATAAGTATCTTTTACTTTTGGTTCAATTACAATAACACCATATACTCCCGTTTGCTCTTGAAACCCTGAATGACTGTGATACCAGTAGGTTCCACTTTGATTGACTCTAAATTTATAAGTAAATGTTTCACCTGGTTTTATACCATCAAAAGAAACTCCTGGAACACCGTCCATTTCAAAAGGTAAGATAATTCCATGCCAATGTATTGAAGTATTTTCATTTAAATTATTTTTCACATGTAAAGTAACTTCTTCTCCTTCTACCCATTTTAATGTAGGAGCTGGAAGCATTCCATTTACAGTTGTGGCAAGAACATCGTTACCTGTATAATTAACCATTGTATTGTCAATTGTTAAATAAAACTCTTTTCCACTCATTACATTAGATTTTTGTGTTTTAACATAGGGTTTAGAAGCCAGTAAGGAGCTAGGAGTTGACGCTATTATACTCCCTGCTATTACACCTTTGACAAAACCTCTTCTATTTAAATGCTGTACATTTATATTTTGCATTTTATTCCTTTTATTGCTCTAGTGTTTTATAGTTTTGCCTTAGGTTTTCCATCTACATTCATATGATTTTGCATTTTCCCATTATGCATATGATCCCCCATATGATTGTTTACTTTACTTTGCGCATTTGTTTTTATCTCTTCTTTAGACTTTTTTAATTTTGCTTCTTGCTCGTTTGTTTTTCCATTTGAATTCATATGATTTTGCATTTTTCCATTATGCATGTGATCCCCCATATGATTATTTGTTTTTGTCATTTTTTTATGCATTTTATTCATATCTTCATGACCACCATCATGATTTCCAGATGCCAGTAGTACTGTACTTGTTAACAAACTTCCACCAAAAATCACTTTTCTTAGTACTTGAACTAAAGTATTATTCTTTTTCATTGATTTTCCTTTTATGTTTTGAATTATAATAATTTTACGTGTAAAAAGTGTGCAAGCTAAGAAAAATTGATTTCAATCAATCAATTTAACTTATTTTTAACTTATAATATAAATTTAGTTAAATATTTTTAGATTAAATTGACTCTTAAAATTAATTGTAGTATAATTACTATAATTAATATTTAAATTTAAGGTTGTTCATGAAAAACACACTTAGCAAAACTTCATTCAGAATAAAACGTTATTATATGTACGTTTTCGCAACTGTTCTTACTCTCGTTGTACCTTTCATTACCATAAATGGCAATCATATCTTCCTCTTGTCTTTTGATAAAAAACAATTACATCTTATGGGGGTAGCATTTGATATGCAAGAACTATATATGCTTCCTTTTTTGCTCATGCTTTTATTTTTAGGAATCTTCGCAGCTACAAGTATTGGGGGGCGTGCATGGTGTGGGTGGGCCTGTCCTCAGACAATCTTTAGGGTTGTATACAGGGATTTAATTGAAGGAAAAATACTTGGCTTAAAACGTATTAAAAATAAACAAAAAGAGGCCGATTATTCTAAAAATAAAAACAAAATAAAAAAAGTGATTGGAATTTTTCTTTGGACCATACTTTCATTATTAGCTGCTGCTGATTTATTATGGTTTTTTGTTCCTCCTGAAGATTTTTTTCTTTATTTACAAAATCCTTCTGAACATATATTTTTAATAGGTCTGCTACTAGGGATTACTGCTTTTTTAGTTTATGATATCGTCAAACTAAAAGAAGATTTTTGTACCTATTTGTGTCCTTATTCACGCGTGCAATCTGTTTTATATGATGATAATACCTACCAAGCTATTTATTCAAACAAGCGTGGAGGTCAAATATACAATGACAAATTAGAAAAAAGTATTTTTAATATAAAAGATTTTGCTTCTGAGTTAGATGAATGTACTACTTGTGAAAAATGTGTCACTGTATGTCCAACACACATAGATATTAGAAAAGGAACACAAGTAGAATGTATTAATTGTCTCGAATGTGTTGATGCCTGTACAACAGTAATGGGTAAATTAGGAAAACCCTCATTGGTTCAATGGTCAAGTACCAATACTATAGTAAATAATAAAGATACCAAGATTATTAGAAAAACAACTATTATGTATGCAGTTGCCTTAAGTTTAATCTTGCTTGCTCTTATAATCATGGGTGGGAAAAAAGAACATATGTTACTTAATGTTAATAAAACAACTATGTTATACAAAATAAAAGAAAACAATGAAGTAACAAATAATTTTTTACTTCTTTTTCAAAATACTCAAAATAAAAAACATGTTTTTAATTTAGAGATAATTGATCACAATGAAATTGTAATCAAGCGTTTTAAGCCTTTTTCTTTGGGCCCTAACAAACTAATGAAAAAAGTCCTTATTTTATCTACTAGTGAGCGTTTAATAACTAACTATGAAAAAGACACTCCCATTTCAGTAACCATAAGAGCATATGCCATTGATGATCCAGAAAATATCTCTGTTCTGAGAAAAGCAGTGTTTATTTATCCAAGAGCGGATAAACTAAAAAAAGATTAAGGTAAAAACTCTTTTCATACAAATATAATAAGAAAGTAATGCTAATAGTAAATATCTTTCTAAACTTTGTTTAGCTATAATCGCGAAATAGTTAACTCAATAAAGTTTAGAAATTAGAATATTTCTAGGGTGTTGAAACGAATTATAAAGTATGAATATTATGAAATGCTATACTTATACTTAATAATTTGGCGTTAAAATATAAAAAATAATTTATGGAGTATGTGCATGACAAAATTTATTTTTGTAACAGGTGGAGTGTTGAGTTCTTTGGGTAAAGGGATAACGTCAGCATCAATTGCTACAATTTTAAAACAATCAGGATTTAAAGTTTCAATGTTAAAAATTGACCCTTATTTAAATGTTGATCCAGGAACAATGAGTCCACTAGAACATGGAGAAGTTTTTGTTACAGCCGATGGGGCCGAAACAGATCTTGATGTTGGGAACTACGAGCGATTTATTGATGTAACCTTGGGTGCAAAAAACAACTTCACAACAGGTCAGGTATATTCATCTGTTATTAAAAGAGAGAGACAAGGTGGGTACTTAGGTAAAACCATTCAAGTTATTCCTCATGTAGTTGATGAAATTAAAGCAAGAATTTTTGGTGCTTGTGATGATCATGATTTTTTAATTGTTGAACTTGGTGGAACAGTTGGAGATATTGAAGGTATGCCTTTTATGGAAGCAATTAGAGAAATCAGACATGAACTTGATAAAACAAGAACTATGAATGTACATGTAACATTAATTCCATATATTAGAGCAGCGGGTGAGCTTAAAACAAAACCAACACAACACTCTGTACAAGAGTTAAGAAGAATTGGAATCACGCCACATATGTTGGTTTGTAGAACAGAAAGAAGCCTACCAAAGAGCTTAAAGAAAAAGCTTGCAATGGCATGTGATATTGATAACAATGCAGTTATTGAAGCAGGAGATGCTCCTTCTATTTATCAAGTACCTTTGACTTTTATTAAAGAAGGAATTTTAACTCCATTAGCAGATCACTTTAATATCTCAATTAAACCAGATATGCAACAATGGGATGCTTTGGTTAAAAGTATTTTAGTACCTCAAGATGAAATAACGATTGCTTTTGTTGGTAAATATCTAGAATTAAAAGAATCTTATAAGTCTTTAACAGAAGCCCTAATTCACGCAGGAGCTCATACAAATACAAAAGTTATTATTAACTGGTGTGACAGTGAGAGAATTGAAGATGAAGGTGCATATGAAATTATTGGAAACTCTGATGCTGTATTAGTGGCTGGTGGTTTTGGTCATAGAGGTGTTGAAGGAAAATTAAAAGCCATTCAATATGCAAGAGAAAATAAAATTCCATATTTAGGAATTTGTTTAGGTATGCAATTAGCACTTATTGAATTTGCTAGAAATGTTTTAGGTTTAGAAGCTGCAAACTCTGTTGAATTTGACAAAGAAACACCTGATCCAATTATTTATTTAATTGATGAATTTATGGACCAAACAGGAATGAAGCAAATACGTACACATGAATCTCCAATGGGTGGAACTATGCGTTTAGGTGAATATCCATTTAATCCAAAAGAAGGTTCTTTAATTCAAAAAGCCTATGGAAACAATGATACGTATTTTGAGAGACACAGACACAGATATGAAGCCAACCCTAAATACAAAAAAAGTTTTCAAGATAAAGGAATGGTTATTTCTGGAGAATCTGATGGACTAATTGAAACAGTTGAATTAGCAGATCATCCATGGTTTGTAGGGGTTCAATTTCATCCTGAATTTACATCACGTTTAGAAAACCCAAATCCAATTATTCTGGAATTTGTTAAGCAGGCAATTAAAAACAACTAATGCAAAAAATCACTGTTGATCATTTATCGACCCTACTAGAAGCAAGACATCGGCATAATCCTTATGCCAAACTTGCTAGTCTTCCAAAACCCCATAGTTTTAAAGATATAAAAATAGCAAGCACGAGAGTTAAGCAAGCTATACAAAACAAAGAAACAATTACAATTGTAGGTGATTATGATGTAGATGGTATTGTTTCAACTACCATTATGGTAGATTTTTTCAATACTATTAACTATCCTATAAAATATATTATTCCTAATCGTTTTAAGCATGGTTATGGGCTCTCTCCTAAAATAGTAGAGCAAATAGATGAAGGTTTGGTTATAACCGTTGACAATGGAATTTCAGCCTATGAAGCATCATTATTATTAGAAGAAAAGAATATTGATCTAATTATTACGGATCATCATACGTTAGGAGATAAAATTCCTAAAGCCCTAGCTATTATTAATACAAAACAGCCTGATTGTACTTTTCCATTTAAGGATATTTGTGGAGCCCAAATTGCATGGTACTTTTGTGCAGCCATAAAACAAGAACTTGACTTAAAAGTAGATATGAGTTCATTTATGGACATTTTATGTATTGCAATTATTGCGGATATCATGCCAATGACGAGTATAAATTATACGATGGTTAAGTATGGACTGCAAAAATTTAAAAGCTCTACTCGTCCTGCTTTAGTTCAATTAAGACAATCCTTACAAAAGCGAAACTATAGCTCAGATGATATTGGTTTTTTTATAGCTCCCAAACTGAATTCAGCAGGCAGATTAGAAGATGCCTCAATTGCTTTAGAATTTTTATTATCAAAAGATAATTTTAGCGCTCAAAATAATTTAGATTATTTAAATGAGCTGAATGATCAAAGAAAAATACTTCAAAATGAAATAAACAATCAATCTAAAAAACAAGTTAAAAAAGACGATAAAGTAATAGTCGTTTGGAGTGAAGATTGGCATGAAGGTGTTATTGGAATAGTTGCTGCAAAACTTTGTCATGAATATAAGCGTCCTGCTTTTGTTTTTTCAATTACAAAGGGAGTCGCAAAAGGAAGTGCAAGAGCCAATAGCGAAATAAATCTACATACTCTTATAAGCACTACGTCTGATTTACTTTTAGGTTTTGGTGGCCATAAGAATGCAGCAGGAATGGCTTTAAAAGAAGAGAATTTAGAAAGTTTTAGAAAAAATCTTAACCACAATATTAATGCTTATGATGAAGACCTGTATATAAATACAAAAACTCTAGGAGAGCTAGATGTTGCTAGTGTTTCTATGGATTTTCTTAATGTCATTGAAAATTATGAACCCTATGGTCAAGAAAATTTAAAACCTATTTTTACTGTATCTGATGCAAATATTATTAAAAAAGAACTTTTTGGAAAAGACAAATCTCATATGAAATTACATCTAGAAAGTTATGGTTTTTATTATGAAGCTATTTTATTTGGAGAAACTAAACTTGAAGGAAATACGGTATCTTTTGTAGTATCTTTAAATAAAAATGAGTTCAGAGGAAGATCTACGACTCAGTTTTTAATTCAAGAAATTCTATAAAACAACAGGAGCGTAAGAGACTCTTTGTCTAGGAACTCTTTCTAATTCATGAATCTCATTGGTTAATCTTGTTGTCAAACTTGAGGAAGACAAGATATAACCTGTTTCAACATCAATTAGTTTTACAAATAATAGAAGTTTTTTACTTGTCACTGTATACGTACCAACTAAAGCATAAGATGCCCTTTTAATATTATTCCCTAAAATTTTATTTGGATTTCTAGTTAACATATTAAAACCATGTTGTCCAATAGTAAAATCTCTTCCAAATTCTACTTGTCTGATAATAATATCTTGTGATGATAGAGTATTTTTAAGAGATTCTGATAATACAAAACCAAGCTTTGAAGGGTTTTCAAGTTTTGCAAGATTTACAAAATCAGAAACAAGAACGACTTCTGAACGTGTTACATTTTTTTTAATTCTTTGCAATGATTTTTCTACTAGCTCGTCTGTAAGCGCTTGAAAATCAGTTGACCAAGAATATTTATTGAACACAGTTGGTATCGTAGTTGTACAAGAACTTAAGATAAATATACTAACAATTATTAAAAAAAGGCTCTTAAAAGAAGGTATATTTATATTCACTTATTTATTCTTTTACTATAGATATTTTTCTTGCAGGTTTACAATCTTTAAAAAGTACACAATCATTTCTTAAACCATGAGCATAAGTAGCTCTAGCACTTGAAATAATTCTTCCACTTTCGTTATCAATTACTCTTGCATTTAACATAACTTTTTCAAATTGTCTTGAATATGTTCCTACAACAACATAAGTATTTTCAATTCTATCTTTTAACTTTTTTATATTTCTTGAAATATAATATTCACCTTGAGCATTAATAGAAACAGCCAATTGTCCTCTAAACTCAATAACATTAAAATTTCTGTTGGATAATTCATTAATTAAACTCTCACCAATAATTCTACCAAACTCAGTGGTTTTTTTAAAGTTATCTAGTCGTACAAAAGAAGTAATTAATACAGGTTTAAAACTGTTAAATTTTTTGTTTTGCATCATTTGGGTTGCTAATGACGTAATTGTCTGCTCTAAAGAAATTTGTCTTGTTACATTACTCGACATATCATTAGATACTTCCATTCTTTTTTTGGCACGATTTACTTTTAGTATTTCGCCTTTAATTGCCTTATTTACCGTTGGTTCACCTGCTTGAGATGGAGTTTCATCCATTTGCTTCTCGTATGCACACCCTGTGCTTAACAGAACAGTAGTTGCCATAAGAGCAAAACTAGCTTGCTTAATAAGTTTAATCATGAAAATCCCTTAAAGTGATAATTTATAAATTTTATTTAAATGTAACTTATAAACTCATGAAAAGCAACAAATTATACACTATAAAATTATATTTCGTTTTTTGAAGCTAAAATTAAGTGGTTTTTTTTATTAAAAAACTTATAATAAGCAAAAAAGGATAAGCAAATATGAAACTGGCTTTAGTATTAAGTGGAGGAGGAGCGAAGGGAGCATTTCATCTAGGAATGTTGCGTTTTTTTGAAGAAGAGAATATTAAAATAGAAGCCTACTCAGGTACTTCAATTGGCAGTGTAATTGCTTGTTCTCATGCCAGTGGAGTAAGTGCAAAAGAACAATTTCATATTTTTAAATCCAAGGAGATTAAAAAAGCACTTAAGTTTAATTATTTTAAAAAAGGTTTACTAAAAATTGATCACAATAATAAAATTATTAATGAACTTTTACCTTTTGAAAAGCTTGAAGATTTGCCACAAAAAGTATATGTAAATGCCTATGATATCAAAGCAAAAAAAATGCATTATTTCTCCCAAGGCAATATTGTAGATTTATGTATGGCATCTTCAGCTTTGATTCCTATTTTTAAGCCAATTACTTATAAAAAAATGCAGCTAATTGATGGAGGTTTTGTTGATAATCTTGCTGTAAAACCTTTTTTCAATAAAGAGCTAAGTATATTTACCTCAAATGTTTTTCCAAAATCAGAAAATAAAAAAGGCCTTTATCTTAACCCTGTTAAATATCTTCAAAAAAAGATTTTTAGACAGGTAGGTAAAAATATGAATATCGCAATTACTAACAGCGATTATTATTTCACTTCTTTAAAATTAAATCAGTATAAAATATTAAGTTTCAAAGATATTGAGCCTTGTTACGCACTTGGATATAAAGAAGCACAAAATCAATTAACACAATTCGTAAAAGATTATAGAAATAAATAATTAAGCCTTTCTTAGCTTTTAAATTAAGTATTTTTTTATCTTTTACTTTAATTATTTCTTAGATATAATCGCGATAATATAAAAATAATTTAAAAGATTTATCATGTCAAATATACCTCAATTTACACATTTACATTTACATACTGAGTATTCTTTACTTGATGGTGCCAATAAAATAAAAGTACTTGCAAAAAAAGTAAAAGAAATGGGAATGACTTCTGTTGCTATGACGGATCATGGAAATATGTTTGGAGCCATTGACTTTTACAATGCGATGAACGCAGTAGGTGTCAAACCTATTATTGGGATGGAAGCTTATATCCATAATGCCGATGAAGTAGGAGATAAATCAACCAGACAACGCTTTCATCTGTGCTTATATGCAAAAAACGATGTAGGATACAAAAACCTAATGTATTTGACGTCACAAGCCTATATGCACGGTTTTTATTATTATCCACGAATTAACAAAAAACTCTTGCGTGAACACTCCGAAGGATTAGTTTGTTCTGCTGCTTGTTTACAAGGCGAGATTTCTTGGCATTTAAATACCAACAGCGAACGTAATGTAAAAAATGGAGCAAAAGGATATGAGCGAGCTAAAGAAATTGCTTTAGAATACCACGATATTTTTGGCGATGATTTTTACTTAGAAATTATGCGGCATGGAATTCCGGATCAACATTTTATTGATGATCCTATTTTAAAAATTGCAAAAGAAACAGGTATTAAAGTTGTTGCCACCAATGACACTCACTATTCTGAACAAAAAGATGCAGAAGCACATGAAGCTTTTATGTGTATTGCAATGAATAAACTTTTTGATGATCCAAACAGATTAAGACACAGTGTTCATGAATTTTATTTAAAAACGCCAGAACAAATGGAACAATTATACTTTGATATTCCAGAAGCGATACATGCCACACAAGAAATTGCTGATAAATGTAATTTAACCATTAAACTAGGAGATCCTACGCCTCCTAACTTTAAATTTACAAGAGATAAAGCAGAAGTACATTCACTTGTACTTCCTGAGCCAGATATTGAGTATTCACTTGAAAATGATAAAGTCTTATTTATTGATGAATGTTGGAGAGGCTTAAAAAAACGTCTAAAAATTGTTGACGAAACAAAACATCAAGAGTATAAAGACCGATTACAAGTTGAAATAGACATTATTAATAATATGAAATTCCCAGGATATATGCTTATTGTTTGGGATTTTGTTATTGTTGCAAAAGAAATGGATATTCCAGTAGGTCCTGGAAGGGGATCAGCGGCTGGTTCTTTGGTTGCATTCTCACTTGAGATTACGGATATTGATCCCATGCCTTATGGACTTTTATTCGAGCGATTTTTAAATCCTGAGCGAATATCTATGCCCGATATTGATATGGATTTCTGTCAAGCAAGACGGGGAGAGATTATTGATTATGTGGTTGAAAAATATGGACGTGCCAATGTTGCGCAAATTATTACTTTTGGAAAACTTCTTGCAAAAGGAGTGATAAGAGATGTTGCTAGGGTTTTAGATATGCCCTATTCCAAAGCAGATGCAATGGCAAAACTTATTCCTGATGAATTAGGAATAAATCTTACTGACTCTTATAAAAAAGAGCCAAAAATAAAAGAGTTATGCGATTCAGATCCACAAGCACAAAGAGTATGGACGCTTGCCCTTGCACTTGAAGGTCTTAATAGAAATGCAGGAACTCATGCTGCTGGTGTAGTTATTTCAAATGAACCCTTATGGAACAAAACACCTTTATTTAAGCCTTCTGGCTTAGATACTCTTGCAACCCAATACAATGGTAAATATGTTGAAGATGTCGATTTAATAAAATTTGACTTCTTGGGTTTAAAAACCCTTACGGTAATTGAAGAAGCCTTAAAATTAGTGAAACACAGACATGGAAAAAGAATTGACTTTTTGACTGCTGATGTAAATGATAAAGGGGTATATGACTTAATTCAAACAGGAAATACCATTGGATTATTTCAAATAGAATCAGATGGTATGCAAGATTTATGTAAACGTTTAAAACCCGATAATTTTGAAGATATTATTGCCGTACTTGCTTTATATAGACCAGGTCCAATGGAGTCTGGAATGCTGGATGACTTTATTGATAGAAAACATGGACGCGCTAAAATTGATTATTTTTATGATGAATTTACAGAACCACTAGAGCCTATTTTAAAACCAACATATGGTGTTATTGTATACCAAGAACAAGTTATGCAAATTGTACAAACAATTGGTGGTTTTTCACTTGGTGGGGCCGATTTAGTTAGGCGTGCCATGGGTAAAAAAATTGTTGAAGAAATGGACAGATTAAAAGGTGAGTTTGCCTTAGGTGGAGTAAAAAAAGGCTATAACAAAGAACATTGTGAAGAACTTTTTGATTTAATTGTAAAATTTGCAGGATATGGATTTAATAAGTCACATTCGGCTGCTTACGCCCTTGTAACCTTTTATACCTCCTATTTAAAAAACTATTATCCAACTGAATTTATGGCAGCTTTATTAACGCTAGAAAAAGATAATACTGATAAAGTTGTAAAATATGTAGATGAAGTTAAACGCTTAAACATAGAGCTTTTCCCACCTGATATTAATAAATCTTATTTGGTTTTTTCTGCAACTAAAATTGAAAAGAATGAAGTAGTAATGTTTGGTATGGGTGCTTTAAAAGGGGCAGGTGATGTAGCTATTAATTCCATTATTGAATCAAGAAATGAGGGAGGAGATTTTAAAGATTTATCTGATTTTATCTCAAGAATCGATGGAAGTAAAGTAAATAAACGAGTTATTGAAGCCCTTTCAAAATCAGGTGCATTTGATTGTTTTGGAGTATCAAGACGTTCAATGATTGAACAAATTGAATTGATATCTGAAACAGTAAAAAACTCTATGAAAGCTAAAAAGCAAGCAATAGGCTCTTTATTTGGAGACGATGCAGAAGTTACAAGAATGGATATAAATCTTGAGCCTTTAGAAGAATACTCTGCAAAAGAAATTCTTGAATTTGAAAAAGCTTCTTTGGGATTTTATGTTTCAGGGCATCCTTTAGATGAATACAGAGAGCAACTCTCACTCATTAAATATACTCTATCCTCAGAAATTGATGAAATTGCTGATGGTAGTGAAGCTTTATTTGTAGGAAAAGTAGAAACCATTAATGAAAGAATTTCAAAAAAAGGTAACAAGTTTGCCATTGTAAACATTATGGATTTACATGGAAATATTGAATTAATGATGTTTGAAGATAAAATCAAAGAATTAAGAGAAGATTTTGATTTAGAAGAACCCATCGCCTTTAAAGTAAAAATTCAAAAAGATGAGATGTTTACACGAATATCATTAAGAAAAATAGAAACCCTAAGAGATGCAAAAAAAGAAAAACTAAAAGTAAAAGCCAAAGTAATAGCAGAACCTGCTTTACATATAGCAGTTGAATTTGCACACTCAGATAAAGTAATTTATGATTTATTTGAAATAATTGCACACAATCAAGGTAAACGAGACCTTAAAATACTTGTTAAATCAAAATTGGGTGATATTGAACTGGAATCTGGTTTTAAAGTACACTCCAATGTAGTTAATATGATAAAATCCCTCAATGGAGCGTATATAATAGAATGAAACATATCTTAATAACAAATGATGATGGTTTTGATGCTTCTGGTTTACAAGCCTTAATACAAGCATTAAGTCCAATAGCAAAACTAACTATAGTAGCCCCTGCTAAAAATAAATCCGCTTGTGGGCACAGTCTTACTTTAGATAAGCCGCTTCGCATGATTAAAATTGAAAAAGATTTTTATAAAATGGATGATGGTAGCCCAACTGATTGTATTTTTGTATCTTTAAATAATTTATTTACAAGTAAAAACAGACCAGACTTGGTTGTTTCTGGTATTAATATTGGCTCAAATATGGGAGAAGATATTACCTATTCAGGAACAGCTGCTGGGGCTATGGAAGCAGTACTTCAAGGTATTCCTGCCATTGCGATTTCTCAAGTATTCACAGATGGTTATAAATCTCTAAAAACAGGCTTTTCTTATGAATTAGCAAAAGATACCATTCAAAAACTTGCGAAAAAAATACTTGAAGGGGAATTTCCCTTAGCAAGCAGAAAGTTTTTAAATGTTAATATTCCGCTTATTGATATAAATGAGTGTAAAGGTATTAAGATTACCAAAGTTGGACATAGAAATTATGGACATATTACACACAAACATTTAGATCCTAGAGAGAAAGAATATTACTGGATCGGAGCACACCCTTTATCTTGGAAAGCAAGCAAGAACAAAGATTGTGATTTTGAAGCAGTTAAAGCAAACTACGTCTCAATCTCTCCTTGTCATTTAGATTTAACATCTCACAATGATATAGAAAACTTAAGCACGTGGATAAAAGGATAGTATATGAACTACAGACAAGAAGTACGAAAACTAATTGATAAATTAGTAGGTGAATTAAAAGAAGAAGAAGCATTAATTGAAGCTTTAAAACGAAAACTAACTAAAAAAGAATTTAAAGTTTTTGTTGCACAAGGTGAAGGTCTTTCGAAAGAAGAAATTGCAAAAGAAGTAAGAATTGAACTTGATAGAGTAGAAGAAGTTATAAAAGCGCTAAAGAAAAAAATCAATCAAGAGAAAATTAAAAAAGAATTATCTAAATAATACCTTTGGTATTATTTGGATAATTTAATAATTAAAGAAGCTCTTTCATTTGTATTATTAAAAGCTATTGCTTTTTGCTTGTGTTTATTAAAATGAACCAACAACATTCCTGTAAATTTTTTCTCTTTATAAAACTCTACTCTAAAAATTTTTCCTCGTTTATCTAAAGAAAACTTTTTCATTATTTGGTTTTTAGAAACAGAAATTCCAGATTCATTTTTAATATTTTTTCTTGAATAACCAATGATATTTACACGAACTTCATCTTTTGGGAAAATATAGAAATTTTTATTCACATTTAATAATGTACCTAATTTAACTTCTTTTTTAATACCATCAATTTTTACTTCAACAAAATTATTTATATCATCAATATCTAAATAATCAGGAATTAATCTAGCAACACGTCTGTTTCCATAATGAATAGAATACATATTGTCTTTTTTTACAATTGTCATTAAAGGGTTACTTGCTTTAAACTTTAATATTCCATCTTTATTAATAGGAAAATATTTAACAATATTTCTTATTTTTGATAAAGGCAATTGTACTTTATTATCATGAAATGAAATAGAAATATCATTATCAATAACATTTTTTAAAGCCCTAGATTCTAATTTGAAGTTTCGTGTAAATTCAATACCCATTACGCTCATATACTCTTCTAATGCTAATAAATGATAATACGTTCTTTGATGAACAGGAAGAGACTTACTTGCTTCATTTGCAAAAGCGGATTTTCCTCTATTAATAGCAAAATAGGTCAAAGATTTTTCCATTTCAATATCGCCATCTTTTGTTTTTGTATTTCGTACTTCGTAATAGTGCTCTTTTTTTATAAGATTTTTATTAATAGATTTTGTAACTCTGTTTGATATATCTAATAAATTATTGTATTTTTCAACTTTAATTTTTGTTTGATCTATAATAACACTTTGTCCCCAACGTCTTGGAGAATGCATATTATCAATGTATTTTTTTCTGTAAAATCCACTTCCATCGTGTAAATTAATAATCATTTTTACATCATTTTCTTGAATTAAGTTTTTAATTCTTTCTACATTTGCAAAATCTGGATCTTTTTTTGAAAGGTTGGAAAACTTTCTGTTCATATCACCAAAACGTCCACGTGAACGTTTAATAATAGAATCAAAGTTTAAATTAGGAACAACCCAAACAGAACCCTTTGTAATAGTATAATGCGTTGCTATTAAAGAAGCTGACATAAAACCACCTGGCTCATCACCTTGAATTCCACCAATTATTAATAAAGTATTACCGTCTTGTTCGCCTTTTTTAATCAGTTCAAAATCAGGCAAAGTATTTGCTAATAAACATTGTGTAAATACTGTAAGTAGTATAAGTCTAAATAATTTTAATGTGCCAAGGCTCATATCTTACTCCATCTTGATTATTAACAGTGTATCTCATGTCAATATATTTTAATTTTTTCATTTCTCTAAATTCATTTGTTAAAGCAAAACGTGCCGTAAAGTTTGCATAACCGAAACCTTTTTTACCAATATCAAAGTCACCAATAGAATGATAAGTAAAAGCAGGTGGTGCAATTGAACGCGAGGTTAATGATAAGTTCGCTTTTTGTGAATACAATTTATCTACAAACAACTTTAATTGTTTTACAACAGATCTAACGCCTGATGTAAGAATAATTGAATTCCCAATGTCTTTTTTCATATGATTATAGGCTTCGAGGGTTTTTCCCTTATACAAATAGTGCCCAGTTCTTGGCACTTTATATAAGGCTTTTTTATAAATTTTATCAGTTAAAGAATACGTTATTCTATCTCCATAAAAACCATGTACTTTGGGATCGTAATAAAAAATGGACTCTATAAATTCGAGTTCTAATTTTGTAAATTTTCCTATTTTTGAGTAGTTTCTTCCAAGAAATAACATATCATCAAAAGATAGAATGTTAAAGTTTCCATAACCTACATGTCTTTGTACCATTTTTAACTTATAGCGTAAACTTTTAAGCGCTTTTTGATATTCTCCTGGCAAAAAGATATCAGCATGTTTATCATCTACTCGTTTTCCAATAGAATCATTAGGCGTGATTATCTTATTATCTGCCATTAGTATTGGTGCAGCTATTGAACTACTAAGAGTAGTGATAGTAAGGAGTTTTGCTTGATTTAAAAAATTTCTTCTATTCATTGTGCATATTGTATAAAATTATTTCTTATAAAACCATTTTAATTTGGTCATGTTTACCTAATATTTCATATAAATACTTTCTGTCATCATCATTATGAACAATTAAATCAAGATTAAAGGATGCAAATTTACCTTTTTTACTCGTTTTTGAGGCTTTTAGCGTATGAGTACGCCCTTCTAATACTTCTTTTACTATTTTTTTTGCATTATCTTCTTGTAAAATAACAATTTTATATACCCATGAACAGGGATAGTCTAATTTTAATTTCTCTTTATTTAAATCTACCACTATATATTTCCTTTTACATTATTTCTTGAAAAATCACCACTTTTACCGCCCGATTTATTCTCAAGCTGTACATTTGAAATAACCATTGATTTATCAATAGCTTTTACCATGTCATAAATGGTTAATAAACCAATTGATGTTCCCATCAATGCTTCCATCTCAACACCAGTTTGACCTTTTAATTTAGCAGTAACAAATAATTTAAAACCTGGGAGAGATGCAAGTTCTTCAATATCACAAGATATTCCACTTAATAATAAAGGATGACACATAGGAATTAATTCTGATGTTTTTTTAACACCCATAATTGCAGCAATCACAGCAGTCTGAATTACGGGCCCTTTTTTGCCTGTATTATTAATTATTGCATCAAATGCGTCTTGACTCATTGATATAAGGCCAGAAGCAATGGCAACTCTTGTTGTTTCTTCTTTTTTACTTACATCAACCATTTTAGGTCGGTTATTTTCATCTAAATGAGTTAAATTCACTATTATGTCCTATTTTTCGATGTTTATTTAATTGATTATATCAAAATATTAATTTCTCTTTAATTAAATTAGAATTAAGCTAGTTTTAAATATAATTCCCGTTCTAAATCTATACAAGAAAGTGGGTGATTTTAGTGCCCGGAATTAAAGTTAAAGATAGCGAATCTTTTGACGAAGCATATAGACGATTTAAAAAACAATGTGATAGAAATCTTATTGTTACAGAAACTCGAGCTAGACGTTTTTTTGAACCTATGACTGAAAAGCGTAAGAAACAAAAAATTAATGCGAAGAAAAAAGCTCTTAAGAAATTATATATGCTTAGAAGATACGAAGCAAGACTGTAGTCTAACTTCCTTCTGTGATTCGGTATTATCCGATATAAGGATTGCAGTAATGCAGTCCTTTTTTTTTACTCAAAATTACCTGTTTAATTCAAACATAGCTAGTTCAAAATAAAGAAGTAATAAATCGAAAAAAGTGTAGAAGTATTTAAAAGAAGTACCTTATAAAAGAGAAGAAAACTCCTCTTTTTATATTTATTTAAATTTATTCTTATGCATCTTTGTTACTACTTTTTTCATCATATTAGCGATAAAACCAGTAACATAATACTTGTCATTTGCAAGTCCTATTGAAAATGAACCTCCTAAAGCAACAAGTACACCAGCTGATTTAAATGTAAAAGCATCTTTAGTATTATTTAAAATGCTAGACGCTACAAACTCTCCTGATTTAATTGCAATTTGTGCTGTTGGAGGATAATACTTACCATCAAGCTCCATTTCCCCTACATCACCAATAGCATAAACATCTTCTTCATCTTTTAAATGTAAAGACTCATCAAGAATATATTGATTCATTCTATTTACTTCATGTTCTTTTGAAGAAGAAAGTGTAATAGCTTTAACGCCTCCTGTAAATACAAAATAATCATAATCAATAACAACATCATTCATTAAATAAATTTTACTTTCATCAACATCTTTAATAAAAGATCCTAAGTGAATTTGTACGCCTAAATCTTCTAATCGTTTGTGACAAGCGCTAACCAAACGTTCATCCATACCAGGAAGTACAGTTTTCATTCCATCAACAATAACAATATTTAATTCAAACTTATTTCTATTAATATTTGATTTTTTGATTAAATTAGCCATCTCAGCTGCTATTTCAACACCTGAAAGCCCCGCACCACCAATCGCCATATTGTATACTGTTTTTTCATCGCTTGTATTGTTTTTAGCTTTTTCTAAAATCTTTGAAAATGTTTTTTCAACTTCACTTGCTCTTTGTAAGGTTTTAATACCTCTTGAGTATTTTTCAATATTAGGCACTTGTGGAGGAAAGTTTGTTAAAGAACCTGTTGCTATTATTAGCTTATCATAAGAAAATTCTTCTTTTGAATCAGTAGTAATCGTTTTTTTATCTGCATCAAAAGAAAGAATAGAATTTTCATAAAATTTTACATTTTTATTTAGTTTTCCTATATATTCTTTTGTATTTGTAGTTACATCTGACTGTTTGTACACACTAGAAACATACCCGTATGCTTCAACTTGAATATAGTGATAAGCATTTTTATCAAATAATAAAACTTCTACATCACTTGAAGATGAAAGTTTTCTCGCAGCATAAAGTCCCGCATAACTCGCACCAACTATTATAATTTTTTTCATATCTCGCCTTTAAATTATGTCTTTTTTCTATTTTGACCTAATTCTATAATAATAATTTCAATTTATGTCAAGAATTTCTGCATTTTTCAGAATTTCTTGAGTTTTTGTTTAATGTGATTAAATTTATTTCAAAATTTCCCTCTATATAGGGATACTTAAGTATGATTTTTTCTTTCAAAATATAATTTAAACTCTTATGTGACGCGTGTATTAAAAAAGATTTTTTTGCTTTTAATTCATCGAGTATTGTTTCTGCCTGCTCGTAATTCAAATGATTCCCTTTATTTTTCCTTTCATCATAACACGCATCAATAAAAACATAATCAAGTACTTTACTTTTTAAAAAGTCCATGCTTTTTGTATTAATTCCCGCACAATCACTTAAATAGGCAATACACATAGAATTATATTCTATTAAATATCCCGTAGTATTTTTAGAATGAAGTAAGGGAATAGGAGTAAAAGAGATTCCTTTTACAATAATGGTTTCAAAAACGTTGTTTTCTATATAATTTATGGAATGTTTATGTTTAAATAAATCAGCAAAACCTTCTTTGTCTTTTGGATGAAAGCAATCAATGCGTGAAGAAGAATGTCTTAAACGCAAGAGACCTAAACAATGGTCCGCATGAAAATGTGTTAAAAAAATGCCTGCAATAATTTTATGATTAAAAACAGAAGCAAGATTGTCATGTCCCGCATCAATTAAGATGATTTCATTATCTATTTCTATATAAGCACAACTAGCTAAATTCTCTTTTTTTTCTTTTCTATATTCTTTACAAATATCACAGCTACAATTATGTACGGGAATACCCACACTGTCTGCGCTTCCTAAAAATTTAAATTTGGTACTGTTTTTCATGTTAATCTTTTATGATAGAAGTAAGTAAAGCAATGAATTTTTTACTGCTTTTTGTAAATACCTCAGCATTATTAAATGGAATTAAATTCTTCGCTTTAATCTTGGGCTTTATTATATTCAGTCTTTTTTGAATAGCTTCTTCATTTTCTCTTTTTCTTAAACGAAGACGCTTTTCAAGTTCATCTCTTCTTAAAAAAACATGAATACAAGATACATCAGTATATCTTCTCTCAAAGTCTATAATCTTTGAACGTGAAATAGAAATAACATGAATACCTTCTTTAATAGAGTCTTGTGATATTCCATAATGATGAGAATGTGCCTGCCAAGAGGAAATAAAAAAGTTCTTTTCTCTTAAGTTTTCAAACTCTTCTTTCTCCAAAAAAACATTATCTTCATTTTGGTCTGCTTCTCTGGTAATATATCGTTTTATAATATTTATTTTATTTGAAAAATGTTCATTACTTGCATTTAACAGACTGTCTTTTCCTACTCCACTTGCGCCTACAATTAATATAATTTTTGCTTTCATATTTTGTTCTTCTTAAAGAACAGACCCCATAATCCCATTATAAATAACATTCCCATCTTTAAAAGTAAGCACCACTTTTGGAATATGCTCGTCATCTATTACAATAATATCAGCCCTATAGCCTACTTTTATTTCGCCCTTATCTTTTAAATTTGCATACAAAGCAGGTGTTTTCGAAATCATTGAAAAACCTTTTCCTAAACTTAGGTTTGCATCTTTCTTCATCACATATATAGCTTGTAACATAGAAGAAGGATGATAATCAGAACACAAATATTTACACACATCTTCTTTTACTAATTCAATAGCAGCAATATTACCGCCTTGACTTCCTCCACGTACAATATTAGGTGCTCCCATACCTGTAGCAATACCTTTTTTTACAGCATAACGTGCCACATCTAAATCAAGTGGAAACTCAGATATTTTAACGCCAATATCACTTAATCCTTCTAATTTTTCAATACAATCATCATCATGGCTTAACAGTGTTAACTTATGGTCTTGTACACAAGATATTAAATCATTTATTTTGTCTTCATCTTTATTCATTTTTCCATCAACGACATGTTGAAGTTCTTCTTCATTTAATCCATAATAGTTTGAGTAATAATTTTTAAAGATTTCTAATGTCTTAAATTGCCCTTGTCCTGGACTGTGATCCATTAGTGAAACCAAATGAACCATTCCTTTTTTAATCACTTCTTTAATAGGCTCAACGGCAGCACTTGCACTTAATTCAAAACGAGCGTGGATATAATTATCAACACTTAAATGTGTCTTATTAGCTTCATGAATAATTTGTATTTGTTTATTTGCTTGATCAATGCTTCTTTGTTTTTTAGGATTATCCTCAAAACCAATAGCATGAAACATAGTAGTAATTCCTGCCATTGCCAATTTTTTATCTAATTCGCATATAGCTAATTCAATAGGAAATGTAGCCCCAATACGTGGTTCAATCTCTTTTTCAATAGCATCTGAATGTAAATCAACTATACCTGGAGTAATTTTTTTATCTTCTAAATCAAAGACAAAATCATGGCTGCCATACGCATCAATACTTTCAATAAAACCCTTGTTTAAAACAAGATCAGCTGCTATAAAAGCTTCGTTTACTAATACATTTTTACTTCTTAATACATTTTTCATTTTACCCTACTTAATTTATATACTCTGTCACTAATTAAATCCATGGCTTCTAGGTCATGAAAAATACCAATCATTGATACACCTTCTTTTTTTATTTCTTGTAGTTTTTGAATTACTTTCATGGTGTTATTTTTATCTAATGATGCTGTTGGTTCATCTAAAAGTAATAAAGACTTAGGAGCAATAATTCCCTTTGCTATATTTACTCTTTGCTGCTCACCACCTGAAAAAGTTAAAGGAGAGAGATCAAATAATTCTTCTCTAATAGATAAATAATCTAACATTTCTTTTGCTTTTAAAATAGATGTGCTCTGAGACTCCCCTTTAAACATTAATTCTTGACTCACTACTTCAACTGCACTTACACGAGGTAAGATGTGCAAAAACTGCGAAACATAACCAATATCGTGTTTACGCAGTTGTAAAATAGCACTTTCATTGACTCTTGAGATATCAATACTCTCCCCATTGTCTTTATTAAAAATAATAGACCCACCACTAGTGGTATAGGTTCTAAAAAGTGTTTTAAGTACGGAAGACTTTCCTGCACCAGAAGGTCCAAACAAAGATAAGAATTCACCTTTTTTTAATTCAAAATTGATATCATTAAAACCAGTAACTTCTATACCCCCTTGGGTATGCACATGAAATATTTTTTTTAAGTTTTTTACTTCTAATCGAATCATTCTTTGCCTTTACAATATTGAAGATACAAGCAGTTGGGTATAGGGATGTTGTGGATCTTCCAAAACTTGATCGGTCAAACCACGCTCAACAATTTGCCCATTTTTCATTACCACTGTAATATCTGTAAGATGTTTTATTACCCCTAAATCATGTGAAACAACCACCATAGAAAAACCAATTTCATGCTGTAATTCTTTAATTAAATCTAGTATCTTTGCTTGTACTGATAAGTCTAGTCCTGTTGTCGGTTCATCTAATAAAAGTATTTTTGGATTTGAAGACAGGGCTTTAGAAATTTGTATTCTTTGCTGCTGTCCTCCTGAAAAATATTCTGGATAATCATCAATACGAGAGTTAGGTATTTCTGTTTTATCTAAAAAATACAAGGCTCTTTCTCTAATCATTTTATAATTCTTAACCCCAGAGCAAATAATCTTTTCAGCAATATTACCTCCTGCTGAAAATTGATAATTTAATCCCAAACGAGGGTTTTGGTAAATCATTGACATAATAGAATTACGTAAATCTCCTAGTTCATTTAAATTAGCATCAAGAATATTCTTTGTTTTTCCTTCTTTATCTTTAAAATGTTTAATGAAAATTTCACCTTCACTTGCTTTTACATCTTGATAAATCAATTGAAGAAGGGTTGATTTTCCACTACCACTTTCTCCAACAATTCCTAGAACCTCCCCTTTATACAAAGACAAGTTCACTCTATTAACACCTACTATACTTTTGCATTTAGGGCAAATTGAAGAATTGGGTTTTGCTCCTGTTTCATCCAAACACATATCACACGTTTTACCAAAGATTTTACTTAGGTTCTTGATATCTAAAATCATAACTTGCCTTCTTTATAAGTATCGCAATAGTCGGTATCATTGCAATAATAACTTGTACTTCCATCGTCGTTATATAATTCATCTAAAAAAGACTGAGAACTCTTACAACGCTTACATACTTTTCCTTCAAAGTTTTCAACTAAAAACTCTTTATCTTCAAATTTTAAAGGTTCAACTTTTGTATAAGGAGGCAAGGCATATATTTTTTTCTCACGCCCTGCTCCAAATAACTGTAAGGCTTTATTATTATTTAGTTTTAAGGTATCGTATTTAGGAATAGGACTTGGGTCCATGGCATACCTATTTTCAACAAGAACAGGATATCTATTTGAAATTCTACTGTCCCCAAATAAAGACGTATCTTCGTATAATAAAACCCATAGTTTTGAATAATCTGCATTGGCATGCATTATTTTTTGTTTGGCTGTATTTGGCTCCACTGTTTCCAAAATATCAGGCATAGGCACTTGATATACTAAGATTTGGCCTTCTTGTAGTTCTTGTTCAGGAATCCGATGTCTGGTCTGAATAATACTTGCTTCTTTTGTACTAAATGTTGTTTTTACTTTTGTAACACTTTTTATAAAATTACGAATATTAACAGCATTTACACTGCCATCACATCCTTGATCAATCACTTTTAAGGTATCACTTTCATTAATAATAGCAAGTGTGACTTGTAGCCCACCAGTACCCCATCCTCTTGCAATTGGTAACTCTCTTGAAGCAAAAGAAACAATATATCCAGGAATTGCTATGGCTTTTAAAATTGATCTTCTGATTTCTTTTTTTGCTTCTTCGTCTAAAAATCCATAGGTCATTTTTCTTCCTTCTTTTTGGCATATTTTTTAGCACTTTGGAAAATTTGATAATCTGTTTGAAAGGTCACATAATGAGGCAATTTATAATGATTAGCAAAACCAAAAGATTCAATACCATCTACATGATGCATTATCATTTCAAAATCTGCTGCTACAATGACATCAGCACCTACTGTATAAGCATCATTGTATAAGGACAGATCAATAATAGCCATAGAAATTGCTTTACTTTCATTTTTTCCAAAACAAAATCCAAAACCAGTAGTTAGTCTTGTTTCTCCATCACTGTCTTTATTAAATGTACCAGCACACTCAACAGCAGTAACTTCAATGACACCAATTTTGACTTCTTTTTTTGTAAAAGGATGAACAAAATCGATATCTACTTCTCCAATTCTTAGATCTCCAATAGTGGGATGTACATCCCCATAACCTCTCATTGACGTATAAGCAAAACCTAATAAAGAACCACTCTCTCCCCTACTCATAACTTGTAAAATTGCAGACCGTGGATAAGGTGCAGTGGGAAAAATTCGCGTAATATCCCAAGGCTCTTTTTCTTTTTCCAAACCTTTAATAAGATTATCTTCTCGCAAAGGACTAAGGGCTGATTTTAAGATATTAATACCAGAAGAAAACTCTTCTACATCTACTTGTTCTTGTGCATTTTTTAAAAGTAATTTAATTTCATAATCATTCGATGCTCCAAGGATTTGTCCCCCTTGAATATCTTTAAAAGCAGAGGAAATTCTTCTCTCAATTCTCATGTCTTCTACATTTATTTCTTTTGCACTTCCGACTCTTTGGCAAGTAGATCTATGTGCTCTTAAAAAGAAAGATGCATTTAATAAGTCCCCTGCACTTCTTTTAATAGCTTTTGCTGCTAATTTTTTACTATATAAAGAGCCTTCACTCATTACTTTATCAATAGAAAAACTAAGCCCATTTATTATTTGCTCATCATCAATACCCAAAGCTGCTTCATTCTTTTGACTGTAAAAATTCAAAGAATTTTTAATGGCATCTTCTCCACCTTTAATTGCGTAATATGCCATTAAATTACCTTTATTTTAGTTGTTCTTGAAAATGCCATAACACTTCCTTCTTCACTAATTAATATGATTTCATTTCCCAAAGGATAAAACTCATTTTTTTGATTAAATTGTGCTATAAATGATTTACT
>Ga0105359_10000677_pt1 | contig 28477 bp, 24 predicted proteins | sample GOMGulsemesocosm_6_FD_83659 | JGI IMG/M metagenome (GOLD analysis project Ga0105359, IMG submission 83659) | Methane-oxidizing microbial communities from mesocosms in the Gulf of Mexico - GOM8C Gulf of Mexico | ecosystem: Environmental > Aquatic > Marine > Cold seeps | place: Gulf of Mexico...
AAAGCGGTCCGAATAGACATTCTGGGCCGCTTTTGTTTGTTTGGAGAGAAATATCATGCTGCCTGTTGTTGCTTTAGTTGGTCGCCCTAATGTGGGTAAATCAACGTTGTTCAATCGCTTAACCCGAACCCGTGACGCACTCGTTGCCGATTTCCCTGGTTTAACTCGTGACCGTAAATATGGTCAAGCAAAATTAGGTGGTTATGAATTTCTTCTAATAGACACTGGTGGTATCCAAGGTGACGAAGAGGGCATTGACGCTTTAATGGCAGAACAGTCTTTACAAGCCATTGAAGAAGCCGACGTTGTATTATTTTTAGTGGATGCTCGTGACGGCGTCATGGTTGCTGATGAAGCCATTGCACATCATTTACGTCAACTTGATAAAACTGTTTACGTTGTAGCTAATAAAACAGATGGCGTTGATATTGATTCTGTAACGGGTGATTTCTACTCGTTATCATTAGGTGATATTCACCCGATTGCAGCAGCTCATGGCCGCGGCGTACAAGTATTGATTGAAACGTGTTTACGTCCTTATGCATTAGAAATGGGTTTACTAAACCTTGATGAGCAAGACGCAGATGAGTGGGGCGAAGAGGAAGAAGAACTTACTGAGGAGTCGGCAGAAGAGCAAGCGAAAGCGTTGCAAGATTTACCGATCAAACTCGCGATTATTGGTCGTCCTAATGTTGGTAAATCAACATTAACTAATCGAATTCTGGGTGAAGAACGTGTTGTTGTATACGATATGCCTGGTACAACTCGCGATAGTATCTATATTCCAATGGTACGTGATGAACGTGAATACGTTTTAATTGATACTGCAGGTATTCGCCGCCGTAAAAACGTAAATGAAGCCATTGAAAAATTCTCAATCATTAAGACGTTAAAAGCCATTGAAGACGCTAATGTTGTTATTTTAGTGATTGATGCGCGTGATAACATCTCTGATCAAGATTTAAGTTTATTAGGCTTCTCGCTAAATGCGGGTCGTTCAATTGTAATCGCCGTCAACAAATGGGACGGACTAGATAATGATGCCAAAGATCGCATCAAGTCTGAACTGGATCGCCGTTTAGGTTTTGTTGATTTTGCACGAATTCACTTTATTTCAGCATTGCATGGTAGTGGTGTAGGTAACTTATTTGATTCTGTTCAAGAAGCCTATGTTTCTGCTACTAAACGTACATCAACATCAATGATGACTAAAATCATGCAAATGGCTGTAGACGATCATAATCCACCAATGTTCTCCGGTCGCCGTGTTAAGCTACGTTATGCTCATGCGGGTGGTTACAATCCGCCAGTTATCGTTATTCATGGTACGCAGGTTAAGAAACTACCGTTATCATACAAGCGTTATTTGATGAACTACTTCCGCCGCACCTTGAAAATCATGGGTACGCCAATCAAGATTGAGTTTAGAAATAGTGATAACCCTTATGAAGGTCGAAAAAACAAACTTTCAGCCACGCAAGTAAGAAAACGTGAACGTTTGATGAAGTTTCATAAAAAACGCTAAATCATATTTCAATAAAAAATACCGCTTTAAAGCGGTATTTTTTTGTCTTGGATTTATGCGTCAATGTCTTGTGGAGCTCGTTTGATTAAAATTATACCAACTCCGATAATTATATGATCTTGTTGTACGAAGCAATAATTAACTAATACAAGACGCTCGAATGATTTCCACAGGATGTGGACATTAGAGCAATGCAGGAGCGCATTGCCGAGTAATAGCTAGCTATTGGGATTGAGATCAACGCTGTAATAGTTGAATATAGCCAGTACAAGTGATCAGTTATTTAATAGAATTGGTATTATATGCAGACATAACCTAGAGCGTTGCTTTGATTCATTTTACCTACACAGAACAAGGTCACAAACTTAATCAAAAAGACATAAAAAAACCGATGAGCGAAGCCCATCGGTTATACATTTAAACTATTTTAAGTTTTAGGTTATGGCGCCGTATAGTCAATAACCGTGTAACCTAAATCTCGTAATTGAGGTTTAAGTGTTTTGGCATCACCGACTATCACAATGGCCATATCATCAATGTTCATATATTCACGGGCTAACCCATTTACACGTGATTTTGAGATGTTTGACACAACAGCATTACGTTTCTTCACGAAATCAGGGGTCAAGTCATGCTCAATGATTTGCGCTAAAAAGTTAAGCTTGGCATCAGGCGTTTCGTATTTTAATGCATCTTGTTGATTAATAGCTGCACGCATGAAAGTAAGTTCATCATCTGAGATGCCGTTTTGGCGATAATCGTTCAGCTCTTTAATGATTTCTTTGAGTGATGCAATTGTTGCGTCAGCTCTAACTGCTGCTGAAACAACCATAGCGCCGCCAAATTTATCACCGTAAAAGGTTGAACCTGCTCCGTAGGTATAGCCTTTATCTTCACGTAAGTTCATATTGATGCGTGAGTTAAAGTTACCGCCAAAGGCAAAATTCATTAGACCTAACTCATAAAACTCACCAGAGATATCTTTTTTAATGGTGCGTTGTCCGACGCGGATAGCTGACTGAGCAGCGTCATCTTTATTGATCAGATAGACGGCGTTTTTATTATAACTTGGGGGTAACATTTGTAACTCGTTAACACCAGTATGGCCTTTCCAACCTTTAAGCATCTCAAATTTACTGACTATTTGAGCCTGATTTAAGTTCGAAACACTGATTAATTGTGCACGGCGTGGTTTGTAGTTACGTTGATAATATTGTTTTACATCTTCTAAGCTTAATCGTTTAAGTGAGTCGATTGTCCCCTGTACAGGCAATGCTGCTACGGTTCCTTGAAACATAAGCGCTCTAAATGCATTGCGTGATAACGAACCAGCATCTTTCTGTGCATTGATTAATCCTTCGATTTGGTTTGCTTTAATGCGCTCAAAATCAGCTACACGAAATACAGGATTAAACAATTTCTCATTAAGTAATTGCAATGTTGGATCGATGTTCTTACTCAACGCACTGATAAATACGTTGGTATAACTATTACCTGGGCTGAATGTAATACTGCTACCAAGCTTTTGCAGTTCTTTACTCATTTGCTCGCTGGTGAAGTTTTTAGTTGCTTCATTCATCATCGATGCGGTTAAAGAGGTGATACCGGCTTGTGCACTACTTTCGGTGTAATGGCCGTTTGGAATACGCAGTAAGATAGAAGTCGTTGGCGATTCTTGACTCACACTGCCTAGAAGACTAATACCGTTGTCAAAGTTAGTTGTCCAATAACTCGGAACATCCACTGCTTTAATTGCGCCTGCTTTCGGCTTTTTGCTCCGATCAAATGTCGTTGGATTAACACGCATTTTTAAATCAGTAGCGCTGGTTGTAGATTGTCCGCTTAATTTAGTGATTTGCGGCGAAAAGTTATCAGCTTTTGCTACCATGGCGCCTTGTCCCTTTGGCACTACACTGGTGATGACAGCTGATTTATTTTTGATGTATCGATTAAATACACGCATAACATCAGCTTTACTAACGTTGTTGTATCTAGCGATATCTTTTTCGATGTAATTAGCGTTACCTGTGTACGTTTGATAAGCAGCAAGTTGAGCAACTTTACCTTGTACACTTTGCAAACCGAAAATAAAACTTGCTTCCATTTGTGCTTTTGCTTTAGCTAAATCATCATCAGTAACACCACGTTGTTCGAATTCCATCACTGTCGAGCGTATGATTTGCTCTAAATCAGCAAGGCTTTTTCCGCTGGCTGGGTGAGGCAATGCATACATATCAAATGAACAAGCAAGTTCACTACAAGGATGACTTGCTGAAGCGTTAACCGCTATACGCGACTTGATTAAATTTTTGTAAAGCAGTGAAGTCTTACCGCCCCCTAAAATTGAAGCTAAAAGATCTAAAGGAGCTTCGTCTTCATGTCGGGCATATGCAGTGGGGAATGTTATGTAAACAAGGGGCAAGTTAACGTTGTCTTCAAATGAAACGTAGCGGTCTTTTGATAAACTGATAAGTGTTTTATCAAGCTCTGGAATAGCTGGACCAGACGTAATGTCACCAAAATATTGATTAACGAGTTTGAGAGTTTCATTAACATCAACATCGCCACCAATGGTAATAGTGGCATTGTTGGGACCATACCATTTTAAGAAAAAGGCTTTTAAATCGTTAACATTTACGCGGTTTAAATCGTCCATGTAACCAATAGTTGGCCACGAATATGGATGCCCCTTAGGATATAAGGCACTTGATTTTGTTTCGCCTAAGCGTCCGTATGGTGCGTTATCTACGCGTTGACCGCGTTCATTTTTAACTGTCTCGCGTTGAACTTCAAATTTTTGTTGTGTTACCGCATCTAATAAAAAGCCCATGCGATCGGATTCTAACCACAACATTTTCTCTAGCTGATTAACGGGGACGGTTTGATAATAGTTAGTACGGTCGGTACTTGTTGTACCGTTCATGGTACCGCCAGCTTCAGTAACAATCTTAAAGTGTTCATCGTCAGCTACATTCTCAGAGCCTTGAAACATCATATGTTCAAAAAAGTGAGCAAAACCAGACATGCCGAGATCTTCACGCCCAGAGCCAACATGATAAGTGACATCAACATGCACTAAGGGATCAGAATGGTCTTCATGCACGATAACGGTTAGACCGTTGGCTAATTTATATTTCTTGTAAGCAATGGTGGTTTTTCCAGGCTGTGCGGTTACCTGTTCAATAAACTTGATGCCATTGGCTGCTAAATTATCAGTCTTTGGTGACTGCGAACACGCTGTCATTGCGAGGGCAACAGCACTTATCATCCATTTCTTCATTGTTATTATTCTTTATTGAGTATTTGAAGATAACAATTTAGCAAAGTCATTAACAATTCGCCAATATTTGTCTGATAAAACCGGGGTTTAATTACGTTATAGGATGCATTCAATACTTTTTAGCACTAGTTGTTATATTGATAGGGTGGAAATAGCCAGGCAAGTAATTAAAAATAACCGACACGATGAATTGTTTCTTGGGTTAGGCATGTTATTGCTCTATAATTTCGATATTGAAGAATTTATTGATTTGGATCAAAAATGAGCGAAAGAACACAAAATAACAAAACAGCAGAAGCGAAAATGGCATACATTGCAGTCATTGTAGTTGCAATGCTTGCATTACCTATTGCGTTATCATTTTTAAAAAATGATGTTTCTGTTGTTGCCTTCTTGATTAAAGCAACGCCTTTTGTCTTACTTGCTTGTGGTATCGGCGGCATGATTTATGTGAGTAAGAAAGATAACTAATCGATCATACTGATATGAAAAAGGATGCAACTGCATCCTTTTTTTATGCCTTTTATTTTTTTTAAGATGCCTATTATTTACATCAAAGCACTCTACTAATCTGTGACGTTAATTTGTAATGAGTAAATTAGAATTAGTTCTTTGCTCAAACTGAGCTGCACCCAGTGCACGATAATAATTGTTAGTCAGACGTTGTGAAACAACATGGTGGGATAACCAATATTCCAACTCATCCTTATCTATAATTGATAGATTGTTTGGAAAAAGCAGCTGAAAAATGGCCTCCATTTTTATCAGGTCTATGGCATTAGCATTGGAAGCGACGTTACTGGAACGTGTTAATTTTACAGAAATAATGGGATAGGGTTGTAGAACTGATTCGATATGCCTGAAGAAAGTTGATACCTGCAAGGCGTCATCTCGATCGCCTAATGAAGCTTTAAATTGATTGTTATTTTTTCCATGCTCATCAACTAATGCTAGAAAAGCGTCGTTACCTTTTAATTCTATACCTAAAACATACATGGCTAACTCCTTTAACCTCATAATAAAAAAAACGAATATGCAGACTACAATCCCAGCATTCACAAATAGAATACTGGGACAATGGACTGATTTGGTGTCTTTATTATTATGCTGTTTATAAGAGCGAGTGAATAAATACCAGAGCTATCGCTGCAGGACAAACAAGTTTAGTGTACCAAGGCCAAATCTTCCAGAACAGTTGATTTTCAACGTTTTCATTGCCAGATTTCACTTCTTCAAGAAGTGAAGAACGATGCCAAATCCAACCAACGAATAAACAACATAACATACCAATTATAGGTTGACCATACTGAGTTGTTAAAGCTATTACAAAACCAAATAGGGTGTCGAAATTAAAGATAATAAGACTACTGGTTGCAAAAATTAGACTACCAATAACCATTGTTGCTTTGTTTCGGCTGATACCAAAACGTTCAACTGTGTATGAAACAGGGGCTTCAAGCATTGATATTGAAGAGGTAAGAGATGCAATTGACATCAGTGCAAAAAAGGCCAAAGCAACAAAAAATCCCACGCTGCCCATGCCGTTAAATAGGGCCGGGAGTACGGTTAACACTAAGCTATCACCAGATATCAAACTGCCATCGGCATTAAATATTTCAACGCCTTGCGCTGAAGCAACGTACATAGCTGGAATAATAAGTAGGCCGGCAAGAAATGCAATAAAGACATCAATTAGCGTCACAGAAGCGCCTAAGGTCACGAGGTTTTCATTTTTTGCGACATAAGAGCCGTAGATAATAATAACACTGGTACCTAAAGATAAAGAAAAGAAGGCTTGTCCTAATGCGCTAACAATTAGAGATGGTTCAAACAATAAGCTAAAGTCAGGAATTAAATAAGCTTTTAAACCATCTGTAGCACCGTCAAGGGTCAATACATAGATAGTCAATGAGACAAGGAGGGCGACCAATGCAGGCATTAATCGTTTTGACCAACGCTCAATACCATTTTCTACGCCGCGGCTAATGATAAATACAGTGAGAACAGTAAAGAGAAGAGTGAATATTAAATTTCGTGATAGGCTTTGTTCTACTAACCAACTAGAGGCTTCGCTTGCGCCAATGACCGTTGTAATTGGTTCCGCTGTAAATGCTAACATCCAGCCGGCGACAATTGAGTAAAAGCTCATTAATAAAGCTGCACACAATATCCCACCAAAACCGACAACAAATGCAAAATGTCTTTGCCAACCGGGTTTAGAAATTTTACGCAATGACTCAACAGCGTTGGCTTGCCCGTGGCGACCAATAATGAGTTCGGCCATAAAAGCTGGATAAGCTAAGCAAAAAGCCAAAATTAGGTACATTAAAACAAATGCTGCCCCGCCATTGCCTGCCGCTTGGGTTGGGAAGCCCCAAATGTTTCCTAAGCCGACAGCACTGCCAGCAGCGGCTAAAATAAAGCCAATTCGAGAATTAAACTTACCTCTAGATGCGCTCATAATTTTCTTCTTATAATTATTATTAAATTGGTTGCTAGTAATTTACGCAAATCGATTGTAAAAACCTAGCGAAAGTCGTCAATAAAGTAAAAATAGTATCAAATGTTATTAAATTTTCTATTTATTATCGATATTTGGTTTCAAGTGTATCAAGTAATTGAATGGTTGTGATGGGGTGTAACAAATAACTTGAATTAGTTGCTTGTTAATTGAACGTTATGGCTATAGTGACTTATAGCCATAACTTTTTTGCGGGAGTTGTGATATTAATCGATCAAAATCCGTAACATGCGGCGAAGTGGCTCAGCAGCTCCCCATAATAATTGGTCACCAACGGTGAATGCACTGATGTATTGAGGCCCCATAGTTAATTTACGAATACGGCCAATAGGCACAGATAAGGTACCATTCACTTTAGCGGGGGTCAGTTCCTGCATACTTAGTTCTTTATCATTTGGAATCACTTTCACCCATTGATTATGAGAAGCAAGTTTCTCTTCAATCTCGCTAACTGATATATCACGCTTTAACTTGATAGTAAGTGCTTGACTGTGACAGCGCATAGCACCAACTCTCACACATAATCCATCAATAGGCGTAGGGGCTTGCATTGTGTTTAATATTTTATTTGCTTCCGCTTGCGCTTTAAACTCTTCGCGGCTTTGACCTGAAGGTAATTGGCTGTCTATCCAAGGGATTAAACTGCCTGCTAGTGGCACGCCAAATTGATCGGCTGTTAATTCACCACTGCGAATATAGTTAGATACCTTGGCATCTATATCTAAAATTGCCGAACTAGGGGATGCAAGCTCATCACTAACTGTTGCGTGAATATCACCCATTTGATTGAGTAATTCACGCATATGTCTAGCACCGCCGCCCGAAGCTGCTTGGTATGTCATTGGACTTACCCATTCGATAAGATCATCGGCAAATAAGCCACCTAATGCCAATAACATGAGTGAAACCGTGCAATTACCACCGATATAGGTTTTGATGCCAGATTCAATGCCCGCATCAATAACATCGCGATTAACAGGATCAAGTACAATGATGCTGTCATCATTCATACGCAGAGATGAAGCGGCGTCAATCCAATAACCTTGCCAGCCAGACTCGCGTAATTTAGGGTACACATCACTGGTGTAATCACCACCTTGACAGCTAATAATGATGTCTTGTTGAGTTAAGGTTGCAATATCAAAAGCATCTTGAAGGGGGGCGACAGGTTTTCCAATATCTGGTCCTGCTTGTCCTGTCTGTGAGGTACTAAAAAATACTGGTTCAATATGGTCAAAATCACGCTCATTTTGCATGCGCTGCATTAACACTGAACCAACCATTCCACGCCATCCAACCAAACCTACTTTTTTCATTATCCTACTCAATCCTAAAATTATTACTGGAGAAGCCTTGAGATTACCTCATCTTTCTCATAAACGTTAGTCCTTTTTTGGCTTAGCTTAGTGAATTTTGTTGTTAGCTAGATTCGTTGTTATTGAAGAATATATAGTGACCAAGATAGTTTTTCTGAAACGGCTAGGGTAAGGTGCTAATAGACTTTAGTTAATCGTTTAAAAAGTGTGAAAATGATGCCAAATATTAAATGTAAGCCAATAAAATTATCTCTTATTAGTGTATTACCTTTGCTAATCGGTGGTTGCACACTAAGTGCAGACGAAAGTGCGCCTCAATTAACACCAGAGCAAATTAATCAATCAGTTAACGAGTGGAAGAAATTACAGCCGGATGTTAAGCGTTTAATTGCTATGGAAAAAGAGCTAGTTGAGCTTAAAGGTTTATTGATGAAGCTTTCGCAAGCTCCAGTAATAACGACACCTGCGATCGTTAATGAACCGCCAGTACCTTTCAACTTAATGACAGAAAAAGATAATGAGAGCCATGTAAATCAATCCCTTTCAGCTACGAAGAGTGAAATGACAGAAACTGAAATTAATCATATTAAGCCTGAAAATATTGGTTTGTCGGCAATTCAAATAGGTGCTTATGCATCAGAGTCTGACCTATTACTGGCAACTAAACAGTTTTATCAGCAGTTTAATGCCTTAAAAACCACAACATTTGCCTATAGTGAACCTGTTATATTAGGGAAAGCGCTATTTAGATTGAAAGTGGGCCCATTTAAAAGTTTTAAAGACGCTGTAAACCAGTGTAATACACTTAAGCAAGCGACAGTAGACTGCTTGCCAACGACATTAAAATCGAGCGCTGTATTACTTGAGTAACGGGATAATTTAATCTTGTGACTCAATTGAGCAATGCAGTTTTTTTTCCCTAATAGATTGGCATAACTGAATGTACATATTAGGCGGCGTAAATCCACTTAACAATAGACTGTTTGGAGTTGATGGCTTTTGTATTAGCTGCAAGTTTCGTAGCGTGGGATATTGTCTTAATAATAATTGGTAAGTCAGCTTTCGATTAAACTCTGAATGAAAGTCCCCTAGGTTGATGACAAATCCTACACTTGATGATTCTGAATTATTAGGTTGTAGCGTTAATGTTGCAGCTTCTTTTTCTGACAAGAGTGTGAAGTCTAATCCTCGTACTATAGTACCATCACCTAAAATTGTGGCTCGATGGTCTGTTGCCATAACTAGATCTTTGTTTTTAAGATAGTGAGGGTTAATCACAACGCTATATTCACCGGGAGTTACCGCTGCAAACAAATAAAAACCATCGTATTCACTTTCCGTTTCCAATACTATCTCACCTTGATCATTGAGAATTTGCAGTGGGATATAGCGTCCTGGTAACTGTTTATTATCATCCCGTTCTATAGTGATCACGCCTTCAATTTCGCCTGCCGTAACCACGGGAATATCTAAGCTTTCAACGGCACCTGGCCTTGGTAAAAATGAGAAGCCTTTTTCGACGGGGATCCAAAAAGGGTTTTCAAGACTGTCGACATCGAGTTTAACATCGGTAATTCTATTTTTAGGAAGGCCAGTAAGAAATGCTATTCCACTTTCTTGTGAATAAGCATCACGACGCGCATGAACGCCTAGTAATTTTGCGCCCTCAATCAGTGGCTCACCTTTGTTGTATCGACCATCAAGGTTCATATCTTCAAATACGCGCGCTGAGATGCCACCACCAGCCGCCATTCTGTCTCTCGCTATTTTTAGTGAACCGGAGGTAGGATCTTGTCCAAAGCTAAAGCGTAATGATAAAAAAGCCGAATAATCATTGTTATCATCCATTGAAACATTAGCGCTAACAATGGCATATTCGGTATCCCAATTAAGCGAATAACTCGCCCTTGTTACGTTTTTATTATAATGCAAACCAAATTCACTACTGAAATTTGGGGTCATTGCCCAAAACAAACTCGTAGAGGCATTGGTAAACTCTGCGTCAGGTTTAATGTCATAACCAATTTGACTACGCCAGCGCATACTGTCAAACGTTTTTGTAAATTGGGTACTACCGTTGAATGTCTCTAAATCAATACTGTTTGGGATAGTAATATCTACCATGTTTAAAGTATTCGTCAGAGAAAATTGATTCGTATATGCCCCTAGAAAAAGATTAACTGTTGAAGTATTTACATTGTTATACGATGACGACCTACTGCCGCTAAGTGAATAATTTAGCGCTAACCCACGGCCTGAATAAAGAGGGCCAGAAAACCCTAATCCAAGATTATTTTTATTGGTTGTATTGAAATGTGAGTCGATGGCAAAGTCTTCATCAAGTTGTTGATATCTAAAATCAACAGCATGTTTGTTAAAGCGCGACTTTGCTGAAAACTTGAGTGAACTTCCTGCATCAACATCTTTAACATAACCGAGATTAAACTTTGCAATGGGTAAATAATAATTAATGGCTAAAGGCACAAAATTATGTCGCTCCCCGTTTCTAAATTGATAACTACTAAAGCCTGATTGTATCGATATATCATTGTTAATGCCTTGCTCCAAAGATAATGCCGTACGGTAGGAGTCAATGAGTGGTAATTCTGATTCATCTTGATTAAAAAGATTACTATTTTGTTTAGTTAGCGAAAAATCATAATTTAATTGGCGCTCCAGTAGCGTATTTGTGGTCACTGGCACACTTTCTATACGCTCTCGCTTTTGACCTTGAGGACCATAAAAAATCATCTTAAAAACATTTTCCCCAAACGATAAATCTAAATCTCTAAACTCATAACGACCAGATTCATCAACTGTCATTGTTTCAAGTAAAATATTGTTGTGGTAAAGCTCAATATCCCAGCCTGGTAATAAATCCCCCACAAAACTTGTAGTATTTTGACTGTGATTTGTGCCTAATTTACGATTACCAATTTTAAAGCCAACTTCTTGAGAGGCACCTTTTAATAGTGGCGTCCGTGTCGGGGAAATATCGCCCAAAGCTATTTGAGATGCTTTTAAAGGGCCGAGTAAATCGTTATTAACAGAGTCACGTTGCAAGTTTAATCGAAAATTTTCAACGAATTTGTCATCATTACCACTGAGGAAATATGTGCCCGTCATGTAAGCAAGATCACCCATTCCTAACATTGAATAGCTAGCATCATCATTATTTTTATTAATTAAATAATTAGTTTGCACATCCACTAAAGGCATTGAAAATGCCTTATAAGGTGTATCTCGAAATGGTAATTCTGGTGGTAATAACTTGCCAATAGTCAGCTTCCCTAAACGTGCTCTGCGTCGTAGCTTTTCTTGCAACGGGAGTAATTTCGTAGGCGAGATTAATAATAATAAATCTTTGAAATTTATTTCAAAACCAATATTGAAAATATCGCTGAGATAACTTGAATGTAAGTAAATATCATCTTCTTCGACTCTAATTAAATGTCGAGGAATTTGAAACGTTTGTCCGTTAATGGAGACCTGTGCAGGCGTAATTTCGTCATTGGGCACAGATAGTTGAAAATTTTGAGACTCATTGATGAACCAACCCGATGCTGTGCGTTGCTGCGGATTCACGGTAATTGGGAAGTCAATGACTGAGAATAAATTATCAAGACCGATGAGGGCACCGTTTCCTGATTTATAGCCAAATACAGTGTCTAAAATATGAGTATCTACTTGTGCAATAAGTAATAATTCCTCATCTTCTAAAAAACCAGAAGCACCATTGTCATCTTGGTCAAGTGGTTTGTTATTTAAACGGGCTCCTTGAATCTTGGTTATTACATCTTGCTTAAACTTGTGACCTAAACTTGATAGATATTGCTGGGCAAGCTGCCTTTTTCTCGAGTTTTGGTTCTTTTTATTTTGCAAAGCACGTCTAAAATTAGGATCTCTATAACTGTGCCCTAACGATTTAAAATACTGTTGGGGCGATTGTTGCATTGTTGACTTGCTGGTTGATAATTTTTTTGTGGCATTTTTTAGTGTCGTAAATTCATGACTAAGTGTTTTTTTCTTTTCTACGTCACGAGCATAAACCTCGTTGCTGCTTATGATCAACAAGGTTAACAATAAAAAATTTTGAGCGAAATAATCACGCAATGTCATTATTAATAACTTTCTTCACGTCGATAATTCAAGGCATTAACATTTACAATTTTCTGTGCAAATACTTGTCCTTTAAACTCGCTGGCACCCTCATAAACAATACGCATAATTCCTGATTTTTGTGGGTGTTCTTTAAATCCGACCAATAACCTGCGCATTTTAAGCTCAGGATAGATAGCTATGTTGTTTTGAATACCAATAAGACGCTCTGGTTGTGTAAGTGTATCTTTCCAATAAATTTTTATATTACCAAGTGTGCTAAATTTTCCATGACGTTCAACATCTATATAGGCGCCTGTATAGGTTTTTCCATCACGTTGGCGAGTGACTAAATCAATATTAGAAAGTGTCGAAGATACGTCTATCTTGCCTTCTCTAACCATAATAGGAATCGAGAAAGATAAATTGAGGTGAAGTTGAATTCCCCCCTTGTTTTTAAGTTTTGCCAGCTTTTCTTTGTTGGGTATCGCATCAAACACTAAATGAGATCGATATTCTCCGATCTCTAACCCCTTAGGGCGTCTAAGTCCTAACCTAACATGTTGACGCTCTCCTGGTTTTAACGTGACCTGCCTAGGGCTATAACGGATCATTCGATTTGCAGATGGAAACTCTCGCTCACCAGCCTTAAATGGAATGTATTGCCCATCTTGCTGCTGATATTGCTGGCGCCAATAAATTTTATAAGTGCGCGTTTCTTTGCTCGTGTTTACTAGTGATACCTTCGCTGAACGATCACGATCTGAAAACTCTACTCTAGTTGGGGTGATCAACAAGTTGGCAGAGGCCTGATTAATAAAAATAGCAGTGAAAATAGTTATTAATAAAAGCATATGAGCTCGTATGTTTTTCATTTTTAGAGTCTTCGTATTATGCATAGTTAGAGATATCCTTGCTGTGTATTAGTTCATTAATAACTAACCATCACTGTCATGTGACTTAAATAGGTGGCATCTTTATAAAAACCTGAACCTGATGTCGTTAATGTTGCTCCCACATTAAATAATGCATTACCCAAAGCGTCTGTCGTAATGATTGGCCCAAACGTATGATGTTGCGTAATAGTAAATTGACTTGTTGAAGGATCAGATGCGCCAGCAAGTTGAGTTTGAACATCAGGGATAATAAAAGTGACATTTATGGGGGTATGTTGGGGGAAACCATTAAGTTCCCATAATCCAGGGTGACCTGCGTCAATAATGACGAAAGCGGGATCCGCTGAAATTTGGCCTGAAAAAGCAATATTCATGACATAACTAGCATTGTTATCTTTTAGAGCTATGGTGCCAAAACTTAATGATTTAATTTCGTTCACCGTAGCGGCTTGCGCATCGAATGATTTACACAGTAAAAAGACTAACAGTATTAGTAAATAGTAATGAAATGACAGTAAATGTTTAAGAAAAAGTTTTTTCATAACCTGATTTTATAATAAAGAAAGCCCTCTAAATGAGAGAGCTTTCTTTTGACCAACTAATAATTTACAGAAACAGTATAACTACCTGTAAAGGTAACATTCTCGTATGGTATTGCAGCTTCAGAACCAGATGCTACAACGCCTGTTGAGTCTGTTTCTAAAGTAGCTCCTACATTAAATACTAAAGTACCAGTTCCATCAGTGTCATATGTAAATGGCGTTCCTGAAGTGGTTACAGTTGTCGTGAGGTTGGTAACATCAAATATTTTTGAATCTGTAGTTGACGGATCCGTTAAAGTAAAATCAGCTATTGCACTTACCGTTAATACTGTATTTGGAGCCGCACCTGACACTGTAAATGTTCCAGCAACACCAGGGGTAATAGCAACAATTGATGCCTTAGATGAACCTGCAACAATAACGTCAGCTGTTACTCCATCAGAATTGACCGTTAAAGTAGCAATATCGGCGTTTAGAGCTTCATCACTTGCAATAGCAACAATTTGACCAAAACTCAACGGTGTAGTTTGAGCTACTAAAAAGGAGTTTTTAACTTCAACACTTGCCGTACCAGCACCATCTTCGGCAATAGAAACGCCAGACATAACGGCAGCAGAAACAGCTGTTACAGCAAATAAGCGACTTAGTTTATTTTTCATCATAATATATACCTTTTAATTAAACGTAATAACAACATTATAAAAACAAAGAGCAGGCTCGAAGTAATCCCAATCTAGCAAAATGTTTGATCATTTTTCTCAGCATAATTAATGGTGTCAGCATTATTCACTAGTAATTTAGAACCACTAATAAAATAATGAATTATTGCACTGACATAATCAATTCATTTTAATAGAAATTAGATTATTTACGTACCTTACCTGGTATAAGCCTGAAATATCCTTTGATAATTAGCTATCGACTCAATAAGTTTAAACTTTAGACCGTTAGGGTATTATTTTTAATAAAAAAGTAGGTTAATTGAATTTTTCTGGTACTTTAGTTGTGTTTTGTGTCTGTTTTCTACCGAGAAAACGCATAATACGGAATGAATTTTTGTGCTGTTGAAATGACCTGCATTGAATCTATTTCAATGACCTTTGCGTGAACCATTATACCGCGCTCATTTGGTGTGATAACTCCCGTTAACACATGATTAGATGCAAATTCAGATAGAGCCTTTCTTGTACCTTCGTCAAACTGAAGGCCTGTGGCATCTAAATAGGTGAAATCTGTTCGCTGATAAGCATTAATAGTTTGCACGCCAAATGGTTGTAAATCATGACTAACGCTCTCACTTAATTGATAACTCAGTTGATGGTTATCTTCCAGTGAGCGAGCTTGATAACCAAAGGAAGTAATGATTAATGGTAAATCTTTTAAGCTGTCATTCGCTTGCGCAACTAACTGAGCCGCTATTGAATCTGTGTAGTCAGAGAATAGGCTGTGGGTATGAAATGTGGCCTGAGGAATGATGCTAGAATTAACTTGATCGCTCTGAGGCTGCATTAGCTCTTCTACTCCACCTTCAGTTTTTAATGTCACCGTATGAGTACAAGCAGATAGCATTGTTAAAGATAAAACAATGGTTGTCATGGATATTAATTTAGAGAAACTTTGCATAACAGCTCCGTTATTTTAGGCTTGAAATAATTGGAAAACCTTTAGGTTGTTCAGCTTCTTCTGTTAATACCGCTTTCACAACTTTTGAAGGTACTAAAATCTGTGACGATGACATAAGTGCATTCGAGTCCACATCAATAATACGAGCATTTAATAAGTATCCACCCTGATGCTTTGTCATTGTGCCCGTAATTACAAAGTTAATATCGAGATCGCCGCTGACTTCATCAATTTTTTCGCTATGCCAGAAGATATCTCCGGCTTCGGTAAATTGTAATCGGCCTGTCGATTTTAAATCTATTACTGAAAATCCGGTTCGATTTGTTTCATGCATGATCGACTCGTGAACCTGACGCCCAAAGTGATTTGTTGTCTTCATATCTGAGTCTAACAAGGCAAAATTTGCAACAGCAAAAATACTGTTGTTATCAGGTGAGTCTAAGTTAGAGAATAAATCTTGGATTAACCATTTAGCATAATGATTAACGTTCTTGATTAGCGGTTTTTTCTCGTACGTTGTTAATGGCTGTGCGGGTTTCGTTATTATATTGTCGCTCACTGTTGGCGATTGAGGCGTTGATGATTGCGGCGATAACATAGTACAGCTACACATTAATGTGGCGAGTATGGAAATGGAAAAGATTTTATTCATTGTTTAGCCCCTTCGCCGTATTGTCACGATATAACAACCCATCTTTGATGGTTGACCCATGTAGTTGACTATTGATAGCACTCATCGCGGCAATCACTTGCCTAGCCGCGGCAACGACTTGCTTATTATGTAAATTGATAAGTTTTGCATTGACTATTGTGCCGTATTCACTGGGTGTCATCACACCCGTTAATACATAATCAGCCATCGCATTAGACGCAATTTTTTGACCTTCTCGGCTGAGAATTAATTCGCTGGTCGGCGTTAAGTAAATGGCATTAGCCGACTTAATCTCAAGGACATTGGCACCTGCCTTAGTAAGGTTTGTGCTAATGCTTTCTTGAAGTAAGCTACCTAAGTGTCCCATGTCTTGATTTTTCGTTGAAGTCGTTAGCGTATCAGACCATACAAAGGTTGAGCTTATAATACGCTTTGAACTAACATCAAACTGATTATTTAGAATAAGCTGTTCACTGATTGAAGTGACAGCGAGCTCTACAGGCTGTTCTACGATTGGCTTCTTACTTAGTATCATGTCAATACTTTGACAGCCAGTTAAACCCAATAAAGCACATGTTATGGCAATAACGTATCGATTAATGTTCATTTGGGCTCCACACTGAGCAACGAAGAATGATTAAACCAATTAAAGCAAAAAATATGCCACTAAATAGTGGATAAAATAAAAGGGCGATAATATCGCCCCTAGTTAATGACAGTAACAGCTGAAGGTTAAACAACCATGACAGGAACGACATCAGGCACAATTAATTTACCTGCAGTTTTTTCTATGATTTCATCAACGCTAACATCTGGAGCGCGCTCCAGCAAATGAAAGGCGCCGTCTTTAATTTCTAAAACCGCTAAGTCAGTCACCACTTTTTTAATGCAATGGGCACCAGTTAAGGGGAGGGTACAAGCATCTAAAATTTTAGAATTCCCTTTTTTATCGGCGTGCATCATAGTCACAATGATATTGTCTGCACCGGCCACTAGATCCATTGCACCGCCCATGCCTTTGATCAGTTTACCCGGGATCATCCATGAGGCAATATTACCGCTCACATCAACTTCAAAAGCACCTAACACGGTTAAATCTACATGGCCGCCGCGAATCATCGCAAAACTCTCAGCTGATGAAAATAATGACGCACCTGTAGCCATAGTTACGGTTTGCTTGCCGGCATTAATTAAATCTGCATCGACTTGATCTTCAGTTGGAAATTGTCCCATGCCTAGTAATCCATTTTCCGATTGCAACATGACTTCAATGCCTTCGGGAATATAGTTGGCCACTAATGTTGGAATACCAATGCCCAGATTAACGTAATAACCATCTTTTAACTCTTGGGCAATACGTTTTGCTATTTGCTCTCTTGAAAGTGCCATGATTATGCCTCTCTTGTGGTGCGTTGTTCTATGCGCTTTTCGAAACTGCCTTTGATAACGCGATTAACGTAGATACCCGGAGTATGAATATGATTAGGATCTAAGGTACCTGCAGGTACAATCTCTTCTACTTCAACGACTGTGATTTTACCTGCTGTTGCCATCATAGGATTAAAATTCATGGCGGTATTACGGTAAACTAAATTTCCCATAGTATCTGCTTTCCATGCTTTAATAAGCGCAAAGTCAGCCGTTAATGCTGGTTCAAGCACGTAATGACGGCCATCGATTTCACGAGTTTCTTTGCCGTCTGCCACTGGTGTTCCGTAACCCGTGGCCGTAAAGAATGCTGGAATACCAGCGCCACCCGCACGAATTTTCTCCGCTAGAGTACCTTGAGGCGTTAAGATAACGTTTAATTCGCCACTGAGCATTTGTTGTTCGAACAGTGCATTTTCCCCAACATAAGAAGCGTAAATTCGAGAAATTTGCTTCTTTTGCAGCAACAAGCCAAGACCAAAATCATCAACGCCGGCATTATTAGAGATACAAGTAAGGCCTTTAACGCCCATATCTCGCATTTTTATGATGAGATTCTCTGGGATACCACATAAACCAAAACCACCGACCATCAATGTCATGTCATCGGATAATCCCGCCAGTGCTTGATCATAATTTTCTACTACTTTATTTAAACCAGCCACGTTGAGCTCCTTTTTAATTTCAATATTAGACCGTAATATTTAATTGCTTTAATTTGATTATAATTAATGACATTGCGCTTTTAACGCCACAGACACCTTAGAATTTGGTGATCGCTCTAATGCATCGCTAATCGCCCAACCTGCGGCGGCTAATTTACCCAAGTCCACGCCATGTTCTATACCTAAACCATTAAGCATATAAACCAATTCTTCAGTGGCGACATTGCCCGATGCACCTTTGGCATACGGACATCCACCCAACCCTGAAACTGCACTATCAACGGTGCTAATTCCTAATTGTAGGGCGCTAAAAATATTAGCTAAAGCCTGTCCGTAGGTATCATGAAAATGAACAGCAACCTTATCAACAGGAATTACACTTAATACTGCTTCAAGCATTACTTTAGCGGCCAATGGTGTGCCAACACCGACAGTATCACCAAGACTGATTTCATAGCAGCCCATATCAAATAGTTTCTTAGCCACTTGTGCCACTTTGGCAACCTCTATCTCACCTTCGTAAGGGCAGCCTAAAACACAAGATACATAACCACGAACGGGTAAACCATGCTCTTTTGCCATTTGCATTAAAGGCTCAAACCGAGCAAGTGATTCGTCAATTGAGCAGTTAATGTTCTTTTGACTAAAGCTTTCTGACGCCGCGCCAAAAACTGCGACTTCGCTAACACCAGCGGCAATGGCTGCTTCTAGGCCTTTCACATTTGGCGTAAGCGCGGCATAGTTGACCTTTTTATTACGAGTGATAGCATCAAACACAGCGCGACTATCCGCCATTTGTGGCACCCATTTAGGGGAAACAAAACTACCAGTTTCAATCACTGGTAATCCTGCTTCACTAAGGGCATTGACTAAATCAACCTTCGCTTGTAATGAAACCGGTTTTTCATTTTGAAGCCCATCACGTGGGCCTACTTCGACGATTTTTACCTTGGTTGGTAAGTTCATTACTCTTCCTCAGCCGCGATTAAATCCACGAGCTGGTCGCCATCTTTAACCATGTCACCTGTGCTAAAGAATACTTCACTAATAGTGCCGTCAAAAGGAGCGCTAATGCTGTATTCCATTTTCATCGCTTCCATGATGATAAGTACATCACCTGCTTTAACGCATTGATTCGCTTTAACTGGCACATCAACAATGGTGCCGTTCATTGGCGCTGTTAATTTGTCGTCACTTTCATCTATTTCAAAATCACTATTAGCGCTAGATTTTCGAATAAAATGATGAACATCTTGCTTAATAAATAGAGATACCTGCTGATCATTAACATCAAATAACAGACTGGTTTTGTGACCGTTTATTGTTGCAACTAAATGATCGCCAGTTAAGGTAGCTGTGGCATCAAACGTTTGACCATCAAAATTAAAGCTATAACCAGCACTGTTCTGTTCAACGCTAACTTGATGTGAATGACCATGTTCGTCAGTTAGTTCAACTAAATGAAGAGCTTGCTCGTTTAATCGCCATGCGTTTGATGTGTTCCAGGGCGAATGAGGATCAAACGAGGTAATGTGAGGTACTGGCGATTCATCTTTTTTCATTAAGATGGCTAAAGAAGCAAGCATAAGCGATCGATAGCAAGTCTCTACTTTAGGACTAAAAAGTAGTGCTTCATTCTTTTCAATAAAACCAGTGTCTAATTCAATATCTTTAAAAGGCTGAGTATTAACTAAATTGGTTAAAAAACCAAGATTAGTTTTTAAGCCGCTAATACGGTAATCATCAAGGGCGCGGTTCATACGAGCAATAGCGCGGTCACGTGTTTCATCCCAAACAATAAGCTTGGCAATCATAGGATCGTAAAAACTGCTAACTTCGTCTCCTTGAATGACGCCTGTATCCACCCGCACGTTATTTGATGGCGTAGGTTGGCGTAAATAATTTAAAGTACCAGTAGCTGGCAAGAATTCATTGTCAGGATCTTCCGCATAAATGCGTACTTCAATGGCGTGACCATCAACGGTAACTTGAGATTGGTTTAGTGGCAATACTTCACTGTTAGCAACTTTTAACTGCCACGCAACTAGGTCCAGACCCGTAATCATTTCAGTTACTGGGTGTTCAACTTGCAGCCGTGTATTCATTTCCATGAAGTAAAATGAACCATCTTCATCTAACAAAAACTCAACAGTACCAGCGCCTTGATAGTTAATCGCTTTCGCCGCTGCAACAGCTGATTCACCCATGGCAATGCGTGTCTCTTCATTTATGTTTGGTGCGGGGGCTTCTTCAATCACTTTTTGATGACGACGCTGTATTGAACAATCTCGTTCTGATAAGTAAATGCAGTTACCGTGATTATCACTAAATATTTGAATTTCGACATGACGCGGTTTAGTCAAATAACGCTCGATGAGCATTTTGTCATTACCAAAACTTGCTGTCGCTTCGCGTTTTGTCGATGCTAGAGCGCTATCAAATTCCTCAGTATTCCACACAACGCGCATACCTTTACCGCCGCCGCCATAGGCAGCTTTGATGAGCTGTGGATAACCAATGGCAATTGATTGCTCTTTTAAAAATGCAACATCTTGGTTTTCACCGTGATAACCGGGTACTAAAGGCACGCCTGCATCAGTCATTATTTCTTTAGCTGCGCTTTTGGAGCCCATGGCATCAATTGCTTCAACAGGAGGACCAATGAAGGTGATGTTATTGTCTAAACAAGCTTGAGCAAACTCAACATTTTCAGACATGAAGCCATAACCTGGATGAATTGCCTGAGCGCCAGACTCTTTGGCGGCCGCTAAAATTCGATCCATTCTTAAATATGAATCTTTTGAGGGTGACGGCCCAATGTGGAATGCTTCATCTGCCATTTTTACATGTAGCGCGTTTTTATCGCTATCAGAATAAAGGGCGACACAACGGACCCCCATTTTTTGGGCAGTTTGGATGATGCGACAAGCAATTTCACCGCGGTTCGCTATTAAAATTTTATCAAACATAATGTTTCCTTAACGTGCTGCGGTTAGTTGTGTGTGTTTAGCCAATATGGCGAGCGCTTTTCTAAAAATGAGCTCAATCCTTCTTGGCCTTCATCGGATACCCGAATTGCCGCGATACGCTCAGATGTACCTTCAATCAACGGGTCATCGATAGTTTTATTAGACACAAAGTTAATCAGTTCTTTGGCTTGTGTCATCGCTGCTGGGCTATTACCAAGCAGCGCCGTAATAATGATTTGAGCGCTATTGTCTAATTCATCTTCTTCAACGAGTTCGTGAATTAGGCCCATGGAAAGCGCTTTATCTGCCTTAAATCGTTCAGCGGTTAAGAAGTAACGCTGGGCTTGGCGCTGTCCCATGGCTGCAACTACATAAGGGCTAATAACTGCAGGAATTAAACCTATCTTTACTTCACTTAAACAAAAGCTAGCGCGCTGCGTAGCGATAGCAATATCACAACAGGCAACTAAGCCAACAGCACCGCCAAACGCGGCACCCTGAACAAGTACCAATGTAGGTTTGGGGCAGGTTGCAATCTTTTGCATCAAATTAGCGAGAGCGCCCGCATCCTCAATATTTTCTTGGAAGTTTTTCTTGGCCATTGAGCGCATCCAGTTGAGATCGGCCCCTGCAGAAAAGCTTTTCCCTAGTGAACGCAGCACTATGACCCTAGCGCTATCGTTTACAGTAGCCTGCTCAAAAGCGTTAAATAACTGTTCTATCATCACGTCATCAAATGCGTTATGAACGTCTTCGCGCAGCATTGTGATGGTGGCAACACCGCGATTATCTATGTGAGTTTTTACGTAATTAGTCATTACCGCTTCCCTACATTCTAAAGATGCCGAATTTGGTGTCTTCGATCTCTTTGTTTAATGAGGCGCTAATGGCCAACCCTAATACTTGACGTGTCTGAGCTGGATCGATAATGCCATCATCCCACAAACGTGCACTGGCATAATAAGGGCTACCTTGTGCTTCATATTGCTCAATAATAGGGGCTTTAAAGGCGGCTTGTTCTTCATCGTTCATGCTCTCGCCTTTACGAGCTAAACCATCTTGACGCACCTGATTTAAAACGCCTGCTGCTTGCTCGCCACCCATCACTGATATACGTGAATTAGGCCACATCCACATCATAGTTGGATCATATGCTCGGCCACACATGCCGTAGTTACCAGCGCCATAACTACCACCAATTAGTACGGTGAACTTGGGGACTTTGGCACAAGAGACTGCCGCCACCATTTTAGCGCCGTGCTTGGCAATGCCTTCATGTTCGTATTTTTGACCGACCATAAAGCCTGTGATGTTTTGTAAAAAGACTAACGGAATTTTACGTTGACAACATAACTCAATAAAGTGAGCGCCTTTTTGAGCTGACTCTGAAAACAAGATACCGTTATTGGCGATAATGCCAACGGGGTAACCATGGATACGAGCGAATCCACAAACTAATGTTGAGCCGTAATATTGTTTAAACTCATCAAAATCTGAACCATCAACAACACGTGCAATGACTTCTTTTACATCAAAAGGTTTTTTTAGATCTGTCCCTACAATGCCGTAAAGTTCTTTCGCATCGTAAAGAGGCTGCACCGATGGTAGCAGGCTTAAATTTGGTTTCTTAACATGGTTGATACGCTTTATAGCTTGACGTACTAGTTGTAATGCATGTTCGTCATTTTGTGCGTAGTGATCGCTCACACCCGATATCTTGCAATGAACATCAGCGCCGCCTAAATCCTCTGCACTTACCACTTCACCCGTTGCAGCTTTTACAAGGGGAGGACCAGCCAGAAAAATGGTGCCTTGTTCTTTAACAATAATTGACTCATCTGCCATCGCAGGTACATAGGCACCGCCAGCAGTACAAAGACCCATAACAGAGGCTATTTGAGGGATGCCTTGGGCAGACATATTCGCTTGGTTAAAGAAAATACGGCCGAAATGATCACGATCTGGAAACACTTCGTCTTGGCGTGGTAAAAAAGCGCCGCCAGAATCGACTAAATAAATACAAGGAAGGTGACAGCGCTCAGCGATGTCTTGCGCGCGCAGATGCTTTTTAACAGTAAGCGGATAATAAGTACCGCCTTTTACCGTGGCATCATTGGCCACAATCATACATTCCACACCAGACACTCGGCCAATACCTGCAATTACACCTGCACAGGGCACATAATCTTCATAACATTGCCAAGCGGCAAATTGGCTGATTTCTAAGAAAGCACTGCCACTATCAAGTAGGGCGTTTATGCGATCGCGCGCTAGCATTTTTCCGCGAGATTGGTGGCGCGATTGAGCGACTTCACCGCCGCCTTGTTTGAGTGTTTCCACATTGCTATTGAGTTCATCAACAAGCGTTTGCATGGCTTGGCTTTTATCGAGAAACTCGGCACTACGTGTATTGATTTTACTGGTATGAATGGTCACGGTATGACTCCTTTTCCCTGATTAGGGACATGGTATTAACGCGCTATTGTCGTTAATACCATTCGATTTTGCCCAAAGGACAAGATTATCTGTTTTGGCTTAAAGGCGTGAAGCCTATATTATTTTAACCCTGCGTTGGGGCAGGCTATTATTTAGATTCTGAAAATAACTCGCGGCCAATTAACATGCGGCGAATTTCAGAGGTTCCAGCACCAATTTCATAAAGTTTGGCGTCACGTAGCAAACGACCAGCAGCAAATTCATTAATATAGCCATTACCACCTAATAGTTGAATCGCGTCTAAGGCCATTTTAGTTGCTAGTTCAGCGCTGTATAAAATAGTACCAGCACTGTCTTTACGCGTTGTTTCACCTCGGCCACATGATTGCGCCACGGCATAAGCGTATGATTTGGCAGCATTCATTTGAGTATACATGTCGGCAACTTTACCTTGCACAAGCTGGAACTCACCAATTGATTTTCCAAATTGAACGCGGTCATGAATATAAGGAACGACTAGGTCCATACATGCATCCATGATGCCTAAAGGCCCACCAGTTAGCACAACACGTTCGTAATCAAGACCGCTCATCAGTACTTTAACGCCTTCATTGAGACCACCTAAAATGTTCTCTTCTGGCACTTCACAATCCTGAAAAACTAATTCACAGGTATTAGAGCCACGCATGCCTAGCTTGTCGAGTTTTTGCGCTTGGCTAAATCCTTTAAAGCCACGCTCAATAATAAAGGCCGTAATACCATGAGGACCTTTATCGATATCTGTTTTTGCATAAACAACGTAAGTATGAGCGTCAGGACCATTGGTGATCCACATTTTATTACCGTTTAAAATGTAACGATCGCCTTCTTTACGCGCGCTAAGTTTCATTGATACAACATCGGAACCTGCATTAGGTTCACTCATTGCTAATGCGCCAACATGTTCACCACTGACCAGTTTTGGTAGATATTTTTCTTTTTGAGCTTGGTTACCGTTGCGATGAATTTGATTAACACACAGATTTGAATGTGCACCGTAACTTAAACCTACAGAGGCAGACGCACGACTAATTTCTTGCATTGCTATCATGTGAGCCAAGTAGCCCATATCAACCCCACCGAACTCTTCTGATACGGTAATACCTAGCAGTCCCATGTCACCAAATTTACGCCATAAATCAGCAGGAAATTCGTTGTCGATGTCGATTTGTTCTGCGCGAGGGGCAATTTCATCACGAGCAAAAGCGTTGACAGCTTCACGTAGCATGTCGATAGTTTCGCCATGATTGAAATTTAATGAACTAAATGTTGATAACATAAGGGGCTCCAATGACCAATTAAGGTTAGGTTATTTCTTTTAATTCGCTGCGACAGCGAGTTTCTACCGAGCTAAGTTCCATCAATACTACGGTGATGTCTTCCATTTGTTGTTGCAAATGTTCTTTCTTTTCATCAATTAAAGACAACATAGTATGAAGCTGTTGAACACTTGAGCGATCGGCGTCATATAAATCGAATAAGCGTCTTGTTTCTGCAAGTGAAAAACCAAGGCGCTTACCACGTAAAATTAATTTCAGTCGTACCCTATCTTGTGGGCTGTAAATACGAGTTTGTCCACGGCGGGTTGGTTTCATCAATCCTTGGTCTTCGTAGAAACGAATACTTCGAGTTGTAACATCAAACTCTTTAGATAAATCGCTAATCGAAAATGTTTTTGGTGAATCTGTCATGCCACACTCCTGAAATTTTCTACACCGTACTTGAAGTTTACGTAAAGGTAAAGTTTTATTTGGGCTTTGCAAAGTAGGTTTAGAATGTTTGTTTAAAAGGCTAAATAGCTAGTGCAGCAATTATAGTGCTTTAGGCCTTAATTTCTAGCGTTAAAATAACTAACTCTGTGGCTGAGACTAACTTTGACGTGCTAGTTATATTTTTAACAGGTTGACCAACGACTATAAACGCTTTGTAACAAAATTTAGTAGGGAATAAAGTGAAAACTTACTGATAATGGGATAAATTGTATCGCCTATATTTAAAGTCCACTATTGTCAGGAAACGCCATGTCTTTTTTCAAAAAAGTCTTATCATCAGTAGGTATTGGTAGTGCCAAAGTTGATACCATCATCCATAACCCAGAACTTGCACCAACACATTTATTAACGGGGACAGTGCAAGTTAAAGGAGGAAGTACAGAGCAGCATATAAATCATATAAAGCTTAGTATTTGTTGTAACTATTTTAGTGAAGAAACTGTCACTGATGATGAAGACAATGAGCACACGCGTATTGTTGAGCACGTTGCAAAGCTTGATACATTAAAGGTGAATGACAGTTTTGATGTGGCTAGTGAACAAGAGCTTAGTTTTGATTTTGAAATGCATTTACCAGCTCAAACCCCATTGAGTATGGGCAAGTGTAATGTTTGGGTTGATACGGATCTCGATATAGATTATGCAATTGATAAATCAGATAAAGATATGCTCAATGTTATTGGAAATGAACGTCAGCATGCCGTATTAGTGGCAATGAATCAGCTGGGCTTTAGTTTGAATGAAGTCGAGTGTGAGAAAAGTCGCGAATTAGGCGGCGCTTTCGTACAAGAATTTGAATTTAATGCCACAGGCGGTGAATTTAGAGGGCGTGTTGATGAAGTTGAGATGTTGATGGTTAACCATGATTCCCATTTAGCATTGTTAGTTGAGGTGGATCGAAAAGCCAGAGGAATTGGTGGGTTCTTTTCTGAGATGTTAGGTACAGATGAAACCAAGCTATGGGTTGAAATTGATGATGATAATTTAGAGCAAGTTATTGATGTGCTCCATCATGCGATCGATGATCATTGTTGATGGTTAATGGGATTGAACGGGGCAAATAAAAGATGAGATTTAAACAACGTTTGATAGAATATCGTCATTGTTCATTACCTTGCTTTTATTGTGGCTGAAAAAACTAAAATTATGCTTAATGCTTTCGTTCGAAAGTGTTTTGACGCCTATTTATTAAAAACAATTATTCGTGAAAGTGGGGCTCACTTATCGCGAAAAGGGCGTTCAAGAAATTGGATGCTTATTGCTGATGCGAATCAGATCTCGAAAATTGTTGAAGCGGTTGAGGGATCTGGGCAAGTAAGTTGGCAATGGTTTTCAAAATTATTACGGGAACAACGACAATCCCTAACTCAACAAGAGTTATTAAACTTAGTTAAACTCAACCCAGCTATTTCGACCAATCAATTGATCCAATTGACTGATTGTACATTGGCTCAAGCACGCCAAGTGTTAGATGAGGCTGAGTGGTTAGAGTAAACATATATAAACCGTATGATTTGGCTGTTATGAACACGCCCAACATACAAAAAACATAACAATAATAAGGTTAAGATTTATGGTTAAAACAAAGTTTGGTATATCACTCATTGCAACTAGTGTTGTGATGATGGTATCAGGGTGTGTTACTACTAACGCGCCTAAAAACAATGATGGTCAGTTATCTGTCACTGATTATCAGCGAGCTGAACGTCAGTTGCGTGCAACGACTTCAAAACTCGTTTATGGCACAGTGGAATCAAACAAGTGGCTAGATAATGATACTGTGCTGTATCGCACTGCTGTCAAAGGTGGACATAAATTTGTAATGGCTAATGCCGTTAAAGGGACAAAATCTGCCGCCTTTGATCACAAAGCTTTGGCTTTAGCCTTGTCAAATGATGATGCAACCTATAGTGCTATTACGTTGCCTTTCAAACATTTTACCTTTAATGACGAGCGTACTAACATTAGTTTTAATTTTGATAAAAACGCAATGGAATGTAATCTCATTCCACTTGATTGTCAGCAAGTGGAGCGTAAGCCGTATTCCTATGGCCACGTGCTTTCTCCTAATGGAAAACAGTCTGCGTTTATTAAAAATAATAACTTATGGGTTAAGAACGTCACTAGTGGTTCAGTTACTCAATTAACGTCGGATGGGCAACAAGATTATGGCTACGGTACGAATAATGCCGGATGGTTGCGTTCTAAAACACCTGTAATGTTATGGTCTCCAGACTCTAAAAAAATTGCTACTTTTCAGCATGACTCGAGAAAAGTTAAGTCAATGCACTTAGTATCGACTAATGTTGGCCACCCAAAACTCGATAGTTGGAAATACCCACTGCCAGGCGATAAAAACGTATTCATGTTAGAGCGCGTGATTATTGATGTGGATACTAAAAAAGTAACTCGCTTAATGGACCCAGCAGACTACCAACGGTCAACAGTAACTGATCATGTGTACAGCCGCGGAAAAATGTTGGATGTACAATGGAATAAAGCGGGTAACTCGTTAGCTTATGTGTCGGTTTCACGTGATCATAATCATGCAACGCTAAAAGTGGCAGATGCTAAGACAGGTCAAGTAGCCACAATTTTAGATGAAAAAGCGAGTTCGTTTTTTGAGTCAGGTAAAGGTAAAGCAAATTGGTATTTTTTACCCACGTCAAATGAAATCATTTGGTTTTCACAGCGTAGTGATTGGGGACATTTATA
>Ga0105359_10000691_pt1 | contig 28080 bp, 21 predicted proteins | sample GOMGulsemesocosm_6_FD_83659 | JGI IMG/M metagenome (GOLD analysis project Ga0105359, IMG submission 83659) | Methane-oxidizing microbial communities from mesocosms in the Gulf of Mexico - GOM8C Gulf of Mexico | ecosystem: Environmental > Aquatic > Marine > Cold seeps | place: Gulf of Mexico...
ATAGATTATGCGGCCTCAAAAGGTGCTATAGACACGTTGACTAAAGGTTTATCTTTAGAAGTGGCTGCAGAAGGCATTCGAGTTAATTGTGTTCGTCCAGGTCTGATCTACACTGACATGCACGCTGATGGTGGAGAGCCTAATCGTGTAGAGCGGCTAAAAAGTAATATTCCGATGCAAAGAGGAGGAGAAGCAAGTGAAGTAGCACAAGCAATTTATTGGCTCGCCAGTGATAAGGCTTCGTTCTCAACAGGAAACTATTTAGATTTAACAGGTGGTCTATAAACTAAGGGCAGTGAAGTATTCAATACGGTGTAAAGCTGTCAATTAATTTTACACCCCACACCAACTGGACAACCAGTCAATGTAAAAATCGATTAACCACAAATACTTACCTCTCTTGGCGTTGTTATTGCTTACAGTTATCTTGCATGAATTTAGCCCCCTAAATAATGCTCTACTAATCATAACTATAACAACGTCTTGGAGACATCAATGAAATCTCATTTACATTCACTTGTGTTAGCATTTTGCTTATTAACTAGCTTTTCTTTTTCTGCTAACGCTACATTAATTAATTACGATTTTTCTGCGGTTTATCATGATGGCAGTACTACGGCAGGTGACTTTAATTACAATACTGAAACAGAAACTTTCTCTGATGTTTTAATAGGTCTTACCGGTGGCAGCAAGTGGGTTGATCAGGTATTCACTCTAGTCCATTTTACTTCTGACCGAGCATTAGTGCTTTTAGATCCCGCAGATGGCCCTGATTATGCTACTGATACAGTCTTTCATATTATTTTGCAAGACGGCGGTAAATGGGGTGAGTTGAACCCGACGAAGATATATTCAGATCTAGGTGAATGTGATAAGTCACATTGCCCTGCCCGTAGAAACCTCGATGTAGCAACCTCAGCTTATTTAACAGGTACTGTAGTTGATGTTCCTGAGCCTGAAGCAATATTTTTGTTCGGTCTAGCCTTATTAGGTTTAGCTAAAAGAAGAAAAGTTTAATTTTAACTTCTTCAAAAATAATTAATATAAAAGCCAATCAAATTATTGATTGGCTTTTTGTTAGATCTGTCTAGGCAGCGCCTAGCTTAACTAGAAGTATTAAGAAAGTGGCACAAGAATTTCTTCAGGAATGGGCTGCAAACGTTTTTCTTTATCCAAACAAACCATCTCAATATCAGCAATAACTGCTGCCTTGGTGGCATTAGGTCGCCAAAGCTCCTGTCGCCAAAGTGTTTTATATTTACCATCGAATTTATAGCTGGTGCGAACATCACAAACTTCGGCGAATTCAACACCATCTTGAAAAATCATATTGGCTTTATATACAGCAAAGCCCAAGCCTTTTTCAGCCCACAGTTTGGCTAGCTTATCACTATCAATTACGTGTTCACGTGCGCGTTCAAAATATTTAAGAAAATTAGGATGATAAACAACACCAGAATGGTCGGTATCTTCATAATAAATTTGCACAGGGTGATGAAATATCTTACTCATGGGGTTTCCTAATTCTTTATTCTTTAAGCGATGTTTTAAGACGCTTCATTCCCTCGTTAATACTAACGAGTGGTAGATAGGCCAAATCATTTTTAGCTGCACTTATATCAAAATAGTGACTAGTAGAAAGCTGTCTAGCAACAAAACGTGTCATTATTGGCTCTTGTTTTTTCCCAAGGAGCTTATATAGCCACTCGAGCATAGCGCCCACACCATAAGCTATGACACTTGGCACTCTTTTCGTTACTGACGGTAACTCTGCGCAGCTAAGAATTTTATTCAACATAGTAGCCATAGTAATAGGCTCATCATTGCTAATAAAGTAAGCCTTGCCATTACAGTTACTATTAGGTTTAGCTAACGCTATTGCCGCCAAAATATGAGCATATGCTGCATTATCAACGTAAATAGTATCGACTAGTTTGTCTTCCTTACCCACGAGTTTTAATTTTCCTGCTTTAGCTCTTTCGAGTACTCGAGGTACTAGGTGTGGATCATTCGGTCCCCAAATTAAATGAGGGCGTAAAGCAACAGTTTTTAACTTTGCTTCTTGACTAACTCTTTCTTGAGTACTCGTTTTTTCTGTATTTTTCGCTGCTGCCAGAACCAGTTGCTCTGCTTGCGCTTTTGTTTCGCCATAATAATTTAAGTAGTTATTCGCATAAGGTTGAGATTCATCAATGCCAGCTTCATCAACACCGGCAAAAGTAACACTGGGGGTACTAGTATAAACTAAGCGTGTAATAGCATGGTCTTGGCAAGCTTTGATAATATTTATCGTACCTTGGACATTTGGCTGGTAATAGTCTTCTTTATTACCCCAAACCCCTGCTTTAGCGGCAACATGGAACACTAAATCACATGACGCCATCGCATTTTTAACACTAGCATAGTCACTAATATCTCCTTGCACCATGTTAACGCCAATTTGGCTAAGCTCAGGATAATTACCTCGAGCAAAACCGGTAACATTAATATCAGCCATGCGTAACAACTGACAAATAGTTTTACCTAGAAAACCGCCAGCACCCGTGACAAAAACATGCCTGACCTGCCCAGCTAATTCATTAATGGCTGTCTTTAAAGCCTCATCTTCACTTAGCAGCAATCTGGTTTGCTCCTTATTTTTCATAACAGCGTCTTTTATCTATTGCGGGATTAATTGGTATCTGAGTTAACATAACTAGATATTTACGTGTAACGGCATTACTCAAGTTCATCTTGCGCCCAAACGGCCAGTTTTTCTCTAAAGATCTTAGCATTATGACGAATATCTACGGGGAAGTTTTCATGCACTAGAAAGTGTTTAATAGCGCTAGTTTGTTTATTACCAAGCGCAATGACTTTTAATTGGGAGAAAAGTACAGATTCATCAAACTGTTTATTCTTTTTGGCATCATCGGTTAACTCAATACAAAGCAGTGGCACTGTTTTATTCATAATTTTTACTCCAACAAGTGCTGTACGTTTAACTAACTCATGCGTATTAAATATCCGTTCACAGGGAATTGAGAAAAAAACGTTTGCATCACTTTCTACACGATGCGCTTTACGGCCACACATCCACAGCAAGCCGTTGTCATCGATATAACCTAAGTCACCCATACGGTGACGTACATCACTATTTCCGTTAACACAAGTATCTGGAATTTTTGCAAGCTTAGTTGCCGTATTTCGTTGGTAGTATTGACGACTAACCATATCTCCTTTAACCACTATTTCACCGATAGTATTCACAGGTAGAGCTAGACTGTTATGCCAATCAGCAATTGGCTGTTCAGTAATTTCAATAATACTCAACTCAACGCCATCAACAGCCTTACCAACACAAATGCCGCCACCATTATCTGTTTTGTCACTGGTTGCTAATAAGTCTTGACTAGCTATTTTAGTTAACGGTAAAGATTCTGTAGCGCCATATGAGGTTAGTACAGGCACATCTTCATTAAGTAAATGGGTAAAGCGTTTAATTGATGGCAAGGTTGCAGGCGCGCCGGCTGAAATAACACGTTTTAAACTGGTTAACTTAACCAAGCCCTTTTCATCGTACTTCCCTGCTCTCCCTAAGACTTCAATAAGTGCAGGGTTAGCAAATAAATTAGTACATTGATATTTTTCAATGGCTGAAAAAATGTGATTAGGATTGGCTTTAATGGGTTTACTGGCATCCATATCAGGTACGATTGACGCCATACCTAATGCAGGGCCAAATAATGAAAATAGTGGAAAGGTTGCTAAGTCGCGCTCTCCCGCCTTAATGGCGTAGTCTTCTTTTAGCGCAGTAATTTGGGCCTCAAATATTTTATGGCTATAGACTACACCTTTTGGTGTGCCTGTACTGCCGCTAGTAAACAAAATGGCCGACATTTCATCATCAGCAAGTTTAACCATATCAAAAGCTTGCCTTGGAGCAGTGCTTTTCTTAGCACTGTTTGCTGAGCGCTGTTTCTTTAATAACTCAGATAAAGTTGTGCCACCAAACAACTTAGCTAATAAAGTACTACCACCAACGGTTAATAGTTTTTTAACGCTGCCCTTACCCCAGCCAAATAACATTCTGGCAATGTGGGCTTTAGGAATACCTATAAAAGCGTCGGGCTCAGATTCAGCAAAGCACTGTTTAAGATTCTTAATACCCATACCAGGGTCTACCAGAATTGGCACAATACCAGCTTTGAATAGCGCAAATGTTAAAGCAAAGAAATCAATACTTGGCGTAACCATCAGAACGGCTTTCATACCCGGCTTGAGGCCATAAGCTGTTAGTGCAAAGGCAATTTCATCACTTTGTTGATGTAAATTGGCAAAATCAATTTCACTGTAGAGAAGTTTACCATGCTGATTTTTTTGTACTGCTACGGCTAACTCGGTAGGAATAGTATTAGCGGCATGGGCGAGATGGCGACATAGATTTGCATTTTTTGGCGTTGTCTCACTCATGCTGAGCTTTCCTATTTACTTATCTGTTTTGCTGTTCTGGGTTTACTGGATAGTGATCGCTAGCTGAGCTGTGTTTCGCTTGCAATTAAAAAATCTTTCACTAGAGGTACAACCTCTTCACTAGCATCCTCTAAGATGTAGTGACCACAATCATCAAAAGCATGAACTTGTGCATCAGGAAAACGTTGTTGCCACTCGGCTAAAAAGTGTTTATCAAATACAAAGTCTTTTAAGCCCCAACAAATTAACATTGGTACTGCTTTAAATTTATCTAAACTTTGTGCAATATCTGATACTAATTGATAGTTTCTATCACCGGGTTTTAACGGGATGTCTTGAATAAAACGTAAGGTAGATATTCGATTTTTCCAAGAATTAAAAGGCGCAACATAAGCTTGGCGAATACCTTTTTCCATTGGCTTTCTTTTCACACCAATAATTGAGGCAATACCTGAAAAAGCATTAAAACCGCGAACTAATAAAGTACCTAACAAACTATTTCGACCTAGCCATAATGCTGGTGGTAATTTCTTTGCTTCGGGTAAATGGAAAGCGCCGGTATTTAAAACAACTAGACGTTTAACACGTTCTGGGTAGCGCGCCGCAAAGCCCATGCCAATCATGCCGCCCCAGTCATGTACAACCAGGGTAATATTCTCTTTAACACCTAAATGCTCTAATAAAGCATCAAGATCATCAATTCGGTTAGCTAAGGTATAATCATAACCATCATCGCCAGGCTTATCTGAGAAGCCACAGCCAATATGATCAGGAACGATACATTGATGATTTTCGCTTAACGTTGTCACTAAATTACGGTAATAAAAAGACCAGCTTGGGTTACCATGAACCATAACAACCGGAGAGCCTTGCCCTTCATTTACATAATGATATTGATGACCATTGCGGTTAATAAAATTGCGTTTAAACGGCATTTCTTTTGCTAAGGTATTCTCTAGCATACTATCTAATTGCTTATCTGACATACTATCTGACGTTTTATCTAACATAACTACCACTTAAGCCCTAACATCATACAGTTTAAGCCACTACCTATACCTAGGAAGCTAACATTGTCACCTGTTTTTAAAAAGCCTTGATCATGCGCCATAGCAGCAGTAACCGGTAAGGACGCTGTACCCATGTTGCCTAATTTTTGGAAAGTTGGAAATTCTTTTTCAGCTGGAATAGCTAATGCTGTTAATACTTGCTTTTGGTTTGCTGCGCCAACTTGATGACATATGACTTTATCTACTTGCTCAATATCCCATTGACGTTGCTCTAAAAAGTGCTCCCAAGTATCTTTGGCAAGGGCAACCCCTTCTTTAAGAAGAGTTACCGCATCTGTGCGCATAAATTCACGGAATAATTGCGGGCCAACCTCTTTAAGTCCCCACTGACATAAATCATTATGCTCAGGCGCTGATAAATGACTCGCCCCTAATAATTGATGGTTACGGTCAGTACTTAGGTTTAAACTGCCATCAGTTAGTAAAACAGCAGTAGCACCAGAGCCACCTGTTAATGTGGCAAGGGAGCGGGCATAGTTTTGCATACTGGGATCTGCAAGCATGTCGTCGATAGTTACGTCAACGATATGACGGGCTGATTCGCATGAAACAACTAAACCTGCTTTTATTTGGCCCAGCTCTATACGGTTAGCAATATCTAAAATACCTGACAACACACCTAAACATGCGTTACTAATATCATAAATAGCGGTATCTTTAAGCACACCCAGCTTAGCCGCAATACGACAAGCTGTAGCTGGCTCATGTTGGTCACGGCATACACCGGTATAAACCACAGCACCTAAGTCTGCAACTGAAATCCCCGTTTCTGCTATTGCCTTTTCGGCAGCAGTGATGGCACCATCAGATAGAATATGCTCTTTTGGCCACCAGCGGCGCTCTTCAATGCCTGTTAAAGCAGTAAGCTGTCCCATTGGAATACGAAATTTTTGATATAACGGGGTTAAACGAGACTCAAGCTCTACACTGCTTACCACTTCTGGGGCCAGTTCATACGCTAAGCTATTTATAAAAACACGGGAATATTTCATTTAGGTGGTTGTTGCTTATTGTTCTAAGTTAATCTTTCAGACTTGCTTTCACGGCTAAAAATAAATTGCACTAACAAGCAGCTAAGTTAACTAATATTAATTATTTATGACTATGGGGCGCCATTTGACCAAGAATATGACAAGGATTCAACCAAAAACATGATTTATCGATAATCTAAATGTAAATTCCCTTATAAGACCCAAGTATAAATTAAAAAGGCCCTCGAGTTGAGAGCCTTTTAAGTTTAAAGGAAGCTTGCTAGTACCAAGTTAACTTCGTTAGCTTTATTGTTCTAAATGCTCTAAATAAAAACAGCAGCATCAACGATAAAATTACCCAATGTGAAAGACTACCACTACTCGATTTTTCCGGCGTCACATCCAAAGAGATAGTGTCATTATCAACAACCGCTATACCGCCTGGATCATCAACCACACCATTGGCGACTCCATCAGTATCATTAGCGCCACCATCTTCAATACGTAGTTTAAGACAAGTATCGCCAACATTGAGACCGGCCTGATAAAGCGAACTGTGCGGTGGTGGACAAACACCGTTTACAGTGCCACTACTAGCAAGTGCATTATTACTATCTTCAACAAAATCAGCCCACTGATTATCAGCATTAACTTTTCGATAGACTGAATAAGGTTTTATAGCATCAGCTAGCGGTAAAACAATAGCCACTGAACGGCCAAATGGCATTATATTGTGAATTTCGAAATCAAAATATCCTAAACTATTTTCTAAGCTATCTTGCTCAACTAAACCCGTGGATATTATTTCTTGTTGAGATAATTGCAATCCATCTGAGTTTTGTAATAAAGCAAATTTACCCAACCTTAAATGCAAGCCAGGCTCTGTTTCGGCTAATTTCACTATCGAAGCATTAATGTGTAATGGCTGTAAATAAGGAATGCTTGAGTTATCCATATAAGCCGGTAAACCATCGTTATCACTATCTGTGAAACCTTCAGATAAATCACTTAAACCATCTCTATCGCTATCGAGGTTACCCAATATTTTCTGGCTAGCAACTAATGGAATAAACAATTGTTTTTCCTGAGATAAAGGCTCACTTCCCGAATTAGTACTGCTACCACTATCTGTCACAGTAACCGCAATATTAATTAGGCCTTTATTCTCTTCAGGTAAACTAACGCTATTAGCTTGAAAAACAAACTGTTGCTTATCACTCGAGAGCACGGCATTGAGGTAATCTGGAATTTGCCAATCAACTTGATGAGTATCTTGGCTATTAGAATCTTCAATCGATAAAGTTACCGTAACTTCACCTTCACTTTTGGCAATATTTGGCACTTTAATGCCTTTTTGCCAAATAGCTAAATTGATATTGGGGGCAACATTTTCTTCCGAGATGGTAATGATATGCTGATGATTAATACCCGCATTAACACCTTGTTCAAAGCTAAGAATTAATTGCTCATCACCTTCAAGTTGGAAATCAGAAGTTAGATTAATGTCAATGTAGCCTGAAACGCCTTGTTCAATAACAATTTTATTATCAGCTAGGTGGTAATCTGCTTCATCAACACTGCCACTTATAGTTAAGGGTATATTTACTGGGTAGGCAGGAGCCTCACCGGATAAAAACACTTTAACACGGGCAACGCCGCCTTCCGCAGCAACTTGTGCCGCTGAAAAGTTAACGAGTGGATGAATATTTAACACTTGCTCAACCGTAGCAATATTACCGGCGTTATCTACAGCACGCCATAAAATAGGCACTAAACCAGAGCTGACATTTTTATCACCGGTTTCAAAACCCAGTGCTGTTAAACCACAACAACTTTGACCATCAAGGCCATCATTAACACTAATACTGGTTAACTGTATTAATCGGTTAATATTGAGTGGCGTGAACGTATGCTCCGCATTGATATGTACTGCCTGAGGAGGGCTAATTATCGGCGCATAGTCATCTAATAAAGGATGGCTGCCTGCTAATGCTTCATCAGCATTACTAATACCGTCGGAGTCAGTATCTAATAAACCATCATCAGCGTTTAGCGGGTCAAAGTTATGCTGTTCTTCAAATTCATCGCTCATGCCATCGGCATCATCATCTAAATCAGCATTATTACCAACAAGATCACCGTCAGTATCAAATTGCTCTGTTTCATCAAGTGGCATCTCATCGTAAATATCTAGCGTACCATCATTATCATCATCACTATCAAAGACATTCCCTAAGCCATCACCATCGGTATCAAGCGCTTCAACCGGGTTATTTGGGAAGTCATCATCAATATCTCGAATACCGTCATTATCATCATCACTGTCGGTATTATCACCTAAACCATCATTATCAGCATCAAGCCACTCGGTTTCATCAAGTGGGAATAAGTCAACATTATCTAGATGTCCATCACCATCATCATCAGTATCGGTATTGTTACCAACACCGTCATTGTCAGTATCTAGCCATTCGAGAGGGTCATCATCAAAAGCATCTATAACATCAACAAAGCCATCGTTATCATCATCACTATCAGTATTATTACCAACACCATCACCGTCAGTGTCAAATTGCTCACTTGCATCAAGTCTAAAAGCATCATCTGTATCGGCAACACCATCACCATCATCATCGGTATCAGTATTATCACCGATTAAATCACTGTTGGTTGGGTGGTTAGCATCGGAATTTAAATATTCACTACTGTCTAGTGGGAATGCATCACTACTGTCAATAATGCCATCATTATCATCATCACTGTCAGTGTTGTTACCAATACCATCACCATCGGTATCAAATTGCTCATTAACATCGAGTCTAAAAGCATCATCTGAATCTGCTACACCATCACCATCATCATCGGTATCTGCATTATCACCAATTAAATCACTGTTGGTTGGATGGTTAGCATCTGTATTTAAATATTCGCTACTATCTAGCGGGAAAGCATCGCTAGTATCAATAATGCCATCATTATCATCATCGGCATCGCCATTATTTCCTATGCCATCACCATCGGTATCAGTAGTTTCCGCAATATTAAATGGAAATGCATCATTGACATTGAGAACACCATCACCATCGGCATCAGGATCAACATTATTACCTATGCCATCTCCATCAGTATCAATTGTTTCAGAGAAATCATCGGGCAAATCATCGCTTGCATTGAGAATACCATCACCATCACGATCCGCGTCCGCATTATCACCAATACCATCACCATCTAAATCAGTGGTCTCACTACCATCAAGTGGAAATATGTCGCTGGAGTCATCTACTCCATCACCATCGTCGTCATTATCGGCGTTGTCACCTGTTAGGTCACCATCAGTATCTATATATTCACTTGCATCTAATGGCGCAAAATCAGCAGCGTTAGCAATACCATCACCATCAATATCGGGATCTGTATTATTACCAATGCCATCTCCATCGGTATCAGTATCTTCTGTATTATCTAATGGGTAAATATCATTGCTATCAATTACACCATCACCGTCATCATCTAGATCAGTGTTATTGCCAACGAGATCACCATCGGTATCAATGTATTCAGTCGCATCAAGCGGAGCAAAATCACTTGCGTTGTCAACACCATCACCATCAATATCATTATCGCTATTATTACCGATACCATCATTATCAGTATCAAGTTGCTCTGAAGCATTTAAAGGGAAAGCATCATTAATGTCTAAAGAGCCATCACCGTCCGCATCAGTATCAGGTCCATCACAGATGCCATCATTATCCATGTCTAATCGCTCAAGTGGATCTAACGGACATTTATCTAAGGTATCTTGTACACCATCGCCATCGTCATCATCATCAGCATTGTTACCAATATTATCATTATCAGTATCGATACTCTCTGTGGCATCTAATGGTAAATCATCAATAAGATCAGCTACACCATCGCCGTCGTCATCGAGGTCGGTATTATTACCTACGGTATCACCATCTGTATCAAACCACTCAGTAGCATCATAAGGGAATATATCAAGGGTATTTTCAATACCGTCACCATCGATATCAGGGTCTTGTGCATCACCTAGACCGTCATTATCTAAATCGGCGTTAACATTAAAGTCTAACGGAAAGGCGTCATCGCTATCATTGACACCATCACCATCATCATCAAGATCGGAATTATTACCGATACCATCAAGATCGGTGTCTATGGTTTCTAATGGGTCAAGGGGGAATTGATCATACACATCAAGTGCACCATCGTTATCATCATCACTATCAGCATTATTACCAATGCCATCAAGGTCAGTGTCTAAACTTTCTGATATATTGAGCGGAAAGACATCAAGGGGATCAGGGACACCATCATTATCATCATCGGTATCGGTATTATTCCCTAAACCATCATTATCGGTATCTAACCACTCACTGGGATCATTAGGTAAAGGATCATAGATATCAATAGCAAGGTCACCATCGTCATTGTTATCAATATTATTATTTATGCCGTCACCGTCAATATCGGGGTCGCTATTATTACCAATACCATCAAGGTCGGTATCAATCCATTCAGTTGGATCATTAGGAAAAAGATCTACGGCATCATCATAACCATCGCCATCGCTATCAATAGCAAAAGCTGCGCTACTGATAACCAGTGAAACTATGCTTAAAAATTTAAAGCAACGTATTTTATACTTCAACACACGCTTCTCCAAAGAGGATATAACCTGAAGCAATTGTGCGAGCACAACTGCCAGATATTTATGTCAATAAACCTGAGTAAATGCTACTCGGTATAAAAGATATCGTTATAAGTTTAGCTGAATAAAGCTATATAAAGATAATTCAATCTATCGGCAAATTTACTAAAAACTTGAACAATTTTAGTGTTACCAACATGTAACACTAGTAGCCAACTTGGCGACCAAAGCGATAATTGAAACCTATATATAAGGTACTTATACTGCCAAAATCAGAAAAACTTGGGTAATGCTTAACACCTATATGCATAGCTGAGTTTTTGGTAAAGCTTTTTTGTACGGATAAGGACAAAACGGGGTTAATATCACCTTGGTTAGCAAAATAAAGATCATCACGATCAAACTCAGGCCTAAAAACAAGTTTATGATCACTCAAATTGACACTAGCACCTAGTTGAAACTCAAACATCAAGCTTTTAACAAGGTTGTTATAAGAGCGCGGATAATAGCGATAACCTAATGTAGCATCTACCGTCTGTATGGAAAAATCAAAGTCAGCTCTATCCCAAGCATCACTTGTTTCGTCAAGATCAACAATAGCGACATTTTCTAACCGGTTATAACTGACTTGCCAAATAAAGGCCTTTTGTTTAAAAAATTCATCTCCTAATGAAAGGCTTAAACCAAAGCTTTTATCCTGATCTACCTTGTGTAATTGTACTGAACTTTCTAGTGCATAAGTTTTACTCGCTAGCATGACTATAAAAAGACATAACACCTGAGCAATAATCTGAAGTTTTTTCGCTGTCACGATTCAACACTCCTGCCAACATTTTGTCGGTTTTTAGGGACTACTTTGAATTAATTACGAAGCAAATTTCACACCAACAATTTAAGGCGTATGTGCTTTTGTCACAGCAAGGAGTTAATTTACCAGCATTTTTCCATACTAGCTTAGAAAGGAAATACTCGCTAGAAAAGCCCTTTGCAGCGATTACAACAGGGCTATCTGGGTTTTAATTATTGAAATGAATGAAGCGAACACTCAAGATTGGGGTAATACTTATGAGCGCCAAAAAATATTGCCCTGCTAAATTACCGACCTAAAACTAAGCCTTCACGACGAGGGTCTGCGCCTCCAACCAGGCCGTCCTTAGTAATTTCAATGGCATGCAAGCCACTATTTAACGGACTAACTCTTACTTTATGACCTATCGCTTCTAGGGCAGGTTTTAATTTGGCAATATCAGTGTCTGATTCTAAAGTAGTTACATAATTTCTGTTGGTAACTTTAGGCAAATTAATAGCTTGCTGTACATTAAGCTGCCAGTCTAATACCCCAATGATTGTTTGTGCTACGTAATTGATAATACGGCTGCCACCTGGAGATCCAACAATCAAACGTAATGAGTTATCTTGATTAAACACCATCATCGGAGCCATAGAGCTTCGCGGTCTTTTAAGCGGCTGTACTCGGTTAGCTACCCATTTTCCATCACGCTTAGGAGTCAGTGAAAAGTCAGTTAATTGGTTATTTAAAATAAAGCCCTGCACCATCAGGGCTGAACCAAAACCATTTTCGATACTGCTAGTCATTGATACTGCATTGCCTTGTTTATCAACCACAACTAAATGCGTTGTTGATGGCCTTTCAATGGCATTATCATTAGCAAGCACTAAACTTGCTTGTGGATTACCGGCAATTGCTTGCCCCATATCTTTTTTGTCACTGATTAATGATGCACGTCTAGCCATATAATCAGTTGACAATAAGCCTGTGACCGGCACACTGACAAAATCACTATCTGCAACATATTTATTTCTATCAGCAAAAGCTAATCTAGAACTCTGCGAGAAAAGATGTACAGCATTTAATGAGTTCGGTGGATATTGAGCCAATTCAAATGATTGTAACTGCGCTAATATTTGGATAACGCTGATACCACCAGAGCTCGGTGGCGCCATGCCACAAACCTTATACTGATGATAAGGTCCACAAATAGAAGCTCGCTCTATTGCTTGGTATTTTTTCATATCATCAAGGCTTAATAAACCTGGAGATATACTAGCGTGCTGTACTTTTTCAACAATTTTTTCAGCAATCCAACCTTGATAAAAAACCTCAGCGCCTTCTTTAGCAATACTTTTTAGTACCTTAGCAAGTTTTGGATTTTTTAAGTTATCACCTGCTTTCACCATCATGCCATTAGGCGCAAAGTAACTTTTAATTTCTGGCAAAGTATGAAGACCAGGATTGAAATTCATGCCAAGTAATTTTTCTAATCGAGCGGAGACAATAAAACCGTTTTCAGCCAATTTAATTGCAGGCTGAAATAGTGTTTTCCAAGGCAGTATTCCAAATTGTTGATGAGACTTTTCAAGTGCTGCAATCAAGCCTGGTACACCAACAGACTTACCGCCCACAACCGCATCAATCCATTTTAACGGCTTTCCCCCTTCATCGAGAAATAATTCACTGGTTGCGGCTTGTGGCGCAGTTTCTCGACCATCAAAAGTTGTCATCTGCTGATTTTTCTTGTGCCAATGAAGTATAAAAGTACCGCCACCAATACCTGATGATTGTGGCTCAACTAAACTGAGCACTAATTGTGCTGCAATAGCTGCATCAACAGCGCTGCCGCCTTTATCTAGCATTTCTAACCCTGCTTCACTTGCATAAGGGTTAGCCGCAATAACCATGTATTCTTTGGCTGAAACAGCCTGTTTTTTATTAAAGCCGGTTGCAGCTTCAGGCTCACGAACTTCACGTTTAGCTGCATCTGCCGGAGTTGCGACAAATTGAGTTGTAAGTAATATTACTGTGCTAAGGCGTAGTAAAAATGAACTAGCAGTCATCAAGTTTCCTCAAAAATTTTAATGTTCCGGTCTAAAAGACAATTGAAATTGGTTAAATTGCAGAAATTTATTAAGCAATGGCTGATATTTACCGGCATTATCAGGGCTTATCTTAAAAGAGTCACTCTCTTCTTCTAATAAGGCTAAAGCATAACAACTTGCCTCTAAGCTTGATAAAGCATTATTTTTAGCTACTTTTCGAATGAGATATTGACCAGAATTTGCAAGTTCATCTGGCAAGCAAACCTGCGGCAGCAATTGTATGTTTTTTGATAACATAAACATACGATAAGCTTTCTTCCATGTACCATCAAGCACAACTAAACAAATTGCTTTTTTTGTTGCTAACTTATCGTTATCTTTCAATTTACTTTGTGACTGTCCATAACCGGCAGTGGAGCCAATTAATTGTGATATGTTTTCACTATTTAGCACTCTCGCATGCTCTCCAGGGTAGAGTAATATCGCTTGGTATTGCTCTTGAACTCGTAAAAACTCTTCATTTTCAGAGAAGTTCTCTCCAACTAAGACTTGGCAAGAGCGTAAAGATTTAGCGAGTAATGCAACTGTACCTTTGGTTTGTGAAACCTCACTAGGATGTTGTAAAACCACAACATGAATATCGTTAGCAATATCAGTGGTGAAATCACAGATACAAGCTTTTTCCGGCCGCTGACAACTAAGGCAAAGTATTCGAGACATATAATAGTTAAAATAAAGCGAAGTAAATTATGTCCATCATTGTATACTTCATTAAATTTTTTATAAATCCATACCTTACATATAAAAGAAAATAACCGATAACTTTTAAATAATGATGACACTCAAAAACCTTCCCCTAAATAAGCAACACAGTCTACTCGTTTGCGCTATCGCTTTCATCGCGGTAATTGCTTACCTTTTTGATAACGCTATAGCTGATTATTTTGTTTATAAGTATCAGTCAATAAGTCAAGGCGAATTATGGCGCCTGATTACAGGTCATTTTTTTCACACCAATGGCTATCATTTACTGTTAAATTTATCGGCGTTAATTCTGCTGTGGGCATTGCATGGACAATTTTACACTATAAAAAATTATAGCTTACTGTTTATAACATCAGTTTTAGTGTGTAGTGCTGGCCTGTACTTCTTTTCTCCTGATATCCGTCAATATGTTGGCCTTTCAGGTGTATTGCATGGCATTTTTGTTTTTGGCGCTCTCATGGATATCCGTCAGCATGATAAAACCGGCTATTTATTATTTGCTGGGGTATGGCTTAAAATTGCCCATGAGCAATTTTATGGCGCAAGTGAAGACGTATCTACGCTGATAAATGCCAGTGTCGCAATTGATGCGCATTTATGGGGAGCTGTTGGCGGTGTGATTTTTAGTATTATCTATTTACTGAAATTACACTTTTTAGTAAAACAGAAATCTAGCTGATAGATAAATACAAAAGACCAAGAGTATAGGCTGTTGGTCTTTTTTATTTATAGGTTATTGCTTAATTAATTTTTAGAAGCCGTTTGGATTCTCAGACTGCCAGCGCCAAGTATCTTCGATCATGGCGGTTAAGTCTAATTTAGCTTGCCAACCTAGCAAGTCATTTGCCAATTGTGCATCCGCATAAACAGTAGCTAAATCCCCTGCTCTACGTGGTACAACTTGATACGGGATAGCTTGCTGGCTAATCTCTTTAAAAGTATTCACAATTTCTAATACTGAAGTTCCATTACCTGTACCTAAGTTAATCGCCTGACAACCTTTCACTGTGCCTTTAGCATGAGCTAAGCTTTCAAGCGCTTTTACATGACCCTGTGCTAAATCAACCACATGAATGTAATCACGTACCCCTGTACCATCTTGGGTATCGTAATCATCACCAAAAACTTGTAACTGGGCTAAACGCCCCACCGCAACTTGTGCTACATAAGGCAACAGGTTATTTGGAATACCGTTTGGATTTTCACCTATAAGGCCGGATTGATGGGCACCTATTGGGTTAAAATATCGTAAACAAGCAATTGACCAAGACTCATCACTCTTGGCTAAATCGAAAAGGATATTTTCTACCATCAACTTAGTTTGCCCATAAGGGTTAGTTGCAGAGGTTGCCATGGTTTCATTGAGCGGTGAAACGTTATTACCATAAACAGTTGCAGAAGAGCTAAAAACTAAATTTTTAACATTATGTTTAGCCATCACTTGTAATAAAGTTACCGTGCCAGAAACATTATTTTGATAATAAGCGAGTGGGATTTCATTCGATTCACCAACGGCTTTAAAGCCTGCAAAGTGAATAACTGCTTCAATGTTATGCTCGTTGAAGATTTGTTCTAAGGCGTCAGCTTCACAAATATCAGCTTTTATAAAAGTAACCGTTTTATTGGTAATCTTCTCAATGCGCTCAAGCACTTTAGTAGATGAATTAGATAAATTATCCACAATAACAATGTTTTGCTCATTGCTACTTTGTAATAATTCGACAACGGTATGGCTACCAATATAACCTGTACCACCTGTAATTAATAAACTCATCATCTATTCCTTTAAAGAATTAACTTGTAAAAATCGTCTCAATACAAATCGTATCAATGCAATTAATCTATAGCTTTATTTTACAGTTCATTTTCAGTTAGCGAAAGTAAATATAATCGATATTATCAACATTTTCTGGTCATAATAGGTTGAGTTCTGGTGCTTTTGCTTTTTTGTTCTAAACTATTAATAAAATAGGACCAAAAGGATTTGATCATGATTGAGTTTTGGCGTTTTCAATCAGTCAGTCAGGATAACTACCAGCTATTACCTTCAGAATTTAGCCTATTACTAGTTGTTCTATCCATTATTGTCGCCATTTTTGCTGCTTATTCAACATTAGTCATTCTCGATCGTGTCAAAGATACTGAGAACCCAAAAATTATAAATTTTTGGTTGCTCTTTGGCAGCTTTGTTCTAGGGTTAGGTGTTTGGGCAATGCACTATACTGGTATGCTGGCTTTTATGGTGCCAGTTCCTATGTCATTTAATTTATGGATTACAGCCGTTTCTGTTTTACCTGTTTTTATTGGCTCATATTTTACTTTACGTAAAATAGCTCAGCAAAAATTTGACTATATAAATGTACAATTATCAGCTTTATCCCTCGCTGTTGCCATAGGTGCTATGCATTTCATTGGTATGGAAGCAATGCAGTCTAACGCTGTTATGGCGTACGATTTGCCATTGTTTTTGAGCTCCATTGTGGTCGCACATGTTCTAGCAAGTATTACACTCTACCTTATCGTCCTAGAAACAAAAGTTAACCATCATCAATTTCTTATTCGCCTGCTTTGCTCTACCGTTATGGGAGGAACGGTTTCGGCTATGCATTATACCGCAATGATCTCAGTTTCCTTTTATTTACCCAGTAGTATTCAAATGGCAACAGAGCATGTTTCACACGCCTCTTTAGTCATCCCTGCAGGTATAGCTGGAGTTATATCTGTCTTGGTACTAACGACAATTTTATGCGCCTTAATTGATAAGCGATTACAAGCAGCAGAGCTATTAGTAAAAGAAAGCGCCATACGCGAAAAGGACATTGTTGAACATTTGCCAGATGGATTACTTGTTATTGATGCAAATGGAAAAATCGTATCAGCTAATACCGCTGCTCAGAACATGTTTAATTTGTCATCCACAGCGATAAAAGAACTGATGATTGAGCAACTAATCCCTTCTATAACTTACTCAAAATTAGTTGATGATGTGGTTTTATTCGAGCATTTATTCTCAGGACAAACCATTCTCATTGATGGAATAAAGAAAAATGGCGCGACTTTCCCCATTGAAGCTCATTTTTCCAAAATGACCTTAGTTATCGATTTTAAAATAATGTTTAGTTGTGTTATGCGTGATATCACCGAAAGAGTTAGCCTGCAAACACAATTAAATCAGGCCAATAAGTTAGAGTCCATTGGCCAGTTAGCTGCAGGTATTGCCCATGAAATTAATACTCCTACTCAATACGTTACCGACAATACGACATTTTTAGAGACAGCTTTTACCAGTTGTACCGAGGTTATTCATCTGTGCCAAGCCTTATGTCAAAAACCAGTAGAACAAATTAGTGAAGATGATCTAACGAAGATAAATAAACTTTTATCAGACACAGATATTGAGTTTATTTTGGAAGAAATACCTACCGCTATTACTCAATCCCAAGAGGGTTTACATAGAATAGCCACAATAGTACAAGCGATGAAGTCCTTCTCTCATCCCAGTAAAGGAGAAATGCAACTTACCAATATATGTGAAGCCATTGAAACCACAATTACCGTTGCTCGTAATGAATGGCGTTATATAGCGGAGTTAGTGACAGAGTTTGATGACACACTGCCGCAAATAATGTGTATAAGGGATGAATTAAAACAAGTGTTGCTCAATATTATTGTTAACGCAACACATGCCATTGAAGAGAGAACACATGAATCAGAGCAACATGACGGAAAAATAACAATTTCAGCTGCTAAGGAGAAAGGTAATGTCATTATTAAAGTTAGTGATAATGGTATGGGTATGCCACCTGAAATAAAAGCGCGTATATTTGATCCTTTTTATACCACCAAAGCCGTTGGTAAAGGTACAGGCCAAGGGCTAAGTTTAGCTTACTCTGTTATTGTCGAGCGTCATCATGGAAAAATTGAAGCGCAATCCGACTTAGGTAAAGGTACAGTGTTTATTATTTCATTGCCTATAGATAATAACTTGCACTTAGAAAGTCAGTCTGTTGAATTAGAAAAGGATTTCATATGAAAGTTATGTTTGTCGACGACGAAGTGATGATTTTAAGTGGCTTAAAACGAGCTTTTTTTAGAAATAATTGGCAATTAGTATTTGCTGATAGTGGCCAAAAAGCATTGCAGATTTTAGAACAAGAGTCCGTTGATTTTATTATTTCAGACATGAGAATGCCTATTATGAATGGTGCTGAATTTTTAGAGAAAGTAGCTCTTTCATACCCACAAATAGTTAGAATCATTCTCTCCGGTCACTCTGACGAAGAAGCCGCTAAAAAAGCTAGTTTTGTCGCACATCAATGGTTTAACAAACCTTGCCAACCTAAGTTATTAGAAGAAACCTTAGAACATATTTCTCTTGTTCGAAATTCATTGCCCGATCTAAAGGTACAAAAAATAGTAGGTAAAATTAAAACTCTCCCCTCTCCGCCTAAGGTATATATGCGCTTAAATGCTTTATTAAATGATAATTCTGCTGATATGCAAAAAATATCAGAAATCATAGCCGATGAGCCCGCTTTAGTCGCTAAGATATTACAACTAACAAATACCTCGTTTTTTTCTAATGGCAAGCAAGTTGAAAGCCTAACTGAAGCGATAACTCGATTAGGTATTGATTTGGTATGCAGTATTGTTATTGCAGCAGAGACTTATGCAAAAATTAAAGAAATTCCTGGCTACTCGATTGAGGATGAACAAAGTCATTGTTTATCTACCGCTCGCTTAGCTGCGTCAATGGTGGGCGTTTCTTTGAGGCGAGAAACAATCCTTGTCGGCTTATTGCATAATATTGGCAAATTTATCTTGTATGAAGTCTCTCCAGAAGCCATGGCCAGCTACATTACACAACGCACTATAGGTGCGGACAATATTGAATTAGAGCACAAGTTATTCAATGCTGATCATACGCAACTTGCCGGTTACTTATTACACCTGTGGAATTTTTCCTATAAACTTATTGAAAATATAGTACTTCATCATCAGCCTGAAAAACTAACTGAAAATGAATTTGGCTCCGGGGCCGCTGTGTATGTGGCGAGTAGATTATTAAGAAAACAAGCAGTAGATGTGTCTTTCATTGAGCATTTTAATATTGCCGATAAAATAGAAATATGGAAAGACAAAGCGCTTGAATATTGATAAAACAAGGTTATCAGAAATTTAACCTACACGGCTTAGACGAGATTAATAAGAGCTATCACTATCAATGGTTGATTTAATCCACTTCAATTTTATTACTCGTTTACTTACATACGGTAATGATCAAGTTTTTTTTCAGTGCGCCATTTTCAATACAATGATGAATAATTCGTGATAATGGCTCTGTCATTTCTTGCCCTTTAGATACCACTAATAAACCAGTTTCTGTGCATATATCTTCCTGGACAACCATTCCGACACTTAGTAATTCCAAATTTACCAACTGTTGAGATTGTTCTGAACTTGAACCTATAGACTCTTTAAAAGCGCTAAGGATTTTCGGATCATAAAACTGGCTTTGCTCACTAAGTTGCATGCTAGCTTGATTAATAGATGCACCATCATCTTTGAACTTTAAGAAATCAAGCACTACTTTAAGCATTCTTGCTCCATATGGAATATCAGCTCCTTTGATATCATCATGGGGGACTCCTTCACCATTAAAGCACTTCTCTTGATATAAAATAGTATGAGCAATTTTATTCATTCTTGGTATTTTTCTAATAAGATCTGAAGCTAGACAAGGGTGGCGCTCAATCATCCGACGTTGTTCTAGTGAAAAGCTATCACTATTCTGGCTTAATCCCGAGTCTGGTAGCATCACACAGCCCAGCTGAGATAATTGAATCATAGGCTCAAAACTCCAGTTAACAGGCATATTAAGTGTTTCAGCTAACGCCAGCATATATTTTCTAATTTGAATTGTGTGGGCAAATATTTTAGGGTTAACAATAGTGAGTACCTCAGCTAAAACATTAATCGTTCCCTTTAATGTTTTATTGAGTAATATTTTTTCAGCAATGATTAAACTGTATTGCTCGATACCAGCCTCAATCAAAGTACAGAGTTCCTGATGACTACAAGGTTTATTTATAAACCTAAATATGTCACCAATATTTAATGCGTCAATTGCCGTTTTTTGATCCGAATTACCCGTTAACATCATTCGAACCGTATTAGGGGATTTGAGTTTAATTTTTTGTAATAGCTCAATACCATCCATTGATGGCATTTTCATATCAGTAATAACCACTGAATACTTATTCTTCGCTATTAAAGATAGCGCCTCAATGCCACTTTGAGCTACATCAAATTTGAATTTATTTCTTAAGTTCCTACGATAAGAATTCAAAATATTAACTTCGTCATCAACCAATAAGACCCGATTATTCATTGTTTGAAAACCTTAGCTAAAAAAGAGATAAACGGAGGGAATCCATTGAAACTCCTTTTCAACGTTATGTGGGATTGAAACTAAATAGTATAGTTAACTAGTGCACAAAATAAGTTTATGCACTAAGTCAGGTTTGTGCCAACTTATTTGTTAATAATAGGCTTATGAGAGGAATAGAGGGGTTAATTACTTTTATTAATGAAATTGATTACTTATAGTACTTTTCCACTGCATTAATGAAATCACAAAGCATTGATCTTGGTAACTCATTAACACCCGCTGCAGCCGCCCTGCCTCCACCCATAGGGAATTGCGCACAAATATCACCCGCCCCTTGTTTATTACTTAATGGCGCACGTAAACTCACCGTATAACTTTGCTCAATACCTGATTGAACTTGGTTAAGCGTTATAACAATATGGGCCTTATCAGGTGACTGGTTTGCAAGGTCATTTCCAAAAACGCCACTCACTCGCCTTGCCCATGGAGCGTCGTCTAACACTATGGTTTTAACTATTTTGTTATCACTAAGTACCTTGGCTGCTTGTGCTTTTTTCATATCAGTTAAATAAGCGGATTTTAACTGGCTAAAAATAGAGTCTGCCTCTGTAATTAAGACAAATGGGTCTTGATAATTAGTGAGCGCTTGGTAAAGATCTGCCGGATGAAAGTGTAAATCAGAGATTTCTTGACCATAGCCGTTATAATTTATATAAGTGCCTAGCTCATTAAGAAGACCTTGCTGCTCAGTAGATAAACCAATACTTTTTGCTAATTCATTGGCGCTTGCAAACATATTATCGCCATAAGCGGCAGCGATAGCCCAGTGAACAAAAGCACCATTAAGATGTTCATTGATCAACAAACTAGTACAAGTATTTGCATCTGTATCAAGTAGACTCGTCAATAAAGGTGATTTTGGTATATCACCTGTCCTATGATGGTCAACATAAAAAACAGGGACTTGTACTGCCAGTAGCTCCTGTAATGCCTGAACATTTTTCTCTAAGGAAATATCTAGCACAGTAACTGAAGTTGCTTTTGAGCTATCAACTTGTTGGAGCAAATTAATATCACGCTTTACCCCTGTTATTAACTGACAAGGTACCTGCTCTGTTTTACTTTGAGCAAAGCGAAGCTGTAATAAAGCAATGATGCCATCGGCATCACCATTAAAAACATTATAATGCACGAACTAAACCTTACCTTAAGTATTACTTACCTGTGGGTTAACGCTGTTGTTAACTTACCCACTTATTATATTAAATGCGCTAAACACGAATAAATGAATGCTCAATTAAGTAGCCAACAATTTGCTCTGCACATTGTTCAATTGATTGCTCTGCTGTTTTAACATGAATCTGCGGTGAAACAGGTACATCATACGTTGAGTCTATACCGGTAAAATCTTTTATTTCACCTGCGCGTGCTTTCTTATATAAGCCTTTAGGGTCACGCTGCTCACAAACACTGATTGGTGTATCAATGAAGACTTCAATAAACTCCCCCGCTTCGAGTTTTGCTTTAGCTAACGCTCTATCACTGGCAAAAGGGGAGATAAACGCTGTTGACACGATTAGCCCTGCATCAAGAAATAACTTAGCAACTTCTGAAATACGACGAATATTCTCAATGCGTGCTTCATCACTAAAGCCTAAATCACCATTAAGGCCATGACGAACATTATCACCATCTAGCAGATAACTATGGCAAGATAATTTATATAGCAAAGCATCAACAGCATTAGCTACCGTTGACTTACCCGAGCCACTTAAACCGGTATACCAAAGCAGCGCCGGTTTTTGTTTTTTTAATTCTGCCCGTTGGTTTTTATTGATATGTTGATTATGCCAAACGGTATTCTCTGTTTTTTTACTGATCGTTGTCATTGTGATACTCATACTAAAAAGGAAAGACTAACGGGATCATTATAATCACGGTAATACTGTATATGATTGAAATAGGTAAACCAAACTTAACAAAGTCACTTAATTGGTAATTACCCGCGTTATAGACCATGACATTGGTTTGATAGCCATAAGGGCTAATAAAACTACCACTAGCAGCAAATGCCACTGCCATCACAAATGGCATAGGGTCAACACCAAGCCCTAAGGCAATGTTATAAGCAATAGGAAAAGCCAATGCAGCAGCGGCGCTATTGGTAATAAGCTCTGTCATCACCAAGGTCAAAACAAATATCAAAATAAATGCTAAGTAGACACTTTGTCCATGCAAAAAGCCTTCAATGGATTGTGCAAACATAGCGGCAATACCGGTGTTTTCAATGGCTGATGCTAATGTTAACGCACCTAATACTATCATCCAAATTTCCAGCGGAAAGCGTCGCTTGATTTCGTTCACGGTTAATGCACCGCTAAAAATCAAAAAGGCAAGATATACAAACAAGCAAGTTAATAACGGAAGTGGCGTGAAAACAGAAATTAAAATACTGGCAATAAAGCCCCATACCGTAGATTGGTCTCGCCAACCACTGAGCATATTATCGGCTTGATGACCTGAGAGTATATAAAAGTTTTTTGATAAGTTTGGACGTGTGCAAAAATCTTGGCCAACGGCAAGTACTAAGAAATCCCCTGGTTGAAGCACAATATCACCGAGCTTTCCTGACAAGGCGCTACCTTCTCGGCGAACAGCAACCACAGCAGCGTCAAAGCGGGCGCGAAACCCCGCTTTTTTTAAGGTTTTTCCTGCAATAGCAGAGTCTGACTTAACAAGAACTTCAGTCAAATTATCTCGTAATAGGTCATCTTGCTCAGCAAATAAGTTCAATCCATCAAATTGCTGCAAGGTTAACACTTTAGAGATATCACCACTAAAAATAAGCTTATCTTTAGCTTGTACGGCTTCATCGGGTGTGACTGGCGAAATAAGTTTACCCTGCCTAACAATCTCAACTAAGAATAACGAGTCAAGGTTTCTCAGACCATTTTCTTCAATGCTTTTACCAATGAGCGCTGAAGAGGTTGCCACTTCCGCTTCAAGTAAATAATCATTGGTCGTTAAATTATCATTTACCAATGCAGGAAGTGTTCTACTGCGCAATAAAATAACCACTAGACATAAAACTAACGCAGCTAGACCAATTAAGCTAAAGTCAAAGAAGCCAAAGCCTTGATGGCCCTGTTTGATTAATAAACTATTAACGATAAGATTAGTCGATGTGCCAACAAGTGTCAGCGTGCCCCCTAAGATAGCGGCAAAAGAGAGCGGTAGTAATAACTTACCCGCATTAATAAGTTGGTTTTTTTTCACCGTATTAATAAGCGTTGCCACTACAGCGGTGTTACTCATAATAGCGGAGGCAAAGGCGGTACCGAGCAATAAACGTAAGGTAGACTTAACTTTCGAGCCGTTAAATACACCTGCCGATAAACGCCTTAAGATACTAGTGCGTTCAAACGCAAAGGAGCAAAGTACTAATAAAATTAAGGTAACTAAACCCGGGTTTACCGCATTCGTTAAGATATCATCAACACTGACAAAGGACAGTGCCAAACACAACAAAATAGTCACAGAGAATACTTGCTCTGGGACTTGGCTGTATTTCACTAAGCTGACAAAAGTGGCTATAAAAACCCCTACCATCAACCATTGTTCAATTGTCATTGCTAAACCTCATAAATAACAAAGTAGCGCGAACATTCATACAAAATAAAAAGGCCATAAAGCGCTAACCTTACAGCCTTAAAACATTAGAATTGCCTGCTTTAGCGCGAACAAGTTCCCGCCTACAAAGATTTAACACGTAGGCTGGATTTTAATCCCACAGCTTTCTGGGGGATAACCGCGCATGTATTACTTTATGCCTTAGTTATATCTCGTGCACCCCAATGTGGGAACTGCTTACGAACCAGTGCATTTAACTCTAATTCAAATGCTGAATATTCCTGAGTTTGCTCATCAATGGCATGATTAATCATACCGGCACCAACCGTAACATTGCTTAATCTATCAATGATGATAAACGCGCCTGTACCTTGGTTTTCTTGATAATCATCAAAATGTAAGGTTTCACCAACAACAAAATCAACCGTACCAATATCATTAACCGCTAACTGTGAGGTAGGTAATTTTTCCATGGTATTAACATCAAACTTACTAACGATTTTGTTAGCATGACCGGTAGTCATTTTGCTGCCATGTTTAATAAAGTACTCACGGCCCGGCTCTAGCTCATTTTCATGCATCCATACCACAGTTGCATTAAGCTCTTTGGCTGAAGTCGGCAAGCTGCCTTTTTTAACAATGATTTCGCCGCGACTGATGTCAATTTCATCTTCTAAGGTTAACGTTACCGCCATGCCTTTATCTGCACGCTCTAAATTACCGTCAAAGGTCACGATTTCTTTAACAACACTTTCCTTGCCTGACGGAAGTGCAACGATGGTATCGCCAACAAGTATATGACCTGAAGCGATTGTGCCTGCAAAACCACGAAAATCTAGGTTCGGACGATTAACATATTGCACTTGGAAGCGAAGCTCTGTGAATTCATTTTGCTCTTTAACATCCATAGTATTAAGGAGCTTCATTAACGTAGCACCAGGATACCAAGGCATGTTTTCACTTTCTTCTACAACATTGTCGCCGTTTAGCGCTGACATAGGCACAAAACGTACATCAGAGAAGTTAAGCGACTCAGCAAAGTCACGGTATTCTTTTTTGATTGCTTGATAACGCTCTTGCGAATAATCAACCAAGTCCATTTTATTCACGGCAACCACAATGTGCTTAATGCCTAACAAAGAACAAATGAAAGAATGACGACGTGTTTGTGTCTGTACGCCGTAACGTGCATCAATTAGGATAATGGCGATATCACACGTTGAAGCACCCGTCGCCATATTACGTGTATATTGCTCATGGCCTGGCGTGTCAGCAATGATAAATTTACGTTTATCGGTTGAAAAATAACGGTAAGCAACATCGATAGTGATGCCCTGCTCACGTTCAGATTGTAAACCATCAACTAGCAAGGCTAGATCGATTGCTTCGCCTGTCGTACCTGATTTTTTTGAATCTTTTTCAATAGCAGCTAATTGATCTTCAAAGATCATTTTTGAATCATGTAATAAACGACCTATTAAGGTACTTTTACCATCATCAACGCTACCACAGGTTAAAAAACGCACTAACTCTTTGTTTTCGTGTTGCTTTAAATAAGCTTGAATGTCATCTTCAATTAAGTCTGATTGGTGACTCATAATCTTGTCCTTGGAAATTTTTTATCAACTAAAATGTTATGGTGAAAAAGTGTTACCTATTACGCTTAGGTAATGGCTTAGAAGTAACCTTCCATCTTTTTCTTCTCCATTGAGCCAGCGCTATCGTGATCTATCACGCGCCCTTGACGTTCAGAGGTTTTTGTTAATAACATTTCTTGAATAATTTCAGGTAAGGTATTCGCGGTAGACTCAACGGCACCGGTTAACGGGTAACAGCCTAACGTTCTAAAACGAACACTCTTCATTTGGATTTCTTCGTCTTCACCAATTGGCATACGCTCATCATCAACCATGATCATAGTGCCGTCACGCTCAACAACTGGGCGCTCTTGTGCAAGGTAAAGTGGTACAATTGGAATACTTTCTAAATAGATATATTGCCAAATATCAAGCTCTGTCCAGTTAGATAGTGGGAAAACACGGATACTTTCACCCTTTTGAACTTTGCCATTATAAATATTCCATAATTCTGGACGTTGGCTTTTTGGATCCCAGCGATGATTTTCATCGCGGAATGAATAAACACGCTCTTTCGCACGTGATTTTTCTTCATCACGACGTGCGCCACCAAAAGCAGCATCAAAGCCATATTTGTTAAGCGCTTGCTTTAAGCCTTGTGTTTTCATGACATCAGTATGCGTAGCACTACCATGAGTAAATGGTCCCATGCCCATTGCTATACCCTCAGGGTTTTGATGCACAAGTAATTCAAAGCCATAATCTTTCGCCATTTGGTCACGAAAAGCGATCATCTCTTTAAATTTCCAGTTAGTATCAACATGCAATAACGGGAAAGGGATTTTGCCAGGCGCAAAAGCTTTGCGAGCTAAGTGAAGTAATACTGCAGAGTCTTTACCGACAGAATACAACATCACGGGATTATCAAATTCAGCCGCTACCTCACGAAAAATATGGATAGACTCAGCTTCAAGTTTCTTTAAATGGGTTAAATTCATCTGCTAATTACAAACTTTGTTAAAAATAATAAAGTTATAATGCCACAAACAGAATTATTTTCCATATAACAAACGCATTCAATAGAACAAAAAGTAATAAGAGAGATGTGTTAATAGGATAAATATCTAATAGATTATACCAATAAACCTTTCATTTCACTCCCTTGCTTATAAGGGAAAGTATCAAGCTTATTTAGGACGGGTCATCTTTATTAAACAAAAAAGCCAGCATGGCGCTGACTTTTAATACAATGAAATAGCGGGTAAATTTAAATACTTAACCTTACCCTATTATCATTCACTATCTTTTCACCAATACCCTTAACTTTAGTTAACTCATCTACAGACTTAAAGCCTCCTGCTTGTTGTCTATAGACTATAATGGCTTGGGCCTTGGTGTGGCCTACCCCTTTTAAGCTAACCAACTGTTCAAAGGTCGACTTATTAAGATTAATCACTTGGTGCTTTTTAGCTAGTGTTGTTTGCTCTTGCGAAGACCCACTGGCACTTGTCTCTTTGGCAAAGCTTAATGAAGGAGTAACGAGTAAAACGATACCAAGCATTATGGCTGAAATGTTTTTTGTGATGGTTTTATTGAGGTACTCTGACTGCTTATTCATATTAAATTCCTTGTAAAATTATCCATGTAAAAACAATTATTAAGCTGCTAATAAAAAACCTAATAACAACTTAACAGTCATTACTAGGTTTAG
>Ga0105359_10000692_pt1 | contig 28061 bp, 16 predicted proteins | sample GOMGulsemesocosm_6_FD_83659 | JGI IMG/M metagenome (GOLD analysis project Ga0105359, IMG submission 83659) | Methane-oxidizing microbial communities from mesocosms in the Gulf of Mexico - GOM8C Gulf of Mexico | ecosystem: Environmental > Aquatic > Marine > Cold seeps | place: Gulf of Mexico...
AGATAATTTTATATCTTTTACTGTCAGGGCTATTTTATCATTGTATTTGATATAAAAAATGTTGTTTTCTATTATTTTCGCTACAAATTTTTTATTAATGACTGTTAATGAAGGGTTCATAACGCATGAGTTTTAATCAAAGATAGAGAATTTTGCTTAATTATTAAAGTTAATCGTCTGTTTTAATTGGTTAAGCTATGAAACGGTCTTGTTAATATCTTTAAATTTCTAATTAGTCGATATGGTGGTATTGTTGTTTTGTGATTAATTGTATATAACTTGATTTTATCCGAGAGTATATTTTAGCGCATACTAATACAGTTTGTTATAACGTAAAGGTGTGTCAATAACAGTGGAGTATTCGTAATTAGGTAAGGTATAAATTAGTAGGTTGTTATAGTTGTTGTTTCGAGTTTGATCTATTTCCTACCTTATTCTATTTAACATAATATAAATTATAAGCCAAATCAGTATGTTTTTCTGAAAACGAAAAAAGCATCTGCTTTACCATTATAATGTCTATTATGTCAAGCCTTTCAGGTAAATAGAAATCTTAGTGAGAATTTTTTCTTGATATGGATATACTAATTTCTCTTATAATTTGCCGTTATGTAAAATTGCCACACGGCCAAAATACGCACAGATTGCTTTGTAACATTTAATTTAGAAACTAAAATTAAATGTTACACGCAATTTGCCATCACTTGGCCAACGCACACATAAGTTATAGCAAATTCTCTCCATTGCATTCCGTTCAGTTTGCCATAACTCATGTTTGGCCAGCGCGCCTTCTAGTTTTTTAAAAAAAATGTTTTATGCATTTTTAATTTTATTTATCTCGAACTTTTTAGCCATACTCAATTGAGTATCAATATAACTTTTTTGAATTTTTTCTAATCTAATTTTCAAATATTTCTGTTCCATTTTAATTGCTTTTATATGTTGGTCACATTTATTTAGATAAATAATCACGTCATTTAAAATAGGATTAGATTTATCGGTATATGTCGCTTCAAAAAAAGGTTTTACATACTCTCTTCCAAGTAAAAATAGATCGAACTCCCCATCATCAACATGTGGGTGAATATATTCAGTCATTAATTGTCCCATTTTCACAAATTCAAGAAATTCAGCTGAACCTTTCTTATAGTTTATCTCGACAAATGTACCATACTCCATCCATTTTACTCTAAACAAATTAAATACCTCATTAAACAACGTAATATGAGTTGAGATTTCTGACTGCATATTTTTGTAAGATTGAACATAATTGCTAGAGTCATGTTCAATTATATTTACCAAATTCTTTAATTCACCTGTTAAAACAACAGCTACTTTGTAAGGCATTTTCCCAAAGCCTTTGGAAAAATAAGGAACAAGAACTTTATTATCAAGACTCTTTAATACTTCACAATTCAAAAATAAACTAAATTTTGGGTCTTTCAGTTCAAAATTTGTCCCGTCAAATTGAGGTAAATATTCTTTAATATCAATAATCTGTTTGTCTAAAGGTGTTTTGAGTTGAATAAAGTTTTCTAACCATTGTTTTGCAGAACTTTTCATTTTAAACTTACTTACCGCAAAATCATAGCCTTTAGTTAAAATAAACCCTAAAAACAAGGTCAATATTGGCATGAAAGTATTGAAGTAATCAGATTTTTCTTGAGGTAGATTATTGTTTACATTTAATGTCTGTGCAGTAGTTACGATTTGAGTGGAGTCATCATATAATTCATGATTGAGAACATTTTCTATAATGGAATTATTTAAACTATCGATTGATATTGAATCCGTATTATTGGTAACTTGATTCTCAGAATTTTCTAATATAGTTGGCATTAAATGTTTTATTTGATTATTTTTTGTTTTATAAAAATAGTTAGAATTCCTTCATAAAATATTCTAAACTTCTTTTTTATGTTCGATTTCATTGAAGTAGCAATAAATAGCACAAAGTCTCGATTGAATTATTAAACTTATGTTAAACCTCAAAACCATTATTCACTAGTGTTTCAAGGTGTTTTCGTATGTTTTTCTTGTGAAAATCGGTTGTCTTCTTTAAACCGTAAGCAAATTCAGCTAAATACGCTCTTTCTTTATTTGACAAGACTCTTGTTTTTGCTTCCCATTCTGACATTTTACGTAAAAACAATTCTGATAAAATTATTTCAGAAATGTCATTTTTTTTAGGTTCTGTATTTTTTGTACTAAAATAACCAGAAGCGAAAATTACATCTTGAATAATAGGTGATTTTCCTAATGATAATTTTTTAGCCATTTGACCAAATACAGAAGTATATTTCATACCTTTTGATATTGCTAATTTTTCAATCTTATCAAATTCAGAAACTATATTTTTTTTAGCTGCAATAACTTGATTGTACTTTTTAACTATAAAATCTAAGGTGTCACCCAAAATATAATCATTGACTCTAGGTAATTGGTCAAACACTTCTGCCCTATTCGCTCTAATTCTATTTATTAAATCTTTTTCAAAATGAATTAATTTTATGTCAAGATCTTTTTTTGTCGAAATATGAGTTATAATCACTTCAATTTTACGTTTATCAGCAGTGTCTAATTCTTCAGCCATTATAGTAGATATATCGTTATAATACTGTTTCCCATTACTGTGTATTACAACATTTCTATATATGTCATGGAAATCTACTGCAACTTGCTTAGATTGATCTAAATGTCTTTTTTCTAAATCTTTTTTAGAAATTGAATATTTATTTAATAGTAAAAGAACATTTTCTTTTTGCATAAATAACTTGATCTCTTTCGAATTAATTAAATCATTCCATAGTTCTGGTTTTTTTGAATATTCTCCAAAATCATCACTCTTGGCATATTTTTTAACTAAATCATTCATCAACAACAATAAATCATTAAAAAATGAAACCAAATCATCTTCTAATTTCTCACTTATCCATATTTTCATTAAATCAAAGGGTTGATTTAACTTTGAACCGTCTGAATATTTATATAGTATAGAAATTGAATAAGGCACAACAACAGCTCTTAATTGACCCATTGAATTTTTACCTTGGCCATATATTGTTTCTAGTGTTTTAAAAAGAATAACTTTGGCAATCAATTCTTCATAAACCCTCTATTGACATCCATTGGTTTTTTAGAATCACCATCACCTGATAATTCTTCAATAAAATATCGAAATACCTTCTCACCTCCTCTTTTGACTAAGAATGGCTGTTCACCCCAAGCACAAAAATATTTTGCAAGTAGTTCTTTCGAAAACCTTCTTGAATTAGGATATTCTTTTTGAATACGAGCCTTATTCTTTCCTGCTGCTCGAACCATAGTGTTGAATTGCCCTTTTGCTCTTTCAAAAAACCATTTTAATCCAGAAGGTGTTAAAATACTTTCACTTAATCCTTTTAATTTTACAAGCTGAGGATTTCTAGATCTTAAATCAACCTTAGACACTTTTGATTGAGCGTTAGAGTAATTACTTATGTTAGTTATTAATTTTTCTAAATCCTCTTCTGTAGTCTCTTTAGCTACATTGATTTTTGCCATCACTTTTACCTGGTCTATTATATAACCATCCTTCTGAGAAAAGTAAATAGAGCAAGTAGTTTGTCCCCCATTCACAATTTGAAAATCAGTTAGCGATTTGATTGAGTTTTGACCAGATTCAACTCCAATTTCAGCACTTGTAGCTGTAATTGTTAATCCATTATTGTAAGCAACAAATTTCTCTGGCTCTAGTCTTATAGTTTCTCTAATCCCCTTGTTTACTCCCCTAAATTGCAAGAAAGATCTTACATTTTTCTCCAAAAGCCTTGAACTATACTCCTTATATAATCCAGCAATAATTGTTGCTGGTAGTACACATAAGTAGGATTCAAAATGTTCTTCATCTGCGGCCTTTATGCAAGCGATTGATGAACCAAACATTTTTTCAAAATCAATTTTTAAAACTTCTCTATTTCCTTGAGAAATTAGTACATTATGAAGAAAGTTTAAATCAATTAACCTTTTCTTAATTAGGATGTTTTTTTTCTTCTTTTCTCGATCTTTCGTGTAACTAATATTAATTTCTTCACTATCAAATTCAAATCTTTTCGGAGAACCTTTGGCAGTAATTGATGCTGTAGTAGAAATCAAGAATAATTCAATTACATCAAATTGATCAGCACCTGTAGAAGATGATATTTGAGATATTAAAGCACGTGCAGGACTAGAATCTTGTATTTCATCATTCAAGTGTCCTTTAATCGCTTTATTAATAAAGGTTAAACCTCTTTTAAATTGTTTATCATAAATAGACTTCTTTGTTATTTTTAAGTCATCAAATTTAGCTGTTAAATCGATAGAATCCTCATTAACTAAAAAAAGCTGTAACCTCTCACCTGATTCATTTACACAATACGCATTTATCTTTAAGTTATCAGGGGTTGATTTTATGTATGAATTATTTGCATCTTCAGAATCAATAAGTTTAGCATCTAACATTGAAGGTAAAACTTCGGATAATAAAAGTGACTCTTGAATAAATCCTTCATCATCTTTTGATTGTTCCAGTAATTCTTTACGATAATTAAAATATTCTTCTATAATCATATTAATATTTTTTTTCTTCAATCAAAAAATCACTTAACGTTGTTGTCCTTAAATGATATTTCAATTTAGTTATTTCTTCTGGTATATTGGAAGTGGATAATTTTGGAAAATTATCTTGCGTGCAGTCATAAGTAGTCATTTTTTTAACAATAAATCTGTGATTATTATATTCTTTGACTGAATCAATTGTTAATCCTTTTTGATTTAAGGCATGATATAGAATCGCTAAATCTCCCTGATTATCTCTTATAAGTACAATTGTTTTATTTAGAAGGTCAAAGATTGATTCACCATAGGAAATGTCATTAATCACTGACACTACACATAATTCAAGTCCTTTATCAAATTCAATATCTAACTGGAATTCACTCGAAATTTTAACAAAAGACTTTGACTCTTGCTTTGTTTTAACTTCAATATTCTTTTTATCTAAAATAAAATCATTAGTGTTACCATATGGGCCTCTCCATGATTCTAGTACTGAGTTAATATTTTGATTGGTAGCCCCAATAACTACTTCATGTAATATAAATAATTCACCAAAAAAACCTTGTATTTCTTCACGTGACATTTTTTTATCTTGCTTATCATCAAAAAACTCTACCCATTTATAAAATGTGGATATTAACTGTTTCGAATATGAATCTGGATCAGATAAATTATATATCCGAGAATATAAAGAAATTATTAAATCATTAAATAAATCGATAAAATCAATATCATTTAACTTAATTAGTATAACATCTTTTTCTTTTATATAAGTAAGCTGCAATTTTTCTTTATCAGTTCCATTTAGCTGTACATCAAAATCAGATGGTAAAAAAAGTAATAGACACCTGTTTCCATCCGAATCAATCGCTATAAATAAATCTGATTTACATTCAATTGATATACGCAGAGACTTGTACCCTTTTTTATCTTGAAAAAGAAATACCTTATCCCATTTAGCTTTTAAATTATTTAGGTCCATTTATAGTTCTTTACTATCATCAATTCCTTCAAACGCTTCTATATCCTCTTCAATCTCTTCATCTTCATTTATATCATAATCACCTTGCATATAAACACCTCCAGGGTCATTTTCAATAGGAGGAAACTCGATAGCATAACCTACCAAAGGTATGCTGGTGTCTATTTCATTTTCCAAAACATAATTTTGAAACTTTTCTTTTAGGGATTCATGTTCAGGTTTAATTATACCCAATTCGTTAAATGCATATTTAGAGTCAAAGAGATAAATAATAAGTAATCCTTGTGTGTCCTTCATCTGCTCTCTATAATATCTTTCAGGAATCGTTTTATATTTAGCTTTCGCTTTTGATACAGCTTCTTCAATTGTCTTAATTGAATCGTCTTTTCTTCTGAGTTCAATTGCTTTTTTAGAATAAAAAGATGCCTTTGCGGTCTCAATTTCCTCCTCATTTAATAATATAGACATATCTTCATTTGAAGATATGATATTGGCACTTTTACTACTTGCTCTAAAAATTTGTTGATTTAAAAATTTAATAACATCATTATCGTTTTTTGGTCCAGATCTTTTGGCTAAATCAATATTCTCTAATTTTAGAGATGTATCTAATCCAATCTCTTCTTTAGTCAACCCTACTTTAGATGATCCAGTAATTTTTAAAGCAACAGTCCAATCATTTAAATATCCCATCTCATTAGAAAGTTCTATAAATTTAGATAAGTAACCTTGGTCTTTTACATTAAAATTATTTGGTTGATTATTAAGAATATTAATAATTTCAGAACCATCTGTCTGATAGGTTATTATATCCTCTTTTTGGTGATTTTTTCAAATTTAGGGGCTATTTCATTTTTAAAGTTTGTCCATATTTCATCTATACTTTGTTTATCAACCTTTAAGTTCGTTGTCATTTCAAGTTGATCTTGATAGGACCATTTTACTTCAAATGCATTCTTTAAAATTGAAGGTCTTGTAATATTTAAAGTACCTGGATGTTTTTTTACTCTCAATACAAAACTAGAAGGATCCTTTCCTTTGTCCTCCATTTTAATAAATTCAGTTTCCAACTCTTCTATACATTTAGTGGTGGAATTAAATTTATCTAATGAGTCCTGTGTTGTAAAAATCTTACAGCAATCTAGGTAACCAGGTCTATAACCAAACCATCTACCCATTTGTAAAAGTGCATCTGAATAATTGGTTACTCTGATAAAATAATTTATCGTCAAGCCTTCTAATGTAAAGCCACGAGATAATCTATTTCCTCCAATCGCAATTATTTTCTTTGCTGTGTTTTTTGGGTACTCTAATTTTTCCTTAGTCACACTGTTTATTGCCTTAACCTCTATTCCTTCAACTGCAGCTATAAAAAATGGTTTTAAAGAGTCATAGACTATTGGTGTCATAAATTCATCTTCATATCCATTTGGTAAATATGATTTTATATTTTCAATAATGTGTGCAAACCCATAGTTGCTATACCATATTTTTTCTAATTCAGCATAAATCGAATTTGGGCCATTTGGCTTATCATTATTAATTTTCGATATGATTTCTTCTGTATACTCTTCTATTAACTCTTTTGTTTTATTCTGCCAAAATGTAAACCTTGAAATATGTACAAGCATTGTATTGTGCTCTTGATATAATTCGGACTTAATCATTACTGGTTTTCTACTTTCACGTATAGCTAATGACAGTACAAAACATTTCACTGCAACTTTTAATGAATCAGGTAGTACTTTTGGGAAGTTATCATCTTTCCTTGCGGCTCTTGTTTCCTTTCTGTATTCTTTAAAAGTGTCAAAATCAAGATAACCACCATCACCATTCTTTTCATCCCACTCATTTCGGTTTGGAAAATTTTCAACTCCAATCGTTTCACCGTCAAGGGTATCATAAACTCTTGATGGGAAATAATCAATAAAATCTCTAACAGCTGGAGCTACTAAAGGTATTTTGTCATTTTCTTCAGTTTCATTATCAATAGGTGTAACTGTCTCAAATATCTGTTTTGCTCCAACATAATTTGATGGTGGATCTAGTAAGGCTATAAAATCATCAGGAAAAATATTATCAACTCTTTTTAATTGTTTCTCCAGATCTTCTCCTTTAAACTTATACTTTATTGGCCAATCATTCTCAGGATACTCATTTCTATCTTGGAGTACATTTGCAAATGGAGTTGCAGTGTATCCTAAATAAGATTTTACATGAAACATTTCTAATATTGCCCTTATATGACCATTTGTTTTACTTGCATATTCACGCCCCTTTGCTCCTATATTATTTAAAGAGGCATTATCAGCTTCATCATCAAGTATTAATAAAGGTATATTGTGCTTTTCTTTACCGTCTTCAAGTGAATTATGTAGCCAAATAATTAAATTCTTTAAAACACTCACATTCTTCTTACACACTAGTACATATTTATCATTTAAAGTATGGTCCAGTTGTTCTACTCCTTTACTGAAATCCTTATGTTCAGATGTTAGAGTTTTAACTTGTACCACTTTTGAATTTCCAGAAACTCCGAATCTTTCAATTTTACCAACACCCTTTGCACCACTAGATTCTCCTGAATCAATTTTCCCTTCTCCAATTACATCTGATTCAATTCTCTTCTGAGTTTGACTTCTTAAATCTTCCATTATCCCAGATAGGACGATAACTAGAACATAACCAGAATCAATTGCCCTATTAATAACTGCATTAAAATTCCCTGTTTTACCAGATTGAACAGCACCAACAACAAGCCCTTTGTTATAAATAGCATTCTTGGATTTTGGATCAGCCATTTTTCTTAAAATAGAATGACTTGATCTTCTAGTCTCTTCAACAACTTTAGCTGACCTACCTGAATTCAGTAAATGTGTAAAGTATCTCTCTGAATAATCCCAGTCAGTTTCCTTTTCTCTTTCTCCGTCAAGCCAAGAAATAAATCCTTTTTTTGTTAATGTGTGGCATATTCCTGGATCAATAGGGTTTACCGATAAATATTCTTTTTTTGCTGTCTCGAAATAACTTTTCAAAGTTATTTCATCAACATTAGGCAAGTGTAAAATTGTTCCAGTTAGTATTACATTAGACTTTATCTTCTCATATAAATCATCAATAAACGCTTTGTCACCATTATTTTTAAGAACTTCTTCCTTTATGATCTTTTTAAAAATGTCTTTATAATTCATTTGAATGTTTTCTATTTTAATAATAATTTAATATCTTCTGGTAATGATCTATATTTAAAACCTAAGTGTGGTAGAATATTATCTTTTACTATCTCTTTGGAAATTCCATTTGACAATAAGTCTATAAGATTTTTTTTAAGCTCTAAAATACTTATCCCATCTTTTTCTTCAATTCCGATAAACTCTTTTTCCTAATGCACATGTCTAATACTATTCACTCTGGTATTAATCATCCTAAGTATAAGGTTTAGCTGACTTTTTTGATCTGTATTTAATGTTGTTTCCAAATTCTTAATTAGTGGAAAATCTTTATTAACTTCTAATATTGAACCTTTATTAGATGCTGTCCTTTCAAATAATTGAAAATGAGCCTTGGCATTAGTACTTGAAAACTTTCTAATCCCTCTGTTATAATACTCTCGCTCGGCTTCTATTTTTAATTCATTAATATAATGTTCAAATGCCATTCTTAGCTCATATGGTACAACAATTTGTGATTTTGCTACATTTAAATGTAATAAATGATCTACCTTATTTCCTACTTCAACTCTTAATCTGGCTAATTGTAATCTTGGTGCTTTTTTTATAATTCCGTTCCAGCCACCAAATAATATAATTCTATCAGCCCTATAAATATAAATTCCTTCCATGTCCATCAAACCTCTATTCTTTGTTGTCCATTTATTTAATCCAGCTGTAGATTCTTGAATCGTTCGTGAAGGTAATACGAACCCTTCTATTTTAACAACGTCTGTATCAAACTGACTTTGTTTAGGTTCTATTTGTCTAAAATCTTTTTCTTCTTCTGGAAATGGATTAAAAGGCTTTACTTGTATATTGTTTATTCTGATTTTTAATGGTTTAGCTTTTCTTTCCATAAATCTATGAAAAACTAATGCTAGATAATCGGCGGTTATTTCATTAATTTCTTTTTTTAATGCATCCTCTCTACTTCCTTCCCTTAAATACACCTCAAATTTATACAGTCCACTCCATACAACTATTGTATTTGCAGCATAGTTATCAAATTTATTGTAATGTTCATCTGATAATTTTTGATACTGACCTATCAACTCTTCAATTTCATCTTCTTAGTTAACAATTATCTTCCAGCCATTATCTCTTAAATAATCAACATCCCATGTCCTTGCTGAATATTTTTTTTCTCCTTTTTTTCTCGAAAGAACTGTAAATTTTCGAGTTTGGGAAAATGATGCTGTTTTCATTCCTAAACCGAATCTCCCCAAATCTTCACTATTCCTTTTATTATCGGGGGAATTACTAGGGAACTGCATATTTCTAACCAGTTCTTCTTCTGACATACCATCACCATTATCAGCTAAGAATAATCTAAATGGCTCCTCTTCCATATCAATTAATACTTCTATTTTATCTGCATTTGAGGATATTGAATTGTCCATCAAATCTGCTAATGAAGTTTCTAAACTATAACCTTGCTCAGCAATAGATTTAATAAGGAATTCAGGATTAGGAGAAGCGTCCTCGCTAACGATATTTGTGATAATTTTATCTTTCATTAATTATTGTTTTTCAAATATTTTTTTTACAATGTCTGCTATTTGAAATGCCAAATATGGCGGTACTGCATTTCCTACTTGATGATATTGGGCCGTCCTTGGTCCGCAGAATAAATAATTATCCGGGAAAGTTTGAACTCTAGCTGCCTCTCTAACAGTTAAACTTCTACATTGTTTTGGATCATAATGAATAAAATAATGTCCATCTTTTGAAATATGACTCGTTATTGTTGTTGCAGCTGTTTCAGGCATCTGAACTCTAAATCTATCTGCAAATTTTCCACTTGTAGCACTTTCATGGTCTGGCATTAATTCTTTATTGTGTTCATCATAATCTCTCAATCTAGGAAAACGATTATGTTTTTCGGCATAAGTACTTGCAAAAAAATACCGTTTAAGATCTTCCGTAAGATGTGTTCTTGTCTGATGATTACATGCACCATTAAGTTTTTCATCTATATACCATTCTCTTAAAGGGTTTGAACTAGATGGAGTTTTGCATTCTACAAATTCAGAACCAATACCTTCTTCAGAAGATTTAATACTTTCAGTTTTTCGATTTGATTTAAGGCCTGGGAATGAAAGAACTTCATCCTTTATTGTGTTAATTTTTTTCTCCCAATTACAATTAGAGTCAATTTCATTTTTATAGACCCTTTTCTTTTTTCCGTTTACAATTTTACTTGAGACTATCGAGCGACCTAATCCACTTCTAAGTTTTGGTAAATCGTTAATAATACTTTTTAAATTAATTTCATTACTTCTAGTTAATATTGATGGAGTAGCCTTAAAGTCTTCTCTGATACCTAATAGTATTACTCTATGTCTCTTTTGTGGTATACTGAATTTTTCTGCTTGAATTAAAAAATCTTTATCTAACTTATAAACTGGATCTTCATTTTCATCAAATGACTCTGGAGCTGTTGATAATGAAAAAATCTTATATTTTGGTGACTTACTACCAATAAATACAGAGGATGGATCTTTTAGATCATTTAGTATCCAATCAAATACTTTTTCACCATCAACTTTTGCTGAAAGTAATCCTTTGACATTTTCCATCACAAAAACAGCAGGATGATGAACTGCAATAATCCTTACATATTCTTTATATAAATATACACGTTTATCGTCATTATTTAACCCTTCCGTTTCTTGTCTTCTTGATCTTCCCGCTAATGAATAAGCCTGACATGGTGGTCCTCCAATCAAGACCCAATCCTTTTCTTTTTTTAGATTTTTTTTAATTCTTTCATCTATTAATTCAGGAGGAAACTCTTTTGCTCCAAGTTCTACTTGCCAAGCCTCTTGTTTCGCTATTTTATATTCTTTAGGATATAATTCAAATAATTCTCTCTTTAAAATTTCGCGCTTAACTAAATTTGACTCTCGTAAAACATCATAATATTCATTAGGTATTTTATCAACTTCAAATTGCCTAAAAAAACTTCTAAATTCTAGAGTCTTATGTGCGTTTTCATCTTTTTCTATTGAAACCTTAATATCAAAGACCCTTTTATTCTTCTTTAAAACTGAAGAGAATCCTTCTCCTAGACCACCAGGTCCAGCGAATAAATCTATAATAGGTATTGAATTTAACATATAGTTTAGTGTGTTTTTTGAAGAGTATTTTTTCTAATGAAACTTGAAACATAAATTTAATATTAAATCTAGGTTCAGGATACACTTTCTATACATTTTCTTATAATATTAATTGAATTCATAGGCTCTTTCAAATGTAAGATAAATTTATTAATGACCATACTTTATCTATCTGATTTTTGTCATAAAATAAAAAAGGGTTAAATCCCCCAATAACAAAATATTTGGCTTAACATAAACATAATTACTTTGAATAGAATAATAGTAAATCTATTAATTCAACTATTTAAATATAATAAGCTTTTGAATACATAATAAAACAGTATTATTAAGTACATTTGAATCCCTATGAATTAAAAATTTCACAATAAAACTTACTTTATATACACTGGTATAATATATAGTATTCAAATAAAAAACAATATGAATTCACAAGAAATAGAAGATATAACAGAAGAGATTTATAGTAAAACTGAAGATGGTAAAACAATCTTTAAAGAATTTATCGATCAAGTAATAGAATTTGATAATCCAAAGAATATTACTACTCCTGCTAGCATCAAGAATGGCCATAATTATACTCTGAATAATTGTGTTTTTTATGAAGGCAATCCTTGTATAGCTTCTGTCGATAAATCTGGTGTATTAGGACCAATTAAGTTTCTAGCTGACCACTTAGGGTACGGAACAATTCAGGAAACTATCAAGTATATCATTATTAAATTGAACTTGGATATTGAAACTTGGAATTCATGGATGATTTCAAGGATTCTTGATAACACCAATAATGGTGGTACAATTATAAAATGGATAAGAACTAACGATTTATCTAACATAAAGGATATTAATATTGACTCTCAAATTGTATATGAACATGACCATGATAGAGAATTTAGAGAAATGGAACCGGTAAAAGAAAATGGACTATAATTTGGAAAAACGAGAAAACAAAAGAGAGGAAAGAAACAGATATAATTGAATTTCTAATAGCTCGTTGGCAAGTGGATAAAAAAACTCTTTTTCATTTATTAATCCTACATATGAGACTTGATATATAAGTTTTTTTGACTCTTATATTATTTTTGTAATCCTAAAAATTCATTCCTTTTAATTCAAAATTATTATGATAAATTCAAAAATGAATCGTGTATTTTATCACGAATTAGGACACTTTATTGCTCACTCTTTTGTTTTTGATAAGTATGAGATATATAAAGTTGAGTCTATTAGCATTGAGTATAAAAAAGAAGCTAATGATTACATAGAGAGATTACATTTGATTCAGCCTAAAACAAAACCTGAATTAAGTGTAAAAAAAATATTTAACCCTAATAATCCTATCCAAAGAATTAGATGTAAGTAAACTTACTCCACTACTAACATTAAAATTTGGAGCAATGGCAGATGCCAAAAGTGAGTTAGGAGAAATTAAGAGTATCAGAGAAACTTTTATTGGATTCTAGGAGCATTTATATGAACAACAAGTAGGATAACATAAACGAATAATCTAATTTGGATTAATAATATGCGTATGTCAAAATATACAGGAACAAAACAACAGACTGAAATTATATATCTATTAATTGGAGATAGAAGAGATGAGAAAGCTCCTTTTTTTCCACCGTTAGAATTTGTTAATGAATCAATTAAAGTCGTTAGGTCTTGTCCTTTCGACTTGATACAATTAAATTCTGAATTCAATTATACTGAGACAAAAAAAGTACATCACTTAAAAAACCCTAAGGACTTTAGGTTTATTTACACTGATGATTTTGAAGCATATCTAATGGAGAATGAAAATCAAAATCGCATTCATTTATTAATTCTTGACGATAATTCAAAAAAATAAATCAGACTATAGAACTAATAAACAAAAGAAAAAATGAATTATGGTTTACTTGTTTTGCTGCAGGAACAAATTCTGAAGTAAATGATGTTATAAACTACGTTTCGGATAGTCATAATTTTATAGAATCAATTGTAGATAAATACGATAAATTTAAAGAAGCTAATACGCAGATTGATTTCGATATAACTAAACCAGAAATTCAAGATGACTAGCTACCCATTAAATCAAATTTTAGTATCGCACTTCTAAATACTGCTGTCATTCATGATATATTCTCAACATATTCAGTAAAAAGAAAAGGCGATAGAGCACAAAGTATAAAAGATGCGGGAGAAGCTTCAAGTTTTGCACATAATAACAAAAACTCTTTTAGCAGACAAGATGAAGTTATTGAATTTATAAAAATAGTAGATAATTACTCTATTGGTCTTTTAAGTACAAATACTTTACCTAAACTTAATGAAGTTGACCCAAAACTAGAACCTCTAATACTTATCGCTCCATTTAATAATTCAGACGTAGTAAAAATATTCCGTAGCCATTCTTCCGAGAACTCTAATCCGTTAACAAATAGCATAAGCTCGATTATATCTAGCGAGCAAACCAGTAATTATATTTTTGATGTATTTGCTAGACGAGGGATGGAAGACTTACAGTTAGCAAAAGCGATACAAGGGAGAAAATTGACATATTTGGATGATATTGGATATTTGCATTCAAGTTTTACTAACTCACCAGTATTAAGACTTCCTCTAAAGGGAAGGTCAATTAATCGTTAACTTTCATTCTTTAAAACTGACTTTCATTCGGCACTTGGTAAACCAAAGAATCGTGAAAACATAAGTAAAACTATGCGAAAACTGGGAAAATCATTAAAAGATAAATTACTATCAAATAAAACTGCTGATTATATCAAAAGTAGAGATGGACAAATTGTTGTGATTTCAGATTTACCAGTTGAATGGTTAACTATTGATGGTGCTCCGCTTGGATTTACTCATGACGTTTGCAGAATGCCAGAAACTTCTCAGGCTACATTGATGGCGCATTTTATGTCTAATTCATTTATGTCATATGAGGTACCAGTAGATATTATGAAAAAAACCCTAATAATTTGTGGTTCAGCAGAAGTTGAATTTCTAGAGTGGCATGAGACAGCTCGTGAACAGCACGAACCGTTAGGATATATATTTGAAATTTGTTTAAACGTTGAAGATGTAATTACAGCATATAAAACTCATAAACCAGACTTTGTAATATATGATTGCCATGGTGGAATTGATGAAACATCCAAACAAACATTTTTATGGTTAGATAAAGAAAAGTTAACAGGCGAGATAATTACCAAAAACAATTTATCCAGTCCATTAGTTTTTATTTCGGCCTGCGGAACGTCCCCAAGTTATGGATTATATAATTCTATAGCTAATTCGTTTTTTGAAGCTGGAGCAATTTCTGTAACTGCAACATACTTACCAATACTAGTTAATAGCGGTTCACTATTATACATGAGAGTAATGACCAAGTTAAATGAAGCTGCCACTAAAGGACATCATTCTAATTGGTTGAATTTTATTTCACATGTTATTAGGACTGCACCAATTTTTGAAGCACATCAACATGCAGATATTGAAATTGAAAAAGAAAGAGCTGCTGTTACTGATAACTTAGCTGAATCTATGATATTCTCTAAAAGACGTAAAGTGTTTAATGAACTGGATAAGGTCATAACTCTTAAAAATTCTAAGTCCGTAGGTAGGTTCAGTAAGTTAGTACCTGAATACCTTTTTTATACAAATCTTGGTAGAAGTGACCTTGTTTATTTCAGCGAATGGAAAAACAAGAATAAAGTAACATAGACTTTGGTGAAAAGCCAACCAATATTAAGATATTTCAACAGAACACAAAATGAGTAACCTCCTGAACGATAATAGAGTAGAAGAATCAGAACCACCAAGAATTCTGTATAAGTATAGAACTTGGGGAAATCCTGAACACAGGAGGGTTTTAGAGCATAATGAAATTTATTACGCCTCACCAGAAGATTTTGATGAGATAACGGAATGTAACATTGAAAGTGATTATGATGCCGTATCTGAAGAAATGCTGCAAGAGGTATGTTTACAAAAAGCAGAGTTGGAATTAAAAATGGGCGAAATATTGACTTCTCAAGTAAAAAAAAGAGCTTTATTTCTCTATAAAAACAACAAGTTTCATGACCTTGAGCATAGAATCAAACATGAGGCTGAAAATAGAGAACGTGTTAATAAAGATATTTCAATATTTAGCGTATCAGAAACAGCTTTAAACGAAAGACTATGGGAAGTATTTGCTAATCATAAAACAGGATTTTGTGTGGGTATTGACTTTACAGAAATTTATAAGGATGATGAAATATTCGGTAGCTGTGGGGAAGTGGATTACTATGATGTAAGTAATCCTCCGAAAATAGTACCACTATCACTAACTCAAGAAGAAAGACTTGTAAAAATGAGAACATTAATTTACAGTTTACCTGACAAATTTAAGGAGGAAGCAGAATTTAGATTTGCTAAAATGTATATAAAAAATAGAAGAGTAAAAATAAAAAGTGATTGGATTAAAGAAGTGATTTTAGGTTCAGAAATTTCATCTAGTGATGAAAAAGAAATAGTAGAGTTAGTCAAAAAAAAACACTCAGTAGCAGTATTAAAAAAGCTTTTTATTGAGCCTACTTTTAATATAATGTCAATTGTAAATTACTCAATTTAATACCCACATCAAACAAATACTCAACTATTTTAATTGTCTTCTGAGTTTTTCTAATAGCCTCTTTAATTCTTTTGCAGGTATAAGTATAATTGTAGAATCGTTTGCAGACTTCAATGTGCCATGCTTGATTCTGCCTTTTAACACCCCAATTCCAGTAATCACAGCAACTTCTGCGATTGGATAAAATATAAAGTATGATGAAACCAGTATAACTGAGGAATTGGTTTACTTATATGACAAGTAAACAATTCCATCAAATTTTGAAATATTTGAGAATTTATTGGAACCTACTTCTGGAGCTGACTTAAAATTGAGAATAATTTCAAATAGCTCAAAATATGATTATCATACATATATTCAAATTCCCCCTTCTAAACCCAACAAATTCGTGTTTTTAGAAGGAAACAATATACAGAACAGGCAAGGTATGATAACTTACTTTTGGATATGAAAATTAATAGATTACTTTATAATGTCCACACACATTTATTTCCGCTACACTCCAACAAAAGAGTGCTAACCCTCCTACTCCGATTCAAGCTTATAAAAAGAGAAAGAATAAACCTTTTTGGCCAACGCGCTAAAATAAAAACTTTACCAAAGCAAAGTAACATAACGCAATTACATTATAAGCCAATTGAAGTGAAACGGAAATCATGAGGACAAAAACTTTTTAAACAAACCCGAACTAAACTAGTATGTTTTTCTGAAAACGCAAAAAATGATCTGAATTAGTTTTTTATAATCTTCTGTCGAAATATTTCATTATCGATAATTAATTCAATAAAATAAATCCCATTATTAAATTCCGACATATCGATTTGAATAACTTGATTATCTATTTTTAAGGATTTCTTTTGAATTAATTTAGCTTGTAAATCAAATATTTTGATTTCGATTAATTCAGATGGCATTGATGGTAATTCTATATAAAATATGCCCTCATTTGGATTTGGGTACACTAATATACCTATTTCGTTTAGACCATTTAGAAGACTAAGACAATCTACAACGTTCACAGTAACAGAATCTGAACTGACACACAAATATTCATTTGTATAAGTGTAAAGCACTGTATGTGAACCTAACCCTGAATTTATGACATTAAATTCTGTTGAACTGACTCCAATTCCAGAATATACACCACCTACTGGGGTACCGCTAGGAAGATTAATAGATCCACTTTGTATACATGTTGTCACATTTTCAAACTCATTTAAATGAACAGCTGGTAATTCTTGAACAGTTAATGTCGTCCTAAATAGGCTGTCACAACCAAGTGAGGTATAAAGGCTATCATAATAAATACCTGATGTATATTTATATCCGACATAAATAAAAATACTATCACCGTAACAAATAGTCACGTTTTCATTAAAGATATATGAGTTTTTAACTAATAGATCAATGACGGTGTCACGATTACAAATATTGTTATCAACAGTAAGATGAATCTGAAAAGAACCAATAGTATCGCTTATCCAATTTAGAGAATTTGAATTAACATCATAAAATGAATTTATTGACCAATTGTAATCACTAATGTAATCATTAAAGGCAGTAATATCTATTCCCTCTCCTAAACAAATTGTCGTTTGTATAGAATCCATTTCAATTACACTACAATCCATTATTGTATTAATAACTGTATTGGTAAGTTCTGTTGCATTGTAATCAAAAGAAATACTTGCATTATTTGTAAATTGTGTATTCGGAATACGATTAGGAAGTGTATTTATTTTATATCTTAAAAAGCCTTGACTTGCTAACGGATTTGTATTACTGTCTGGTAACATAATATCTTCAAAGAGAATCATCATTTCCCCGTCTTGTTCGACTGTAATTTGCATTGGATGGCTGCTTGTAATTGATTGTAATGTAGTCCAATCTAAATCTGCGTCAAGTTGATCGTTTATTACAACCGTTAATGCGGTATCAATTCCTGTGTTTTGAAAACGAATTAAATATTCAAATTCAATTTCATCCTCTAATAAATAACCAAAGGGACCTGTACCTTCCGGCTCTACTGATTTATCATTAGAATCCGTAGAACAAGAAATTATTTGATTTAAAGTATCTATGGATGTATATGCGATATTAGAATTGGTGTCTATAGCAAATACTGAAATAATAGACGTTACGGTGTCTTCTTCATAAGATGAAACAGGCATGATTACTTCTATGTTAGTTATTTCATTTTGGAAGTAAGACAAACTATCATAATGCCAATAAATATGCTGCCCATTTATCGAGTCTGGTATTGAAGCTGAAGAAATAAAAGTAATATTATTATCCAACTCCAAATGTATTATTCCAGAAGAAATTGTCGAACCTACATTTTGTATATTTAGCCAATAATTTATATTTGAACCGCACTCTGGAAAACCGCCAATTAAATTTGTTGTTAGACTATCTCTTACAATGTCAGGATAAAAACCAAAATCCAAACTATCTTTACATAAGAATGATGAACTTACATTAAGTGTATAGAACACTGAATCACTTGTAATATTCCAAAAAAATAGTTCTTGAGGCATTACCTGATATACTCCTGAAGAATCGTTGAAAACCATGTTGTAATCTCCTATTTCGTTTGTATAAGTAAAGTCGCTTTGTGGTGTACTCATAATATTTATTTGATTCAACCCAAACTCCAATGAATCACGGATACCATTTTGATTTTCATCAAAGAAAACAGTGCCATTAATTTTAATACTATTGAATAAGTTGTTATTATAATAAGCTACTCTATTTTTGTAAGGAATTGAAGTTATTATTTCTAAATCACCGTCACCATCAAGATCACCAGTTAATATATCATTAACTCTATGTGTAAGTTCCGAAATTATTTGCTGAGGAGAAAAAACTCCAAGCCCATTATTTTCATACCACAAAATATTCTCATTATATGAGGCTCCAGAAACTATATCTATATAACCATCACCATTTACATCACCAGTGTTAATTGTAAGTATGTTAATAGCCACATCAGAGATTATATTTTTTTGACCGAATTCACCGTTTCCATTGTTTTTAAACCAAATTAATTCATCTCCAAAATGATCAATAGTTAATATATCCAAATAACCATCATGATTAAGGTCAGTAGCTTTGATATCTGAAGGGTTTTCAATTGATGTAGATATAATCTTTTGGGTGCTAAAATTACCCGACCCTAAGTTTTCGAACCAAGCGACTTTATTATCACCTATTGATGTTGAAAGTATATCAATGTTCCCGTCATTGTTTAAATCAGCCGTTATTACTTTATGGGCATTTTCAGCTTGCTCGGACTGAGGATCACCAATACTCCATAAAGCTTGAATTGGACCAAAATTTCCACCGCCTAAATTCTCAAACCAAAAAACACCATCATTGAATGTACACAAAACGTCATTATCATTATCATTATCTAAATCTTCAGAATACACGGACGTTAGTGTTCCTCCAGCACCACCAAAAAACTTAATTAGTTGTCTTGATCCAAATGTTGAGTTTCCATTATTTTTATACCAAACTAATGAATCGTATGACCATGATGTCCAGACTACAATCACATCCTCATATCCATCACCATCCAAATCTGAAGTGTAAACATCTATAGGCTCCAATCCAACTTCTTCAATTATTTTTTCTTGACTAAATTGACCATTACCTACATTCTCGAACCAACGTACCTTTCTATCATCACGTGAAGTTGTTAACATATCTAAGTCACCATCATTATCTATATCAGAAGAATGTATTGCGTTGGGAAATTCGGTATTTGTTGATACAAGAATTTCATTAGAAAAATTTCCAAGTCCATTATTATCATACCAAGCAATTTTATTATCAGTTTTTGATGATGAAATAACATCATTGTAACCGTCATTGTTAAGGTCTGCTGCGTAAACACCAGTCGCAAAATCAGCTGAAGAGTTTAACAATTGTTCTGAACCAAAATTAGTAAAACCGTCATTTTCGTACCAAGCTATTTTATCATCTAAATTTGAAGCCGAAAGAATATCTAAATCTCCGTCATTATCTAAATCAGAGGCATAAACATAATTCGCGCCATCTGCAACAGAAGAAATAATGTTTTCACTACTAAATACCCCGCTTCCATAATTTTCATACCATGTAATTTTATCGTCATCAAAAGATGCTGACAGGACATCTATGTCTCCATCATTATCTAAATCAATTGAGTATACATTACGGACCCTAAGCGCAGTTGTCGATATAACTTGTTCATTTCCAAAATTACCTGTTCCATCATTTATATATCAGGCAATCTTATTATCCCATTCGGATGAGACAAGTATATCCATATCTCCATCACCATCTAAATCATTTGAATACACTGTGTTTGCACCATCAGCACTTGTCGATATAGTTTGACTAGCACCAAAAATTCCAGAGCCATTATTAATATATAGACTTATTCTATCACTGTTTTTTGATGCGCACACAAGATCCTGATCTCCATCATTATCAAAATCAGCTGAATAAATAGAGTAAGGAAATTCTTCTGTATTAGAAATGATTTGTATAGGACCAAATTCATCATTCCCCATGTTTTCATACCAACAGACTAAATTATCTCCAATGGAAGTAGCTAAAACATCCAGGTCACCGTCATTATCGAGATCTGTAGCGTGAATAGATGTTGGTGTATTTAACGAATTACCAATAATACGGAATTGGCCAAAAGTTCCATTACCATTATTTTTGTACCAAACAATATCATGATCATAGACGGCATACACTAATAAATCTTGGTACCCATCATTATTTAAGTCAAAAGGTTTAACCGAACGCGCATCAATTGTAGAACACGAAATACATTTTTCTTCCCAAGCCTGAGCATTTAAGAGAAGTGAATTAATCACAAAAGTTAAAAGTAGTAACTCTTTTTTCATAGGTTTATTTTTATAAAAAGTAAATATACTTTAAAAAAAGGCCTTTGTTATAAGGTTGTATTACTTATCTAGAATATAACTGAGATAAAGTTTGTTTTTTTACTGAACGCTATTTAAATAGTAATTAGTTCCACACACACATTTATTTCCGCTACACTCCAACAAAAGAGTGTTACCCCTCCTACTCCGTTTCAAACTTATAAAAGAGAAAGAATAAACGGTTTTCCCAACGCGCTCAATAAAAACTTTACCAATTGGAGTGCAACGGTAATCATGAATACATTTATAATCAATTAACGCATGAACTAAAGCAAAGTAAATTGTGATGTGCAATTTGGTATAACGCAAATCGAGTTTATGAGATTCATGAGCACAAATTAAAATAAATCAAAAGACGCGAACTAATTACATTATAAGCCAATTGTAGTGAAACTAAAACCATGAGGACAATACCTTTTTAAACACGCCCCGAACTAAACTAGTATGTTTTTCTGAAAACGAAAAAAGCATCTGCTTTACCATTATAATGTCTATTATGTCGAGCCTTTCAGGTAAATAGAAATCACCGTGAGAATATTTTTTCTAATTCTGGATATACTAATTTCTCTTATAATTTGCCGAAATATTTTTGTTTTTCCCAACCCACAAAAAAAGGTTTATTCTTTCTCTCCCAACGCACACATAAGTAATCACAAATTCTCTCCATTACATTCCGTTCAGTTTGCCATAACACATGTTTGGCCAGCGCGACAATTAGATTAAAAGAAAACACTACTATATATTCTAATTAATAGCTCTAATTTAATGAATTGAGATTATTCTTTAACCTTAATTAGTTTTCTAATATAGGTTTTGTTGTTAATTATTATATGAATATAATAGATACCGTCATTAAACTCTCCAAGGTTCAGGTAAATTTGGTCTTCATTATTTAAAGCTGTTGTTTTTCTAATCAATTTAGAACTTACATCATAAATTTCAATTTCTGTATCTTTATTTAATTCAACAGGTAATTCAAGAATATACATACCTGTACTTGGATTAGGATAAATAATTATTCTAATATCATCACTATTACTTATTCCTGCGCAATCTATAATATGAATAACGGTTGTATCTGAATTAATACAATTATTAGCATCACCATAGGAATATACTATTTCTTGTATACCTTCTCCTAAATTAATTGTATTAAACTCCCCTATTATATTGCCATTATTAGAATAACTCCCTCCCATTGGTGTTCCTTCAGGTAATGTGATTATACCAGAATTTAAACAAACAGTATCTTCTGGAAAAGAAAGTAAACTTATTGGAGGTAATGTATTTACAAGTAAACTTTTATGTAATACAGAATCACAGCCTATAATTGAAATTAGCGTATCTGTATAAATCCCTGCTATACTTTCAAAACTATTAAATATCATGGTACTATCACCTTGACAGATTTGTTCTATTCCTAAATAAGTTGAATCAACCGCTAAAACTTCAACTAATAACAAAGTGTCAGCTAGGCAAAAAATCATTTCAACAGTGAACGTCCATTCTAGCAATCCTACGGTGTCTGTAGGCCAAATGAGCTCACTGTAATTGTTATTAATAATACCAGGTAATTCCCAATTATAATTTACATCAGGTGAATTATAGTTAGATATCCCATAAAGAATATCATTTTTGCAAATTGTATCAGTAAATATTACATTATTTACCGCTCCTGAACATTCAAACAATGTTAAAATTTTTGTATTTGTAATAATTGGAGGGTTAAAATCAAAATAAATACTAGCTTCATTATAAATGGAAGTGCCTATAGGGATATCTGTATTCAATTCGATTCCATAGGTTATGAATCCATTACTCATAATTTGATTTGTATTACTATCCACCAATTCAATATTCTCAAAAACAAAACGGACTAGTCCATTCTCTTCTACTTGAGTACTATATGTATGACTTGAAGCAATAGGTATTAAACTTTGCCAATTTAAATTATTATCTAAATAATCTTCAATAATTACCTGATGAGCTGTATCGGTTCCAGTATTTTGAAAACGTATAGTGTATTCAATATAATCTGTACTTATAGGGACATATCCCATACTGTCGATACCTGAGGGTTTAGAAATTTTATCATTTGGATCATATGCACACATTAAAGTTTGATTCAAAGAATCAACAGTTGAATATGATAAATTACCTAAGCTATCATAAACTAATATGTTCAAATGGCTTACCAAATTATCACCCATACTATTAAAATCAGGCATTTGAACAACCATTTGATTTACAAAAGACGAAAAGTAAATTAAACTATCAATAGACCAGTACAAGTTTTGACCAATTATAGAGTCAGGTGGATATAATGAAGAGATAAACGAAAGACTATCATCTAGTGTTAAACTTATTATTCCTGAAGGTAAAGAAGTACCTAGATTGGTTATCTCTATCCATAAACTTCTATTTTGACTACAAGAAGGAAAACCTATCATCAATTCAACAGATAGGCTATCATATATTACGTTAGGATAGAATCCAAAATCCAGGGAATCCATAACTACAAAATTACTATCAACATTAATTGTATAATTTGAAGAATCAGTAGTCAACCCCCATCCTATTAATGAATTTCCTGCAGATATAACATAAACACCTGCTGTATCATCAAAATTCAAAAAATAATTCCCTTATGTACTTGAGAAAGTATAATCACTTTCTGGTAAAGAATAAATCCCAGTATTACTCAATCCAATATCTCCTGCATCATATTGTCCATTTTGATTTAAGTCAGAGTATACCATACCTTTTATTTGGGTTTGTTCCAATACTTGATTTGAATAAAGAAACGTAATTCCCCAATTCGTTGAAATCAAATCTTTATCACCGTCATTGTTTAAATCACCTGATGTTAAAAAGGTTGTATTACCACTTATTCCAAGCTCTTCATATGCGAAAAAAGAACTCCCTCCGTTATTTTCAAACCATCCTAATTTATCTGACCCCGCTAAATAAACATCCATGTCACCATCTGCATCAAAATCTTCAATTAATAGGTCGTAACCACTACCGCCAATTGGAATAACCCCAATAACTGGTTGTAATTCAAACTCTGAATCTCCCATGTTTTTATACCATGAGGGTACGTTAGAAGCAGTGTTAACTATATCATCATATCCATCATTATCAATATCACCAAAAGCCAAACTATTAAAATTATTACTGAAACCATCTAAGTTTTGTTCAAGTCCAAATATACCTCCTCCTAAATTTTCAAACCAGACAAGCTCCAAATCTCCGTAATCATAAACTAATAAATCATATAAGTTATCATTATTCACATCTAATGGCTCAAGTCGACTAGGACCTGCTAAAGTATTACTGACACTAATTTCAGAACTAAATAATCCATTTCCATAATTTTCATAAAAGCTTAATATCCCGTTCGTGTAGTCGATAGTAGCTACATCTACATCCCCATCATTTTCGATATCAATTAAGGTAAATATATCTGCGTTAGAATTAGTTGAAATAATTTGTTCTTGACTAAAATTACCATTTCCTAAGTTTTTAAACCAAGATAAAGTACTGTCATTCGTAGATAGTTGAATTACATCTGGAAAGTTATCTGAATCTATATTTGCATATTCAAAGTATTCAACTGCATCTAAAGTTTGAGAAATAACTTTTTGAACCGCATAACTACCATCATTTAACATCTCGAACCACACTATTTTATCTTCAAATTTTGAAGATAAAATTAGATCTGTTAAACCATCAAAATTAACATCTCCAGCCCTGATACAATTAGAGGCTATAACAAGTTCTGGAGAAGTATGCTCAAAGCTAACCCCAGTTACACCATTATTTTCATACCAAGAAATTCCTGAGGAAGTATTACCTCCCTTTGATATTGAAATTAGTTCCTTTAAACCATCATTATTAATATCTGCTGAAAAAATTTCTTTTACTAAATATGCTCTATTTGTAACAATTTCTTCTAAGGAAAAAACATTACCCCCTTGGTTTTCAATTACATAAATATTTGGATGGCTACCTATGAATATATCTTGATCACTATCATTACCATAATCCATTGATGTAAGACAAGATGGTGCAATAGTTGAGTTGGATACTAAAATCTCTGGTGTAAACAAACCAGTCCCTAAATTTTCAATAAAATAAACAGTACTATCTGTCTTTGATGCTGCTATTATGTCCATATCCAAATCACCATCCAAATCAGCCGTGTGGATATACTCAATTTGTGGGAGATTAGAACTTACGACCTGAAAAGAAGTAAAATTACCGCTCCCTAAATTTTCATACCAATATAATGTACTGTCATCAAAAGAAGCGACTAGAATATCTTTTTGAGAATCATTATTAAGGTCAGCTATTATAATCTCTTTACCATTATTTAGGTCACTCGACAATGTTAATGGTAAGTCAAAAGTCAAATCTCCATTATTTTTACACCAAACTACTGAATCACCACGACTTGAAACAATATCTACATATGAATCTTGGTCTAGATCAAACATTACAAAATTAGTACCACCGATTCCTAAATCTAATCCGCCCTCATTTCCAAGTGCACCATTTCCTGCATTCTCGAAACATGAAAAATATTCACCAGAAATAACAAAATCTAAATCCCCGTCATTATCCAAATCAGCCAACTCAAGTGATTTTGGGATGTTCATTGAATGGGATAACTCTTCTCTAGGAGAAAAGAATCCATCCCCTCTATTTTCAAGCCAGCCAACATGTCCATTTAGACCTGAATTATTAGAAAGAAAAATAAAATCAAAATCCCCATCCCCATCCATATCGCCATAAGTACCATCTATTGCCTTATACGCCTGTGTACTATGCCACCAAGAATGAAGTTCCTGTGATGGTTGACTAAACTGAGCTGATAAAAACTGGTTATAACATAGACTAATAAGGATAAATAATGTTTTTTTCATAAGGTCTTAAATTTCAAACCATAAATATAATCAAAATTATATATTAGTTCATTCTATACACACACACACATTTATTTCCGTTACACTCCAACAAAAGAGTGTTAACCGGCCTACTCCGATTCAAACTTATAAAAGAGAAAGAATAAACCTTTTTCCCAACGCACTAAAATAAAAACTTTACCAAAGCAAAGTAACCCTTCGACAAAAGCTCAGGGCAACGCATAACGCAATTACATTATAAACCAACTGTAATGAAACGGAAATCATGAGGACAAAACGGTTTTAAACACGCCCCGAACTAAACTAGTATGTTTTTCTGAAAACGAAAAAAGCATATAATATAACAATTATAAAACTTATCTTCTCTTATGATTTTTAGTAAAGAAGTAACGTTACTGATATGGCATTATGTTTGTAGTAAAGTTAGCTTACCCAATAACATTAAATGCTTAAAATCACGTATTTTTTTACCATTTCTACAATATTCATTTTTTTAATTCAGTCTTGTGGTTATCACGTTGTTTTGGATTTAAGCGAAACTGGTGGTCAAGATCCTATGAATTGTCCACCTTCAATAAATAATGAATATTTATATTATTCTGATTATGATCTAGAAAATAGTTCATGGATAATGCATCTTTCACGAATACAATGTGAAACTATTTATTATTGTAATTTAGAATCGGCAGTAGAATATTTAAACGACAACAATATTATTGTTTTACACGCGAAAGAAATTGTAACTTTTCATAATTGTGCATGCGGATCAAATAGTGGGATATATTTCAGCGCAAGAATAGTCAATAAATACTTAAACCAAGCCCATAGTTTGGGTTGGCGTACTATGAGATAATCTGAATAAGAAGTACTCCATTTGAACTGATACCCCAATAAAGTATTTTAGATATGTTTTTAACAAGAAAGAAACATTTATTTCCGCTACGCTCCAACAAAAGAGTGTTACTCTCCTACTCCGATTCCAACTTTAAAGGGTGAAAGAATAAACCTTTTTCCCAACGCACTAAAATAAAAATTTTACCAATTGTAGTGAAATGCAATTCATGAACACATCTAGAAAATAAAATCTAGTGAATAAACGGAAATCATGAGGACAAAACGGTTTTAAACACGCCCCGAACTTAATCAGTATGTTTTTCTGAAAACGAAAAAGTATCTGCTTTATCATTATAATGTCTATTATGTCAATATTAGATTTAATTATCAAAAAAGCGATAGGAATCTATTGTTGTTATATTCATTACTTGATTTGTAGTATATTGAGAGGTTTCAATAGCACTAAGTAATTCTATTGTGTAGGGTTTTATGTAACGTGAACTTGCTCTTTTCTTGAATTCTAAAAACTCAATGGAATTAAGGCATTTATTCCAATTTTCTAAATCGTTAATTAAAACAATATGAATAAATTCAAAATTTTCATTTCCTTTAAAGGTCACATATTTAAATCCATCAAGTGAATATTTTTTGATACTCTTAATCAATTTTCTGATATCCTTTTCATTTTCTTCAGCGGTTTCAGGTTTAACCTGATATCTTACTAATACGTTTCTCATCTTTATTTTTTTTATTGAATACTGTATTTTTAAAACAACCTTTATGTTTTATCAGCATTAATTAGTATCTATATATTACATGAAATTAACTCAATTATTAACTGGCTTCCTGTTCCAGGTTTAATGGA
>Ga0105359_10000693_pt1 | contig 28059 bp, 19 predicted proteins | sample GOMGulsemesocosm_6_FD_83659 | JGI IMG/M metagenome (GOLD analysis project Ga0105359, IMG submission 83659) | Methane-oxidizing microbial communities from mesocosms in the Gulf of Mexico - GOM8C Gulf of Mexico | ecosystem: Environmental > Aquatic > Marine > Cold seeps | place: Gulf of Mexico...
AAAAGTAGCTATTTCTGTGGTGTCGCCAAATCGATTTTTAGACGTTCTTAGTGTTCTGTATTTACTATCAGCTTCGGTTTCGATTTTGCACATACAATCGCCAATATGTTCGAGTACCCTTGGTCCCGCCATATCGCCCGATTTTGATACATGGCACACTAATATAACGGTGACTCCATGCTCTTTAGCTAGCCTATTTAACATGGCTGCGGATTCTTTTACTTGAGTAACCCCGCCTGGCGAATTTGGCAGTGAACTGACAAATGCCGTTTGGATAGAATCAACAACTAGAAATTTATAACCGTCAGTCACTATTACACTACAGATAAGCTCAACGTCACCTGAATTCATGATACCTATTTTAGAAATATCTGCTTGTAACCTCATACCTCTATCTCGTACTTGACCTTTCGACTCTTCGCCTGAAGTATATAAAGCCTTACCAATTTGACTTAAGTGAGCACATGTTTTTAACAATAATGTATTTTTGCCAGCACCGGGATCTCCCGCAACAAGAATAACTGAACCCTCAACTATGCCTCCGCCTAAAACACGATTGAATTCTGAGCTTCCGGTGTCAAAGCGAGTTAAGTCCATATCAGACACTTCACTCAATTTATCTACTTTTGCATCACCTTTAGAATAGCCTTTGTGAGCTTTTTTACTTGGCGTGTGCTGCGTTATAACCTTTGATTATTTAAACTCTGTGATGCAATTCCAGTTCTTACACGCTGAACATTGACCAAACCATCGAGGATGATTTTCACCACATTCACTACAAAGATAATTTGTTAAATTTTTTGCCATAATATTTAGTTTATTCTTAATGATTCATTTATAGGATTATTTTATCACGCTAGGTTATTCAGGTAATGGCTTAATCACGGAAATAAAACCTTGCCTTTCGTTTACATAGCTCTGCTTGATTCCAATACCTTGATACAGGATATTTCCCTGCTATTTAACAATGTTAATTTCAGACAAAGCTACATCAGTAATGGCGGTAACTTCACCATTAACAATTTCTGTTTTAACAGTCCAACTATTAGGAGTATCACCTACAATTCTTGCAGAACAAACAAGCAACATATCCGTTAACAACTGGCTTAGATCTTCAAGTCCAATCTCTTCCTCTAAAGATTCCAAAGAAGCCGCTAAATTTTGCATTGATTGACTCATGATCCCCCCCTATTTAAACTTAGATTCCACACTCGTTAATCTGATTTTTTAATAATAACTTTTTCATTTTCTAAGTCGCCAAAGTTGGCAACTGGTTAAATAACAAGCTTATTTATTTTACACACTTATCCATTCCCCACACCTTAGCATCTGAAGCAAGAAGTGTTTTCATCCTAGCTAATTGTTCACATTTAACATAGGTGTTTGCACCGAATATTTTCATCTTAAGGTTTGTGTACAATGGCGATATATCATTAACCGGATTTGAATAAATAGTAAACCAATTAAGCTTAGGTTTATTGGAAAATGCAGAAACATCGACAATGTTATTATTCGACAACGACACTTTAACCAAGTTTTTGTGGTTTGCGAACGCAGACACATCAGAAATTGAATTGTAGCTAAGAATGACTTCTTCCAAGTTTGTTAAACTCGCTAATGCTGAGACGTCTGATATTTTATTATCCATCAGTCCAATAACTTTTAGTTGGGACAACTGTTCAAAGCCACTTAGGTCGCTAATAGCCGATTTATTACCTTGAAACTCTTCTAATTTACTGGCGTATTCAATACCTTTGGTCGAAGTTAAATTTTTATTACCTGCGACAGAAATAGCTTTTAAATTAACTAATGGCAAAAGTTGCTGTAAAGAAGTTAAGTTGTTGCCTTGCAGATAGAGCTTTTCTAGACCGGTGATATCTGAAATAGAAGAGATATCTGAAATGTCTTCCTCTTGACAGACTAGCCGCTTAATTTGAGATCTATGCTCAACCTTCTCCCCCATCATTGCTTTAAACACACATCGGTCTAAGGCCGCTTTATCAGGAGAATGTTTTGACCTCGTTCCTTGTTTTGACTCCGAGCCTAGTTTTGGCTCAGTAACCTGCTCTGGAAAGTACTTCTTTATTAACCCTACTTCTTCTGTCGTGCCATAAACTAAAACAACAAAAATAACGAAGGCAGTAAACCGTGTAAAGCTAATAGAATACAAACCGATTAGATAGGTTAACGGAGCAAACGCTAAAAATAACGACAGTGCCCAAAACTGAACAAAGCTATATATTCTATTTTGCTCAGGTGCTGAGGTATTTTCAAGCACGGTAACATTTTTACCCACCATTTGAGAACACAATGCCCGTGTTGGCAACATAACTGAACCGCTAACTTTTGTGCCATTTTCCGCAAGAGCCTGCGGGATATACTGTACTTTGTCGCGAGTATTACTCGATAATGAAGAAGAACTAGAGGAAGATACTTTCACCCATTGGCTATCACAGTTAACTATCTTTGCTGGCACCATAGATGATGAGGCTAAAATACTCAGTCGATTATAAGCAATTGACGCCAAAATCAGCAGCATCACAATCGCTATAGTTTTTTTAACTGGTGTCATCTGGTCTTTCTGGGATTGATTCATTTCTATCCATTATTTATATCTAGGCTTACGCGTGAGATTATCAAACTTACCTATTGAGCACTATATAAAGATTTATAGGGAAAAGTAGACAAAGAAGACTTCGTTTGATTTTGGTTGGATAGTGTATAACTATCCTGATAAAAACAACCATAGATTCATAACCACTTTTCAGTAACGACTGTAATTCAGGGATTTTATTTCGAGCCTGTGTTAAAGTCAGCTCAAGCAAATAGCCAAGGATTAATGCTTGGCGAATACAAAACTTTTATTGCGTGGCTTAGTTAACATAGTCTTTAATTTTGAATGACTTATTGTCATAATGTGTACACAACTGTGCATAAGAAAGTTAATAATCTAAGCAATCACAAAGTAGCGTAAGATACATTAGCAGCGATAATAAATAACAACCTATTGTTTTATCTGGATAAAATGACACAATACACTTCTAATCAAAATAATACCAATCAAGCAACAATTCTTTGGCACGATTATGAAACCTGGGGCATAAACCCTAAGTTTGATAAGCCATCACAGTTTGCCGGCATTCGCACCGATCTTGATCTCAACATAATTGGTGAGCCTGAGATGTTTTATTGTCAGCCACCGGTTGATTATTTACCCCACCCTGAAGCGTGTTTAGTTACCGGTATAACGCCGCAAAAAGCACAACGTGAAGGTTTGTCTGAAGCGGAGTTTGCCACACGTATTCACAATTTGTTTGCCACGCCGAACACTTGTGTTGCTGGTTATAACAGCATTCGTTTTGATGATGAAGTCAGCCGCTATTTATTTTACCGTAACTTTTTTGACCCCTATGCCCGTGAGTGGCAAAACGGTAATAGTCGCTGGGATATTATAGATATGGTGCGCGCTACTTATGCGCTTCGTCCTGAAGATATTGAATGGCCAACCGTTGAGCGCGATGGTGAACAGGTAGTGAGTTTCCGTTTAGAGCTACTTACCAAAGCCAATGGCATTGCTCATGAAGCGGCCCATGATGCCATGAGCGATGTTTACGCCACTATCGCGATGGCAAAGCTGATTAAAGAAAAGCAGCCAAAGCTGTATGAGTTTATTTTTAACTTAAAAAATAAAAACCAAGTCAAAGATTTGATTAATACTGCTGAGATGACGCCTATTGTGCATACCTCTAGCAAAATCTCATCGGTGCACGGTTGTACGAGTTGGTTTTCTCCAATAAGTTATCATCCGGTGAATAAAAATGCGGTGATTTGTGTCGATTTGGCGCAAGATATTTCGCCTTTGTTTGACTTAACCAGTGAAGAGATTAAAGCGCGTTTATATACCCGTTATGATGATTTGGCGCCTGATGAAAAGCCTATCCCGATTAAGCTTATTCATGTCAATAAATGTCCTGTGATCGCGCCAGCCAAAACCTTATTACCTGAAAATGCTGAACGTTTAGCGATACCGCGAGATTTTTGTTTAGAGAATTTAGCTTTATTGAAAAAGCATGCCGAGCTTAGAGATAAACTGAGTGATGTTTTTGCAACTTCTGATTTTGATAATGACAACGTAGACGCCGAGCAAGCTTTATATGGTGGCAGTTTCTTTAGTCACAGTGATAAAGCACAAATGGATATATTACGTGGTTTAACACCAGAGCAATTAGCCAATCACCCGTTTCAGTTTCAAGACGAGCGTTTGGACGTTTTACTCTTTCGCTTCCGAGCGAGAAACTACCCTTACACCTTGTCGACTGAAGAACAACAGAAATGGCAGCAGTATTGTCAGAACAAACTGCAATACGGTGGTAAAGGCATTTTATCACTTGATGAATTTATGATGAAGATAGAAAACCTTGCCCATGAAAATGAAGAAAACAAAGCTAAAATGTCGGTATTAAAAGCGTTATATGAGTATGTACAGGGTTAATAATAATAATCGAAAAACAGTGTCTAAAAGCAGGAAGTAATAGCCTAGACGACCTATACTTGAAATTAGTCTTACTACATTTTGAGGTGGGTCATGGCTATTGCGTATAAAGACAAACTTAGCACGCGTTTATTTACACCCCTGGTGATAATTTTCATCATTATCTTTGCCCTGCTCGCTTTTTACGTGCCAAACATTACCAAAAACAATGCCATTATATCAGCCATAGATTCAGCTGAAGCCACGGTAAAACAGTATAAAACTATTCGTGGTTATTACACCAAGAATATCATCAAAAAAATACTGCCTATTGAAAATATTAAACCTCATTACCAACATAAAGATATTGCGGGTGTTATTCCGTTACCTGCGACCTTTATCCATGATCTAAGTGAAGAGTTTTCTAAGAAAGGCATAATGACATTAAAGCTGTACAGCCCATACCCTTTTCCTAATCGACAATCACGTCAACTCGATGATTTTGCAAAAAAAGCCTGGCAAGCCTTGAATAAAAGCCCTGATAAAAGCTTCTCGGTCACCGAAACGATAAACAATGTACAAGTAGTGCGTGTTGCTTTAGCAGATACCATGAGTCAACAAGGTTGTGTAAATTGCCATAATACTCACCCAGACACGCCTAAAAATGATTGGCAAATTAATGATGTTCGTGGCGTATTGGAAGTTCAAGTACCGATTGAAAAAGATCTTGCCAATGCAAATCAGCTTAATTTTACTATCGCGGGCATTTTTTGTGTGGCATTAGTTGCCACCGTCGCTTTACTGTTTTTTATGTTTAGGCAGCTAATTTCAAACCGCTTACGTAATGTTTATAGCGCACTTGATGATATTGCCACCGGGGATGGTGATTTAAGTCAGCGTTTAGAAGAAACACCTGTAGATGAAATAGGGCTTATTGCCTCTGCATTTAACCGTTTTATTAACAAGCTAGAGCAAACCATCTCAGGCATTAATAATCAAATTCATCAGCTAAGTAACAGCACTCAAGCAATGCAAAACATCACCAATAAAACCCAGCAAGGGGCAGTAAATCAACAAACGCTTGCCGATCAAGTGTCCAGTGCGATGAATGATATGAAAGCATCAACCGAAGAAATGGCTGAAATAGCTTCGGGTACTGCAGAAAATTCACAGCAAGCTCAACATCAGTCTGAGCAAAGCAAAGCGATTATTCAGCAAAGTATGCATTCTGTTGAAGAGTTATCCACTATGATGCAGCAAGCGTCAGAAGTGGTTGGCGAACTTGAGTCAGACAGCCAAGATATTGGTGGTGTATTGGATGTTATACGTGGCATTGCCGATCAAACAAATCTCTTAGCGCTTAATGCCGCCATTGAGGCGGCACGCGCAGGTGAACAAGGAAGAGGATTTGCGGTAGTTGCTGATGAAGTGCGTACACTTGCCAGTAGAACTCAACAATCGACAGAAGAAATAAATAAAATGATCATGCAACTGCAAACTGGAGCAAAATCAGCTGTTGAAACGATTAAACAAGGCGATGGCAGTATTGATGAAAGCAATAACAAAGCGCAAGAGACCAATGATATTATTAACGAAATGAGCGAAATTATTAATAATATTCAAGCACAAAATTTACAATTAGCGACAGCTGCTGAACAGCAGGCCGCGGTAAGCAATGAGATAAACCAAAATATTGGTACCATTAAAGACGTTTCTGCTACGGCAAGTGAAAGCAGTCAAGAGCTGCTTGTTATGGCTGAGAAGATTAATCATAGTGTCGCAGCGATTAGTAAACAGTTAGAGCAATTTACTAAAACATAAAAGTGAGTTCCGCTGCACAGTCACGGCTCAGAGAAAATTGCTATCAAGTAGACTTTCTCTGAGTTAAAAGTTACAGGCTAGGTTTTCAGCTATTGTCTGTGAAGCAAGTTGCCCTAATAACGCTTGAGTAGACTCTGTCCCCGGTAGCTCATCGATATAAGGCAACAAATCAGCTGCTTCACCACTAATCACTTGGTATAACACTAGCGCAGTAAGTAAAGCGCCTAACTCTTTCGCATGGTTACCATCTGCATGATATAAATCTAACGCGGGTTCAATTGCTAAGACTTTATTCCAAGTTAAACCTACAGGGGCAACACAGGCAGACTCTTCACTAGCAATCCCCTCATGAATCGAATGTACATAAACAGCTTCTTGAGGGTTTCCTTGCTGAGGGTGTTCTGGAAATAAAATAGGAGTCGCGCCTATATTCTTAGCGCGCTGAATCCATATCTTTGTTTCTGCTGTAGAATACTGCACAGATTGGCTTTGTGAGTACTTCTGACCTTGAAGTATGATATGAGTCCATGACTTTGTTTCGATTAAACTAATCAAGTCCTCGTTATCAACAATAACATCTAAAAAAGAAGCGGCACGTGTTTCAATAGCGACATTTTTATCATTTAATCCATGACTAAAAAGAATCGATAATAACTTTTGCATTGGCTGCGAATGGCTATTGCCAATAATGAGCACTTGATAATTATCAAGTGCTCTATTGTCTGGAATTGCTAGGTTTTCAGAGACACTGGGCGGCTCGGCTATTTTCTCTACCGGGGTAACGTCTACGGTTGGTGAGCCACCGCTACCACATGCTGAAAGTAACAGTAAGGATGTTAATACAAGTAGGCTTATTTTCATCCTTCCCTCGATATAAAGGTTTTAATATAAAAGTAAGATATCACTAAATAATCCCACTTAAACCTTATTTTTCAAAACGAGAGATAAGGCTTGATGTATCCCAACGGTTGCCGCCATTTTCTTGGATTTCTTGATAATAACCATCAAGCTGTTTAGTTACCGTTAAATCAGCACCCAGTTTTTCTGCAGCTTCAAAGGCAATAGCTAAATCTTTTCTAACCCAGTCAACGGCAAAACCAAAATCAAACTCACGAGCACACATGGTTTTGCCACGGTTATCCATTTGCCATGAGCCTGCAGCACCTTTACCAATGGTATCAAGTAACTTATCGGTATCTAAACCGGCCTTTTGCGCAAAGTTCAATCCTTCAGCTAAGCCCTGAACAGTATTAACAAAACAGATTTGATTGACCATTTTAGCCAATTGCCCTGAGCCGACTTTACCCATCAATTGGCTAAAGCGTGCAAACGCCGCCATAACCGGTTCTGCCTTGGTAAATACCGCTTCATCACCACCAACCATAACAGTCAGCACACCATTTTCAGCACCAGCTTGGCCACCTGAAACAGGCGCATCCAAAAAGTATTGGCCATTTTCTTGTGCTATTTTACCCAGCTCTACCGCAAGTTCGGCTGATGCAGTGGTATGATCGACAAAAATGCTGCCTTGAGCTAGACCGGCAAACACACCGTCTTTGCCTAATGAGACTTGGCGAACATCATCATCGTTACCCACACAAGCAAAAACAATGTCACAATCCTTTGCTGCAAGTGCTGGTGTAAGCGCAACATCACCCGAAAACTCGCTTTGCCAAGCGAGTGCTTTCTCATGGTTACGGTTATATACACAGACTTGATGACCCGCTTTTTTCAAGTGCCCTGCCATCGGATAACCCATTACACCCAAACCAATAAATGCTACTTTCATTTTTTTTCCTTATAACTCGTTGATTCAATAGAGTCAGTCTACGTGAGTTTACTATTTTGCTCTAGCTACTTTGCAATCATATCTCACCTGATGTATACCGAGCGCAATTGAGTTGTGCGCAACTTAATCTAATGCTATTGTATATTTGGTCAATTATCTTTTCAAACTAATGATTAAATACAATACCGCAAAGTATTAACGACTTGGTTTTAGTATTAAATAAACACAAAGGGAATAACGATTATGAGTAATGTTTATCAATTTTCAGCGCAAAATATTAACAATGAAACGGTTGATTTAAATAATTTTACCGATAAAGTTTTACTTATCGTCAATACGGCTAGTGGCTGTGGTTTTACCCCGCAGTATGAAGGATTACAAAACCTTTATGCACAACTCGCCCCCCAAGGTTTTGAAGTATTGGCCTTTCCTTGTAATCAATTTAAAAAGCAAGAAAGTGGCAGTAATGAAGAGATCAAGCAATTTTGTGATTTACGCTTTAATATTAAATTTCCGTTGTTTGATAAAATTGATGTCAACGGTGACAACGCTCATCCATTATTTACTTACTTAAAACAACAAGCGCCAGGTATTTTAGGATCTAAGTCGGTTAAGTGGAATTTCACGAAGTTTTTAGTTAATCGTCAAGGCGAAGTAGTAAAACGTTACGCACCAACGACAAAACCTGAAGACATCACAGCAGATATTGAAAAGTTACTTAGTACAAATAATGAAAACAGTGCAAGCAATGAAAAATAATTTACTGCTCGAGCATCAACTTTGCTTCCGCCTCTATAGTTTAAATAAACTAATGGGTCGCCTGTACACCCCGGTATTAAAGGAATTGTCATTAACCTATCCTCAATATTTGGTGATGTTAGTTTTATGGCAAAATCAATCAGGCATTTCAGTTAAAGACTTAGGCACGCAACTGGATTTAGATTCGGGCACTTTATCTCCGTTGTTAAAACGCTTAGAGGCACAAGCGCTGTTAACACGAAGTAGACAGGCAAAGGATGAGCGAGTTGTTATTATCAAGCTAACGAACAAAGGAAGTGATTTACGAGCAGCAGCTGAAAAAATACCTGAAAAAATGTTTGCTAAAACAGGTTTAACCCCTGATAAGTTACAAGATTTGAACCTAACACTTGATCAGTTGATTGAAAAAATAGGTAATTAAAAGAGTGGTTGTCGCGGGAAGGCAATAAGTTAACATTTTTATATCAGAGAACATCACGTTCTCTGATATAAAGGTAACGTTATTTAGCGGGTTAAGTGTTATGAGAAAAGAGTATTATGCAATTTCTCAACAACAAAGTTAGCATCAGTTTCGTTCACTAAAAAGCACAAATTGTTTGCACTAGCACCGTGACATATCAAACGAATATTAATGTCGTTAATGGTTTCAAAAATAGCCTGCCCCACACCTTTAGCTAAGGTTAAACCATTACCAATAACCGCTACTAATGACAAACCGTGCTCAACGCTTACTTCACAAAGCTGTTCTAATTCTGCAACAACGGTATTAGTAATAAGCGATTGCGTTGAGCCACTTGGATTATCAAAAGTTAACGCGACACTAATTTCACTGGTGGTGATCAAATCAACACTCAGTTCATGTTTAGCTAAAATACCAAAAACTTGTGCTAAAAAGCCGCTAGCGTGTAACATTGCAGGGCTTTTAACCGTGACTAATGTTTGCTCTCGTCTTAAGGCGATAGAACGGTACGTTGGGTTTGAAGCCACTTTTTTTCTAATTTGCGTTCCACCTTTGTCAGGCTCTTTACTTGAACCAACAAAAACAGGAATATTACAGCGCATTGCGGGAATAAGTGTCGCAGGGTGTAAAATTTTAGCGCCAAAAGTCGCCATTTCAGCCGCTTCACCAAAACTTATCTCTTTTATTGCCCTAGCTTGATTAGTAATACGGGGATCGGTAGTAAAAATTCCTACCACATCAGTCCATATAGCCAGGTTATTGCCATTAAGTGCTTCAGCCAATAGTGCGGCACTATAATCTGAGCCTCCACGACCTAAAGTGGTGGTGTTATTTGATGCGTCTTGGCCAATAAACCCTTGAGTTACAATAACTTTATTAACTAACTTAGGGGATAACAACTGCTGACATTGTTTTGCTAATTGTTTGATATCAACAACCGCTTTGCCAAATAAACTATTCGTTTTCATTACCTGTTGTACATTGAAATATTCACCGGCAACATCAATAGATTGCAAAACTTGGGCAAATATACGTGAACTAAGTTGCTCACCAAAAGCCAAGATTGAGTCGGTAGTTTTTGCACTATAATGAAGAGATTGAGTTAATGCATAAGCCGTTAACTGATCAAGTAAGCTACTAATTTCTTGATTTAAAGAGACTTCAACTTCAGTAGTTAAATGTTTAGTAATATTTAATTGAATGGCATGAATATTAGTAATTATTTGTTTTTGTTCATCTACTGGTACATCTTTTTGGCTTAAGCGAACTAAAAAATTTGTTACACCTGAACTGGCAGAAACTACCACTAAACGTGTTGATTGATCATTTTTAATAATATTTGCACAGCGTAACATCGCACTAAAGTCAGCAACACTCGTGCCGCCAAATTTTGCCACTGTTAACGGCGAAGATGAAGCTTGTTCTGAGGTAAGGTTATTTGAATTCATTTTATTCTCCCATTTAATATCTAGTTAATGTTAGTTTTTCTAATCAATTAACTATTGGAAGAGCATGACTGAGCAGTTAGCAAGCGGCCTATTTTATAAATACGATTAAATAGGAAAAAGAAGCAAAACTTTTTCAGCCAGAAGCTCTCCACCTAAAATTGCATGCTCATAGAGCAATAATTACTACAGGTGACAGCCCTAAGGATTCAGCCTTAGTGACCGAACCATTAATGCCACACATTAATGGTTCTCGGCGATAACTTCCCTCAAATACGCTTATTAAATTGTGGTAATTCATACCTATACATATACCTTTAGCGGTATTGATGTATTAATGGTAAAGCGTTTATACCTAAGTTTCGCACCTCTTCTGGTGAAATTAATTTTAGAATTTTCACTCTAAAATTAATTATCGAAGCTATTTAAACCGATTTTAAACTTAATTGCAATAGACTTTTAGATGGCTATTCTTATGAGAAAGCAACAATCACCGCTTAAGTTGTGTAAAACACCATTGAGAAAGAGGATGTCGGCAATAGTGAAACAACAGCTAGCCCAGTGTTTATCAGATTTTAACAAATTCGTATTTTCAAAAATTCTTACTTTCAAAAATTAAAAACAAAGTTCCCGTGTGATCACTAAACTATATCGAGATATTAGAAACTAGAAACTATAAATTAGTGCCAAAATTAGTTGACCTCTACAAAGTCGGGTTTAAATACTATTTTTGGACTTTAACGATATTCGCGCTGCCTGTTGCTGTAACGAAGCGGATATATAAAATCTTATTTTCGACATCCAAAGCCCAACCTTTCTTGTCTTTTCCCTCTAGCAGCTGCTGATATTCTTTTACCTGATTTAAAGTGGAATTATTCAATACCACCTTGGTATAGGCTTCATCAATAAGGTTAATTTTTAAAATGTAGTGTTGTGAATCCGCTTGCCCTTTGTAGCGCCCCTGACTCTCGCCAATGTTTACCTCTATGCCGATTGCACTACGGCTAACCTTAAACTCGGTTAGTGCAAAGCCACCTTGTTGGTATTCCAATGTTTCACCATCGTCATCATACAAGGTAAAGCGTGATTCACCTTGAGTTAATGGGTAGATATCCAAGGTAATAGGGTCTGCATGTACAGCGGTATCAATCCAGTATATTTCTGGCCCCATTGGAATAATCGCGCCACGCTTGGCATATAAGGGAATATATTGGTGATTATCCTGACTAACGTCAACACCAATCGTCTGGCCACCTTGATGTACTTCATGGGTCCAGTAATCTACCCACTCTTCCCCTTTAGGTAAATAGACATTCATTTTGTTATCTGGGAATGACGCAGCTGCGTTATACACGGGTGCAACCAACAACTCATCACCAAACATATACTGGTAGCGCAACTCATCGCGCTGTCCTGGATAAGCCAGTTTCATCGGACGTGTGAGAGGCAACGCTTTTTCCCAAATTTCCCAGCTATAGGTATAGATATAAGGCAATAATCGATAACGCAACATACGAGAAAAATATGAGTTTTTCTCAACTTGAGGCCCCCAGCTCCACACATCCCGGCCAGTGGTGCCGTGGTTACGGGTCATGGTAGTAAAGTCGGAGAATTGAATCCACCGAGTCGCCAGCTCAGGATCTTCACCTTGGGTATGGCCTGGCGTGTCCGTATGCAGATATGACCAGCCCCCCATGGCGCCGTCTTCACTGTACACTACCCCTTCGATACTCTCGGCAAAACCTTCCCAAGTGCCTTTAACATCCCCCGTCCAATGCACAGGCATGCCCTTTTCAATGGCCTCCTCATTAGGGGCGCGCATAAAGTCCCCTCCGAGAATGGCTTCCTGATTGTGGTGGTTAGGGCGAGCATAGTGACGAGCCATAAACATAATCCGCTTGTTGTTACCTGCGTGCTCGCGTATTAACTGCCACACTTGTTTCTCATAGTCAGAGTCACCGCGCCAAAAATCCAACCAGACAATGTCTAAGCCGTAATCTAGATCACGCTTTAACTGGGCCAGCCAGTCCGAACCGAAGCCACCTTCGTGGTAGTTCATCATGAGCTTAAAGTTCAAGGCGTGTAACTCGTCAATCATGGCTTTAGGATCAGGAAAAGCGCCATTATCCCAAGTCATATTACCTGGCCAGCTCCACTCTTTACCTGTCCAATACATATCCAGCACCATGATATCCGCCGGATGCAGGTGCTTGCCATACTGATTTTCTAAACCACGTAAAGCCTTCGCGTGGTCAATAAAATTCGATTGGCTATCATAACCTTGGGAGCCTTCTTTTTCGTCCCCCCACCCTGACTGCATATATCCCAAAGCCCATTTGGGAATAAGAGGTTCGGTATGAGGCGGATTGAGTTTGATCTCATCGCCAAAATTATCATGCACTTGCTGGCGTTTCGCTTTTTCACAGCCGTATTCATCCACATCACGACCAATTGGGGTGTCTGGACATTTATCATCCTTATCCACTAATCCATCACGATCTCGATCAGAAAATAGGTTGGGAAACGACTTAACATCTCGGCTATCGGTTTTTGCGATAATTTCATGTTCATTACTAAAACCATCACCGTCAATATCGTCATCGCATATATCTCCCAAACCGTCATTATCGAGATCTAATTGCTTAGGGTTGGCCTGTTTAGGGCAGTTATCTTGGACATCTATTATGCTATCTTGGTCGAAATCCCTTTCCTGTTTTAGGTTACAGCCGCCAAACAAAAGCACTATTGCGACAATAAAACCTGCCGTTAACGTTTTATACATTCTATTTATCCTTATTATCTTTATACGCGATATACAAAAATGAAACCAATACCGGTAAGTAAACGGTTCGGGCTTGTATTGTTACCAAAAATACATCTAAAACTATTGATACATGTCTTTGGTGTTAATTATTGAATCAATGTTGCAACTATAGCGGGATGATCAGATGGATAAGCCACAATCTCGACTGCCTTACCTATAAGACCCTTTACAAAAAGACAATCTATACCTGCACTTTTTAATAAAACCATTTAGGATAGACATAACCGAAACCGACTCGATGCTGTAGAGGAATTCGCCAGATCCAACCCGCTTTTTGCGCCTTAGCCTGAGTATAGGGATACAAAACATCTGCTTCTTTGGCCATGCAAGGCATTGCAACCGCAGTGTCACAGGAAAGTACGTCACTCCAGTCTGTAAAACCTGTTTTCAATGCCCCTTCAATTAACAAAGCTTTAAAGCCAGAACAGTCAATAAATAAGTCACCGGTTACCCGTTCACCACTTTTCAATAATAAACTATCAATAAAGCCATCACTTTCTCTCAGTGATACATCGGCAACCTTACCTTCACTGCGAGTTAAGCCTCGTTCTATTGAATAGTCACGTATGTAATCAGCGTATAATGTTGCGTCAAAATGGAAAGCATAGTTAATTTGTGACAGCGGTGAATTACCCATATTTTTCGGACGCATAAATTTTCCTTGTCGTGCAGCAACTGCAGCTAAGGAATATTCTTCGAGATCAGGGCTTTTACCTTGTTGATGCATCTTCAGCCAATAATAATGGAATTGAATGGCATTCATCGTCGTGCCATAATCACCAAAGGGGTGCACATAGCTACCACCATTTTTGGTCCAGTCAACAAATTCGATACCTAACTTAGTCCGATTATTACTGATGCAATTAATGAATATTTAAATTTATGTTCTTGAGTATGGTTTTTATTAATCATGATTATCTTCCCCTATACGTATTTCACCTTAAATTCTACTTTTATCAGGCATGAATACATTTTATTTAATTTCATCCAATGCACCAACTTAGTGTCTTTGGCCATATGAGCTTATTATTTTATTTTGGCAAGGAAGTAATTATCACTCCTTTCCGATGTAAACGCTTAGAATTTATCAAATAAAACAACAGGGTCAATATTGAAAGAGTTCAAATACTCAAAAGTCGAGTTTTTGAACGTTCAACTATTGCTCTTGAGAACATTGAACGGCTTAAGCTATTGATATATCAACCTTATCAGTAAGGTAATGGTTTGGCTTTACTTTTTATTTACTATAATTTTAGGGGACATTTTGATTGGCTTTAGTACGTCAGCCGTATATTTTCTGGTTTGAATAAACCTAATATTCTTCTAGATGAACATCTTTACGTTTAGCAGTATCATTGTGATAACTGTTGAGTACAAATGTTGAAATAATAATCCTACTACTTTCATTCATAATTTATTAAACGTAGCATTAAAAAATGCCCTTAATGAACTCATTAAAGGCATTTATCAAATAATTATGTGAGATACATACGACTAACTATTTAGATGTTCTGTCCTATATTGGGTAGGTGTCATACCAACGCAATACAGAAAAGAGCTGATTAAGCGTTAGCGTTACCTATTCATTTCGTTATTTAAAAGTGGCTTAATCTAGTCGTGCCAAAAGTAGCATGGTGTAACCTTGCCTAACCCCGCTGATTTGATTTTTTTTATTGGCTTATAGTGATGTGCTGCTTCAAAAAAGTTTTGATGAAGTTGATTACCTGCGGAAAATTTACTGTCTTTAACTCGACCTGCAGCTCTTAATATTAACCCTGTAATCCTCCAAGCACACTATCGTAACCACTCATTTTAGTTTGGGACTTATTAATGAAATTGTTAATACACACCCGAAACGTCTATTCGTATTCAACAGTATGTGCGAAGAGCTGATGAGAAAATAGATCGTCAGTGAGTGGTATTTCAACTTTATTCTTCCGGATGTAGTCCTATACCCCCATAAATTGAGGGATATATTTTTGCCCAACGATAACGTCTCGCTTTTTTTCTTCCGTGGCAGTCCAAAGTAAAAAACCAACTAAATCTATATTTATTAGATACTTAAATCGTACGAGATTCTCTATGACAAGAGTCGTACGTTCAAATACTCGCCTTATAAGCATTTGAACTCCATTAGCATTGATCAAAATTTTTTATCTAGTAAGTTGGAAGCGCTTACATATCGGGACGAACACTGATAATAAGCTTTAAATAGCCAAAAGTACGATGTCGGTACTAAGTGTATAAATATGTAATATTAAGTAGATCGCTTGCAAAAAAATATAACTAAAAAAATTGTATTAATAGTAGAGATACATAAAAATCCTAGGGGGATTCATGAGTAAAAATAAATCTAATAATCGTTTTTCCAAGAGCAAAGCATTTAAATTTTCATTAGTTGCATCGGCAATTATGGGAATTTCTGCTCCAGTATTTGCTGAAGAGGCTAAAGCAGAAGAAAGCGAAATCGAAGTAATTCAAGTTACAGGTATTAAAGGCGCACTAATCACTGCTGCACAAACCAAACGAGAATCTACCACTTTCGTAGATTCAATTAGCGCATCTGATGCTAATGCATTGCCTGATTTATCAGTTGCTGAAGCACTTTCACGTCTTCCTGGTGTAACGGTATCTCGTTACAGTGGTGGTACGGCAACAAACGACTTCCCTTCACCTGAAGGTTCAGGTAATTTAATTCGTGGTTTAGGTTATGTTCGTTCGGAATTAAATGGTCGTGATGCATTCTCTGCAGATGGTGGTCGAGAATTAGATTGGGCATCAATTCCTACAACGTTAGTTGGTGGTGTTGATGTATACAAGAATCAATCGGCAGATCTTACTGAAGGTGGTATCAGTGGTACAATTAACTTAAGAACATTGAATCCTTTTGATAAAGAAGAAGGTTTTGCAATAGTAGATATAAATTCTACCTATGCTGATGTACGAGAAGACTGGAGTCCAGCAGCAAGTCTCGTCTTAGGCGATCGTTGGAAATTCGATAGCGGTGAATTTGGCCTACTTGGTTCAATTGCTACTTCTGACTTAAATTCAGGAATAGAGGGTTACCAAGCCGGCGCTCCAACACCATATGGTCTAGATGATGGTTCTACAATTGCTATGGTTCCGGGTTGGCAGCTACGTACAAATGAAATTGATCGTGAAAGAGATAGCATCTATTTAGCTGGTCAATGGAAAAATAACGACGATTCATTACAAGTGTTAGTTAAGTACATAAACGTGCAAAATGAAATATCGCAATTTGAACGTACCTTCGAGCATTTTCCTGATGCTGAATCGGCGTCTACGTATACCATAACTGATTTAGAACTAGCACCATTTACTTCAGACGGCATTGCTTTATGTAATGGTAGTGAAGAAGCTAATGTTGGTGATTGTGATGCAACACAAGCTATTGATGGCGGCCTAATGGAGTCAGGTTTAATTACGAGTAATTTCCGTTCATGGACGGGTGCACAAGGTAATAGTGCTAGAGGCTTAGGCAAAAGCCAAGTTAATACTGCTGAAACCGAAGATATCAGTATTAATGTTTTATGGCGTCCGTCAGATAGTTGGGCGCTTGAGTTTGATGCTCAAAGAACCACAGCAGATTCATCACATAGAGAGCAATGGATAGGAACGCAAACTTTTCTTGATGTTCGCCATACGCCAGACCTAGAAAATCCACAATTAGAATTTACTGTAAACCCGAATCATTTACTCAACGGTGTTCTACCAACTGGTCCAAGTGATCCGGCCGGAACTTTCGCTATGTATGGCTCTGATGAATTTAAAGACGGTGATGGTGAATTAACAGCCGTTAAAACAGACGCAACTTATTTTATTGATGACAGCGATTGGTTCGAATCAATTAAGTTTGGTGCTCGTTACCAAGAACGTGAACAAACCAATCAAGAGAAAGCTGCAAACTGGGCCGGGATGAATACTCCGTGGTCTGGCGCTGGTATGCTCGGCATGGATACTAATGCCGGCGTTTATCATGACGTAGTCGATTTTGGTGGTTTCTTCGGTGGTGGTGTAGTAAAAGGGGACGATACATCGATTATATTCTTCGGTGAAGACTACATAAAAAATCCTAACTCATTTTATGACTTGCTAGGTACAGAACCTAATTATGCCAATGTCGATTATGACCCTTTTACAAATGACGATGGAACTGTTCGACGTACTGCTGATTACAAAGAAGTATACAATGCAGACGATACTTCTAACATACTAGAAGAAACTATTAACCTATATGCCATGGTTAATTTTGCTCACGATTTTGATAACGGTATGGATATAAGCGGTAACTTAGGTTTACGTTATGTTAAGAACACCCTAACTACTGATGGTACTCTAGGCTATTCCCAGTTTAGTGAAGATGAAGCAAATCCAATTACTCCAGAATACCCACAAGAAGCTGAAGATAACGATCACCCACGAGATTTTCTTCCTGAAACAGCCGACTACTTAGAGCAAGCTGACCACCATGTTGATCAAGAAGTTGAAGAAGATTTCTTCTTGCCATCTATTAACATTAAACTAAACCTTAACGAAGATATGTTAATTCGTTTTGCTGCAAGTAAAGCGATGACTCGTCCAGATGTTCAAGACTTACGAGCAAGTCAGTCAATTAACGCGAATACTTCACGACTTGAATATGACCCTCTTCCTGACGGTCATCCTGATGAAGGTATCGCACGTGGCGCGGAAGATATTACGCTACAAAATATTAATTACAATGGCGGTAACCCTTTCTTAAACTCAACTGAATCGGTCAATCTTGATCTTTCTTTTGAATGGTATTTTGAAAACGGTGGTTATATTAGTACGGGTCTGTTCAAAAAAGACCTTGAGAATGTTATTCAAGACGGTAGGATTACACTTTCTCAAACGACTTTAGATGGTCAAACAGTTAATGTTCTGTATAACGGTAAGGTTAATGTTGCTGAAGCAGACTTGACAGGTATCGAACTTGCGTCGCAATACTTCTTTACTGACGACCTTCCAGGTCTTTGGGGTAATTTAGGATTCCAAGCTAACTATACGTATATTGATGCATCACAAACGGCACCAGAATCATCTGCAGATACAAGTGGCGATGGTGAGCCCGACAACCAAGCGCTTCGTTTTGGTCTAGATAATTTGCTAGGACAGTCTGAGCATACTGCAAACCTGATTGGTATATATCAAGGTGATGACTTTGAAACTCGTCTTGCATGGAACTGGCGTTCTGAGTACTTAACCTCATATCGCGATTTTGTGCCTGGTAACCCTGTATTCCAACAAGGCGGTGGCTATGTAGACTGGTCTGCAAAATATAACATAACAGAGTCACTTACTACTTATATATCAGCGACCAATATTCTGGATAGGAAAAGTAAGGCGTACCAACAAATTGATCAAAGCGGACAAAAATACATGCGTAGTAGCTTTATAAACGACAGACGTTTACAAGTTGGTGTAACTTTCCAGTTTTAATTATTGGTAAAATTAACATCATCTGATGTGATCTATAGGTAAAAGATAAAAAGGGTAGTCACTTCGGTGCTACTCTTTTTTTATATCTAAAAAATTAATCGTAAAAGGTTTTACGTAATACCAATTTCGTTATGTTTGTGATCTTGTTGTGCGCAGGAAAAATAGACCAGGACAAGGCGTTTTATTGAGTAATAACTGGCTATTGGGATTGAAAGCAACGCTGTCATGGTTTATTTTAACCAACACATATGATCAATAATTTAATGGAATTGGTATAATGAGGTTGGTAAAGCTCCTTCTAGGAAAATGAGATTTTTTCGGATTTGTTTGGATCTAGATTGAGTGTTTAAAAGGTATAAAAAAGCCCCACATTAAGCAGGGCTGACAGTATTATTGATGATTTTTAATATTATCTGCTTACCTCATTATTTTGTCTAGAAACTCCTCATGGCTAGGCATTACTGCTTGACATTTTTGTGTCACGGTATGAAGTGCTTCTAATCGATTATTTAGTTCTTCTTCAGAAAGCATGTTAGCAATTGGGTGATAGCGTTTTGGGTGTATGCCTTGACCGTTAAACACGGCAAACCAGCTAACATGATTAAATAATTCATTATCATGGCGGTATAGACGTGCATTTTCTTTATATACAGCAATTCGATCCTCAAGTGTTTTCGGAATAGCCATCTCCCGGCAATAATCCCAAAACGGACTATCATTTCTTGATGTTGCTTTATAATGCAATATTAAGAAATCTCGAACTTGTTCGTATTCAAGGCGCGTACGCTGATTATAGTAGTCAATGTCAGGCTGGTTAAATGACTTATCCGGGAAGTTAGTCATTAACCTTGCAATCGCCGTTTGTATAAAGTGGAGAGAAGTTGACTCTAATGGTTCTAAAAAACCTGAAGACAAACCTATGGCGACGACATTTTTATTCCATGGTTGTTTTCTTATACCTGTTTGGAACTTAAGTAGTTTAGGTTCAGATATCGGTTTACCATCTAAATCAGCGTTAAAACTCGCTAAGGCTTCTTCATCAGTTAAGTGTTTACTTGAATAAACGTAACCGTTGCCTGTGCGTTCTTGTAAAGGAATACGCCATTGCCAACCAGCTGATTTTGCTGTGGATTTAGTGTAAGGTGGCAGCGGATCCATACGTTCGGTTAATCTTGTGATTGCACGATCACAAGGTAAATAATGAGACCAGTCATCAAAGCCTGTTTTTAGCGTTTCTTCTATGAGTAAACCTTTAAAGCCCGAGCAGTCAATAAAAAGATCGCCAGCTATAACTTCACCGTTTTCCATCTGAATTGAATCTATGTGGCCATTTTCAGGATGTTGAGTAACCTTTACTACTTTCCCCTCGGTTCGACGAACACCACGTTGCTCAGCAATTTCACGCATAAGCTTGGCATAAAGCGCCGCATCAAATTGAAAAGCGTAAGAAATAGTACTTAATGGAGAGTTAGGTAGCTCAGGCTGCGGGCGTTGAAATTTACCCGCTTTTGCTGCTTGAATAGGTAAATTGAATTCACTTATTGGTTTTACTTTACCTAATTTTTGTTGGCGTAACCACATATGGTGAAAGTGAATCCCCTCCATATCCCGGCCATACGGACCAAATGGGTGGATATAACTATCCCCCAGTTTATCCCAATCAACAAATTCTATGCCTAATTTAAAAGTTGCATTGGTTTTACGAACAAACTCATCCTCGTCTATACCAAGAAGGCGATTGAAGTAAAGAATATGGGGGATGGTTGCTTCACCAACACCGACAGTACCAATTTCTTCTGACTCTACTAATCGAATGTTAGTATCTTTGGTGTAAAGTAGCTTGGATAAAGCAGCAGCCGTCATCCAACCGGCTGAGCCACCGCCAACGATGACAATGTTCTTTATATCGTTATCATTCATAATGATTATCCGTTTGTTGTTTTTGATTGTAAATAATGTTGAATAAACTCTGCATGAGCTGGCATATCACCAACAGCCTTTTCCATTGCATTTGACATTGAAAGTAAGCTTTTTTGTATATCTGAGCTGGAAATATCAGCTAAAATAGGGTCGCTGATTTCGGGGATAATATTTTGACCTATCATAACTGGAACCCAGTTAGAGCGTGTAAATAGTTCGCCATCGACAAAAGATATACGCCCGGCAGCTTTAAATAAGTCGATCTTATATTGCAGGGAAGCAGGTATTGGCATGTTTGCACAGTATTTCCAAAACTCGCTATCATCACGTTGAGTTGCTTTATAATGAAGAATAATGAAATCACGTACTTGTTCAAATTCTTTGGTCATTAAACGGTTATATTCGTTTCGAACAATTCCAGATGTGTTTGCCGCTGGGTACAGTGAAATAAAATTCGTTATTGCGCGTTGAATTAGATGAATAGAAGTTGATTCTAATGGTTCAAGAAAACCACTGGAAAGGCCGATACTTACACAGTTTTTAACCCAAAAGTTATCCCTACATCCTGTTGTAAACCGGATTGTTCGAGCATCTCCTACAGGTTTTGCATCAAGTCCATCGAGCAGGACTTTATTCGCTTCGGCATCACTTATAAAGTCAGTACAGTAGATATGTCCATTACCCGTACGGTGTTGAGTAGGGATACGCCATTGCCATCCAGCTGCTTTAGCTATTGACTTGGTAAACGGTAATAATGGTTCGGTCCGTTCACTGGCAACTGCTTGTGCACTATTGCACGGAAGCCAATGACTCCAATCTTTATAGGGGGTACCCAATGTTTTGTCTATTAAATGGGCATAAAAACCTGTGCAATCAAAGAAAAAGTCTGCTTCAATTTTTTGCCCGCTTTCTAATGATAAACCGGTGATATTGCCAGATGTATGGTCTTGAAATACATCTATAATTTTACCTTCTTGTCGTATTACGCCATGCTTCTCTGCGTATTGTCGTAAGAATAAGGCATATTGCGTTGCATCGAAATGATAAGCATAACGTAAATGTGATGCCGCTGAACGAGGGTCTGAATTAGGTAAGGCAAACTTAGCATTTTTGGCTGTAAGGGCACACATACTATAATTTCCGAGCGGTTTTTTGTTTCCCTTAGCTCGAGAATGTAGCCAATATTGATGGAAATCAATGCCGTTCATATCCACACCATGAGCACCGAATGGGTGGAAGTAACTATCACCTAAACGCCCCCAATCAATAAACTCAATACCTAACTTGAATGTTGCTTTAGTTGCTTTTAAAAACTCAGCTTCATCGATGCCTAACATACGATTAAAGTCGGCTATTCCAGGAAGCGTCGCCTCACCAACACCAATTACACCTATTTGCTCTGATTCAACTAAAATGACCTTTACATTTTGTGGTTGGAGTACTCGAGACAGAGCTGCAGCAGTCATCCAGCCTGCGGTGCCGCCTCCGGCGATGGCTATTGTCTTAATTTGTGTATTTGATGCATTTATCATTGTGTTAGTGCTTATCCTTTAAATACTGCAAAAATTTACTTAAATAAATAGAGTGTGGTGGCATTTTAGAGACTAAATGCAATATTCCTGCTTTCATGTTATCTAGCTTTTCTTGCATTTTTTTATAATCGATTATTTCTACTAATCTATCGCTTCTTTCGGGTGAACGCCCCATTCCATAGTGTAATATTGCCCAATCTTCTTGATTAAAGGGTTCAAGATCGTAGCTTACAAGGTTACCTCTGTGTAAAAATTGTATAATTTTTCTGTCTAGTAACTGCGATCGTTCCATTCCGTACTGCCAAAATGAAGTTAATGATTGATTAACGTTTTCCTCCTTTTTTTCATTATTATCGGTAATCGTTGTGCGAAAATCGTAAAAAGTCTTGTTGAACAATTCAGCATGAGTGACGTCATTGATAAAGCGTCGATTGTATTCCTGTCTCTCCAATTTCATGTTTGCATCAACAGGGATTAACTCAAGTAAACGAAGTATGTCTAAGCCTAGTAATTTCATCGGAGCAGGTGTTAGAGGTTCAATTGTGCATGCCGCATGACCTAAACTGATACAATTGCCAACCCAAGCCTGCTGTTGATGACCAAGTACTACTTTGTCACTGTGAATACCATTTTCATTGCTAACAAAAAGACAAGTATCATTTGTCAAAGAGTCTCTTACTTTTGACGTTACCGTTAAAATGCTGTTTTTACCTCTTAAGGAGGTTTTAGCTTGCCAGCCGTCGTTTAGAGGTGACAACGCCCTGCAAGGATTGCCTACGTTATCGTTTTTCTGCTCAATATAGCTAACATTTACTGCTCTAAATGTTGTTTTGGCTTGGCTAAGGTGCTTTAGCAAATCACTGTTAATGCCACTGCAATCTAAATAAAGATCTGCGGTTATCGTTTCACCCGACTCAAGGGTAAGGGTATCAATAGAGTCATCGTCCAGCTCGACTTTAACAACGATCCCTTTAACTACCTTTATTTTTGTCGATTTAAGTTTTGTTGTTAGCAAATTATTGAGTTGATGATGATCAAAATGATAGCCATACTCCGCTCGAGATAATGCCGAAGATGGGTTTTCTGCTGGAGGATGGGCAAATTTACCTTCGGTCGCAGCGATTGCACTTATAAGGTAGTCTGATAATTGTGCTTTATGGCGTGTGATTAACTGATGAAAATCAACAGGATTGTCGCTAGCAAAAGGAAGGTGATGACACTGAACCCAGTTTTGTTTACACGGCCCCCAATTTTGATAATGTGAACCAAATGAAAAAGAGGTATTGGTATTAAGAAATAACTCTGGCTCAGATAAATTGAGCCTTAAGTTCATATCATATGACTCTGGAGAGGTTACCCCGCCATAAAGTACATCGCTTAAACAAGGCTGCTCTGGAGTAACCAATACCAATTCAATGTTAGATCCTAAAGCTTTGCTCAGCGCTAAAGCAACTTGATTGGCGGCTATTCCGGCACCATAAATCAAAATACGTGACAGTGCTTTATGCTTTAAATTATCAGGTTTTTGTGGCATTTTATTCATCACTCCCTTAAATGTTTATATTAAATTTTACGTAAGGGTGCTGTATTTGATGCAGCTCCGTAAGCTTTTATAAAATCGCTATGAGTCATACAATTTTGTACCGCTTGCGCTATGTCTTGGCGCATATCTGCTGCGTGTTTTTGTAGTTCCGCTATTTGATATTTATTTACACGAGGATCATAATGCTCTGGAATCAAGTTTTGACCTAGCATCACAGCAAGCCAACTTGGAGGTAAAAAAGCACCAAATTCATAACGCTGAATATATGCTCGACGCGTCCATAAATCTATTTTCTCTTGTAAACTGTCAGGTAATATCATGGAGTTAAAATATCGCCACATTTCGCTATCAGTCCGTTTATTAGCCACGTAATGTAAAAGTAAAAAGTCCCTAACGCGTTCAAATTGTAGAGACATACGAGCATTGTACTCATTTACATCTTTTTCATTTATGGTTATTCCATTTAACGTTTTGTCTGATGTCGGGGGTGATGTTTCTTCTACATGTGGGAATAATTCGACTAAGGCGGTAATCCCCTCTTGAATTAAATGAATTGAAGTAGACTCTAGCGGCTCAAGAAATCCTGCAGACAACCCTATAGCAACAACGTTGTTTTTCCAGAAATGATTTCTTCGACCAGTTTTGAAAAATAATTGTTTGGGATCCGCTAATGCGAGTCCGTCCAAGCCTTGTAATAAAGTATCGGCTGCTTGTTCATCGCTGGTAAACTCGTTCCAATAAACATGCCCATTACCTGTTCTATGTTGTAAGGGAATACGCCAAACCCAACCTGCTTCTTTTGCTGTTGCTCTTGTATAAGGTGTTATCTCGCCTTTATTTTCGCAAGGTATTGCAATAGCTCTATTGCAAGGTAGCCATTGTGACCAATCTTGATATCCAGATTCTAATGTTTGCTCAATTAGTACTCCCTGGAAGCCGGAACAATCAACAAAAAAATCAGCTTCAATTTGCTGACCATCTTCTAACTGAATGCCTTTAACATTGCCTGAATCGGGGTGCAAATCGGTATGCACTACTATTCCTTCAACTCTAGTAACGCCACGAGATTGAGAAAATTTACTGAGAAAATCGGCGTATAACCCTGCATCGAACTGGTAAGCATAACCGAAACTTTTCTGAAGAGATGTTTTTCCCTGATGCGGAAAACAAAATTTGTTTTGTTGTGCAGCGACTATGCCAAACGCGTAATCACTTAAACTACCCGCGTCTGCTTTTTGATTTAGCATTAACCAATGCTGATAAAAATCAATGTTATGTAACGACTCGCCAAAATCGCCAAATGGATGTATATAACGCTGACCTAATTGTCCCCAGTCCACAAATTCGATACCAAGCTTAAAAGTGGCTTGTGTATGCCGCATAAATTCAGCTTCATTAATACCTAAGGTCTCGTTAAAAAAACGTATATGAGGCAAAGTAGCTTCACCTACACCGACAGTACCTATACTTTCTGATTCTACTAAAGTTACTTGTATCGATTGTTTTTCAAATTTTTTTGAAAGTGCCGCCGCAGTCATCCACCCTGCTGTTCCACCCCCTAAAATACATACATGCATTGAATAAGCCGCCTTTTTATTAAAACAGAATCAATCGTCCTACCTTCATTAGTCGTTATTATTTGAACGTTGTACTATACGAAAAACCGAAAATAAGACAAAAAATACAACTGGAATACATTACTGGCATAACTCAGAACAATATTTGTTATGAATTATGCCAGTTAAACTTGATAGCATTACCAAGATAGATTACTTATTGACAGTTAATCGTTGCATTTTTTGCTTTATTAGGCTGCAATTTCAATGTAGAGAATGATACAACCCCCTTGCCTGCGGTAGCGATACCAAATGGCACAGTAACTCGGCCAAAATTCACACCTTGTTTAACAAAGCAATTAAGATCAACGCTAAGCTCTTGCCATTCATGGATAGTAAAGCCTTTCATGACTGCGCTGATATCAACTGATTTTTGACAATCAGCTTCATCACAATGCATTTCAAGCATTACTGACTCACTAAACTCTTGGTCTTTACGCACGAGAACAGTTAACGCTGAATCGTTTTCGATATATTGACGTAAATCTTCAACAAAAGTACTTTGTAGTCTCACTGCAGCAGGCTCTTTACCGGTAAAGGTTAAGGTTCGAGCATCTTCTTGTACATCTTTATCCATAGTTCTTAATCTAACACCAGGCAGTTCAACAACCGAACTAGATACACCAACCGCTTGCTCGCCTGAAATAACATTTAGCGACCACGGCGCTTTTACCGTATGTTCGAATAACACCATAGACTGTTCGGCATTAGCCGACTTTTCAACAACCTCATTTAAATCATCAGGTAATGTATTGTCGTCACCATATTGCAGACCAAAGCCATAAGGTAATAAAGGTGCATAATCTTCATCAAAGCGATTTACTACGGTTTGTGTCGCCGATTTAGGCCAAGAGAAAGACAGCTTTCCCTTAAAATTATGGTTAATTTCACCATCTGCTTTAGTAAATAATACATCACTTACGCCAACACCTTCGCTACCTGGTAACCAAGCAGCTACGAATGCATCCGACGCATTTAGTTCAGCGTTAACCCACATAGGACGACCAGAGATAAATACCGAAACAACTTTAATGCCTTCAGCCTTAAGCTTTTGAAGTAACGCTAAGTCAGTTTTATTGCCGCGTTGATAATCAAGGTTGTCAATATCGCCGATACCTTCAGCATAGGGTTGTTCACCAAACACAACAATAGCAACCTCTGGTTTTTGTGTATAAGTGCCATCAACCGCTAATTCAATTTGACCACCTGCTCTGTTTACAACTTGCTTAAAGCCATCATAAATTGAGCTGCCACCTGGAAAATCAGAATTAACATTGCCAGTGCCCTGCCATGTTACCGACCAACCACCAGATTGCTGGCCTATATTGTCAGCACCACTACCAGCAACGAGTACATTTGTGCTTGGTGTAATTGGTAAAATGTTATTTTTGTTCTTAAGTAAAACAAGTGACTCTCGTACTGCTTGACGAGCAACTTGGCGATGACCGGCTGCACCAATTAGTTCAAGTTTTCCTGATATTGCACGATTTTCAGGACTCGGCTTATCGAATATGCCCGCTCTAAACTTCACTCGTAAAATACGGCTGACTGCATCATCAATTCGAGACATTTTAATTTCACCCGAGTTAACTTGAGCAATAGTATTTTCATACAAAGGTTTCCAGGCATCGGTTGGCACCATAAATATATCCAGACCTGCATTTACGGTTTGACTACAACTTTCGTTAGTACAGCCCGGAATTTGGCTATGACCATTCCAATCACCTACGACAAAGCCATCAAAACCCATTTTCCCTTTTAACACATCGGTAAGTAGATATTTATTGCCATGTAATTTTTCACCATGCCAACTATTAAATGATGCCATAACAGATTGCGCACCAGCTTCTAAGCCGCCCACGTAACCTTGGGCATGAATATCAAATAATTCTTGTTCTGAAGAAAGGTTATTACCTTGATCATCTCCGCCCTCAGTACCACCATCACCTAAAAAGTGTTTGACGGTACTAATAACACGTGAATCACCTAAAAAATCTTTATCGGCATGTCCTTGCAAACCTTTTACAATAGCCGCTGAATACTCACGAACTATCTCTGGGTCTTCTGAATAACCTTCATAAGTTCTGCCCCAGCGATCATCACGAACAACAGCAACCGTAGGTGCAAACACCCAATCGATACCTGTAACCATCACTTCGGTGGCAGTAACAGCAGCAATTTTTTCAATAAGTGCAGAGTTATTTGCAGCACCTAAACCAATGTTATGTGGAAACAAAGTGGCGCCAATAACATTGTTATGACCATGTACGGCATCGGTGCCCCAAATAGTAGGAATACTATTGCCATCCAAGCTGTCATCAACTGATGCTTGATACATATCTTCAGCTAATTTGATCCAATCAGCGGGTGTTGCATGTTTATCATTGTTAGGAAAAGC
>Ga0105359_10000702_pt1 | contig 27804 bp, 29 predicted proteins | sample GOMGulsemesocosm_6_FD_83659 | JGI IMG/M metagenome (GOLD analysis project Ga0105359, IMG submission 83659) | Methane-oxidizing microbial communities from mesocosms in the Gulf of Mexico - GOM8C Gulf of Mexico | ecosystem: Environmental > Aquatic > Marine > Cold seeps | place: Gulf of Mexico...
AATGGCAATGGACTTACAATAATGAGCGGCCACATTCAGCGATTGGTGGCGTACCACCTAGGAAGTTGCTGTAGTTAATAACCCCTCTACTTTTAACTGACATTAATAAAGGGGGGATTACAAGTCACTTAAAAGTAGACGGTGGAATTTGTGTTACTGCCAGCCATAACCCAAAAGACTACAACGGCATGAAATTTGTGCGCGAAGACTCAAAGCCCATCAGTGGCGACACCGGCCTAAAAGAAATTCAGCGTCTGGCAGAAGAAAATAATTTTGAAAGTAGTGCAGCAACAGGCACAGTAACAAAAACAGAAGTTCAACCGGCATATATAAAGCACCTGTTAACCTACGTGAACATCGCAAACCTAAAGCCATTAAAAATTGTCTGCACCGCAGGCAACGGCGGTGCCGGTGATGTAATAGATGCCATTGAAGGCTCTTTGCCGTTTACCTGGGAAAAAGTTCACCACAATGCAGATGGCAATTTCCCTAACGGTGTGCCCAACCCTTTACTGGAAGAGAATCGCCCGGTAACCATTGAAGCCATAAAAAACACTCAGGCCGATTTAGGCATAGCCTGGGACGGCGACTTTGATCGCTGTTTTTTCTTTGATGAAAAAGGCAATTTTATTGAAGGCTATTACATAGTAGGCCTGCTGGCCGAGGCCTTCCTAAAAAAACAACCCGGTGGCAAGGTAGTACACGACCCACGCCTAACCTGGAACACCATAGACATAGCCAACTCGTTTAACGGCACTGCAGTAGAAAGTAAAACAGGCCACGCCTTTATAAAAGAGCGCATGCGCTTGGAAGACGCCATATACGGCGGCGAAATGAGCGCCCACCACTATTTCAAAGACTTCGCCTACTGCGACAGCGGCATGACCCCCTGGTTATTGGTAGCCGAACTTATATGTGTAAGTGGCAAACCGTTATCTAAACTGGTAGAAGAGCGCATGCAAGCCTACCCATGCAGCGGTGAAATAAACCAGCGCCTGCAAAACCCTAAACAGGTAATAGCAGGTATCACCCAGAAATACAGCCAAAACGCAAAAGCCATAAACACCACAGATGGCATAAGCATAGAGTTTGATAAATGGCGCTTTAATTTACGTTCATCCAACACCGAACCGGTAGTACGCTTAAACGTAGAATCAAAAGCCGATACAGGTTTAATGCAAGCCAAAACAAAAGAGCTATTAGATTTAATAACAAAACTAGACGCAGTTTAACCCTTAACCGGCTTGCACGCGATGCGTCAAGGTCGTGTAATCGTAGGAGCGTGCTTGCACGCGAAGTGCCAAATTGAGCAATCCGGCTTTGTGTTTAATGATGGGGTTGTTAGTATGAAGCATGAGGGTTACCTTTGTTTTGAATAAAAGATTCGACACCTTTAATCAAAGCGGGTAACTCTCTTTTTTCAAGAGAAGTGTCCGATCAAGTCCAAACTAATTCACTACAAAGAAGGTCCAATTAAGGATACGCGAACCTGCGCGTAATTAATGAACCCAATCCTCAAGCATCAAACCATTCACCCGTTGAAATTCACGGGTTTATTAGTGACTAAAACACTCCCAGTTGCAATGGCATGGCTGGCAATGGCAGTATCGTTATTGCCTATGGGTGTACCAGCATCGCTAAGCTCTTTTTTAATGGCGGCCGTTGCATCTACAGCGCTAACACCCCATGGCAATACATCATCAAGAGGTTTAAGAAATTCATTTACGAGCAGGTTGTGCTTGGGTGAGGCTTTGTTACCAATAGCGCCAAAGCATATTTCAACATAAGTGATGGCAGAAATTACAATTCTATTTTGTTTGTTAACCTCTGTCTGAAGCCTTTGCAATACGCTAAGAGGGTATTCACGCCCTATTTGTTCCAGGAGTAAACTACAAATGCAGGTATTTAGCATGTAGGTGCAATTCACAATTCAAATCGCCCTTCATCGCTAATCACATCGGGACTATCTAGTAAAAAGTCATCTGCATGGGTGCAAACATCCTTCAGTGAAAGCCAGTTGGGCCTTACGGGGCGTAAAATAATGGTATCGCCGTCTTTAATTATTTCTAATTCATTTACCCCGCCAAACTCCATATCTTTGGGTAACCTAACGGCTTGGTTCTTGCCATTTTTGAATGTTGATATAGTGCGCATAATGGGCTCGCTAAAGGATGTGTAAGTATATTTTAGGCTCAACCCTAAGCATATGTAAGCATAGGCCTAGAGTTGAGGGTATAACCAAAGGTTGCTTAAAATAACTTGGAATCAAGCTTGGCTGACGCATATACTGGGCTACATCACATTCTTATAATGGAAAGGTATAAAAACGCCTTAAAATTCAACACCCAATAAAAACAAGCAACTACCAAGGAAAGGTATGCAACCTCAAAACACAGCCCGCAAAAAAATCGCGTGCAAGCACGCTCCTACGGCTAAAGCAGAACAAACCCCATATAACATTATTCATCACGGTGCCATAAACGGGGTAACCGGCTCATGCCATGAACTACGGGCAAACGAACAAGAAGCCATATTAATCGACTGCGGCTTATTTCAAGGCCTAGAGGCCGAATTTGAAACCACCAACAACCCTCATAGCCAAGGTGGCAACCCGCTAATAAGCGAAAACATTCCTTTTGCGATAGGCCACATAAAAGCCCTTATCGCCACCCACGTACACATAGACCACGTGGGCCGCATTCCCCACTTATTGGCCGCAGGCTTTAAAGGCCCTATCTATTGCACCGAACCCTCGGCCAAGTTATTGCCCCTGGTACTGGAAGACGCCGTAAAAGTAGGTTTTACCCGCAACAAAACCCTAATAACACGTTTTATAAACACACTAAAAGAACACATAGTCCCGGTACCCTACGGCAAATGGCAACAAGCCAGCCCCAACATAAAAATAAAATTCAAACCCGCAGGCCACATCCTGGGCAGCGCCTAGATAATCTGCAAACTAACCCACCCCCGTAGGAGCTTGCTTGCAAGCGATTCTTTAGCGCCGGTTAGCACCCGCGAACGATCAAAACCCACCACAAAAACCATAATATTCTCCGGCGACCTAGGCGCCCCCCATTCCCCACTACTAAAAGCCCCAACATCCCCCTGGCACTGCGACACCCTAGTAATGGAATCCACCTACGGCGACAAAAACCACCCAAACCGTAAAACCCGCCGCCAACACTTAAAACAAATAATAGAAAAGCCCTAATCAACCAAGGCACAGTCATAATCCCAGCCTTCAGCATAGGCCGCACCCAAGAACTACTATACGAACTAGAGCAGGTCATCCACCAACAACGTAGGAGCGTGCTTGCACGCGAAAAATCCCTTAAAACCACAAATTGGTAAGATCTGGAAATAATAATAGACAGCCCCCTAGCCGCCAAATTCACCCAAACCTACCGCCAACTTAAACACTACTGGGACAAAGAAGCCCACAGAAAACTAAAACAAAGCCGCCACCCCTTAAGTTTCGACAACGTATTAACCGTAGATTCCCATAAAGACCACATGAATACGGTACAATATCTAGCCAAAACCCACCGGCCAGCCATAGTAATCGCCGCCAGCGGCATGTGTAACGGTGGCCGAGTGATGAACTACCTAAAAGCCATGCTGCATGACAAACGCCACGACGTACTCTTTGTAGGCTACCAAGCAAAAGGCACCATAGGGCGCGACATACAAAAATACGGCCCAAGGCAAGGTTATGTGTATATAGATGGCCAAAAAATAAACATTAACGCAGGTATTTACACCATCAGCGGTTATTCCGCCCACGCAGGTCAAAGCGACCTATTAAAATTTGTAAACCGCATGTGGTTTAACCTAAAGAAATACGCCTAATTCACGGTGATGACGCAGCCAAACAGGCTTTACAACAAAAGTTAAACCACAAACACCCCTACATAAATGTTTGCATACCTTAAACTGTTAGATACATACTGTAAGAGGCCAGCCCTCTGCCCGATTTGTAACTTTAACTTAGTAGGAGGGCGCTTGCGCGCGATAAAACAGGTGACTGAAAAGCCGCAAATTAAAAGCATTGTTCAATTAGCCGCAGCAGATAACAATATTGCCGTATTATGGTTATATGGCTCCCAAGCAAAAGGCAACGCACAGCCAAAAGCGCTAACCCCCCCCATAACCGCAACAAATGCCCCCACAAACAACCCTATAGTTAACATAAGCCAGCAAATTGCCATAATCCCAGCAAGAACCCGCACTCGCGGCTGGAAATCCCCCTCCTCCAGCTAACCCCTTAATTCCTAACAATTAATTAACATTTTATTAATAATACCCCTCACAAACACCATATTAATAAGATAGAATGATTGGCCAGCGTGAACAGGCAAAAAATAGCCAGCGCAGCCAACAATACAAGTGTTGGATTAGAGTAATAAGCACTGCTAGCACACGGTAAGAGGCCAGCCCCTAGCCGAACCTTTTTTAGAAGGGGGCCAACTGCCCCAGTTTTGAGTATTACACGTGATAAGTGAAAAATAACAAAAACTAGCCAAGCTAAAACCAAACATGCAGGAGCGCGCTTGCACGCGATAAATGGAATAATGAAAAAAGTAACAAAGGCCGTCATTCCAGTAGCAGGCTTAGGCACAAGAATGCTACCCGCCACCAAAGCCATCCCCAAAGAGATGTTAGTGCTGGCCGACAAGCCCCTAATCCAATATGTAGTAAACGAATGCGCCGCAGCAGGTATTACCGAAATTATCTTGGTAACCCATAGCTCAAAAAACGCTATAGAAAACCACTTTGATACTTCATTTGAATTGGAATCTACCCTGGAGGCTCGTGTGAAGCGCCAGCTGTTAGAAGACGTACGCAGCATTTGCCCCCCGGGAGTGACCATAATGCATGTACGCCAAGGCCAGGCTAAAGGTTTAGGGCATGCGGTGTTATGCGCCAAACCCATGGTAGGGGATGCCCCTTTTGTAGTTGTATTGCCAGACGTATTAGTAGATGAATACGAAGCTGATTTAAAAACCGAAAACCTAGCCAAAATGCTGGCATTGTACAACGAACACCAAACCAGCCAAATAATGGTAGAAGCGGTACCTCAGGAATTGGTAAGTAGCTACGGTGTAGTAGACTTGCAAGGGCAAAATATAGAACCCAGCCAAAGCAAGCCCATAGAAGCCATAGTGGAGAAGCCCAAACAAGAAGAAGCTCCATCAAATCTAGCAGTGGTTGGCCGTTATGTACTAAGTGAAAATATCTGGCCTCTATTAAAAGAAACAGCCCCAGGAGCTGGTGGCGAAATTCAATTAACTGATGCTATCGCCAAGCTAATACAGCAAGAACAAGTAGACGCATTCTACATGACAGGCAAAAGCCACGACTGCGGTAGCAAATTGGGCTACATGCAAGCGTTTGTAGAATACAGCATGCACCATGATATTGAAGGTCCTGCTTTCAAAGAGTGGCTTAATAAGGGGAAGCCTAAACAGGATGGTTTGTGATCTTTGGTTCTCGGCATATTGCGATGACTGATAGTCATTACCTAAATGCTAGTCCAGTAGAAACTGTAAATAGATAGGTGCTGGCTATCAATCTTGGCCCTGCAATAGCAATTAATTTCACTGTGCCAGTAGGTATTGCAGAAAAAATAATGAAGGCCTTAATCAGCGGAAATATAGAGTTTTGCCAAAGATTTTATCTATTTAAAATATTCGTGAAAGAGTAGTTTGAACGTGCTGAACAATATGCTGATTTATTCAAGCACCTGTTGAAACGGTTAGCACCATGTGGCGGAAGCTGTGGAATTTAAACCCTGGCTTAATAGGTGAAATCAATTGATGAGATTAAAATGAAGAAAATACTAACAATATTTGGTACCCGCCCCGAAGCAATTAAGATGGCACCTTTGGTTGATGCATTAAATAATTCAAATGATTTTGATGCAAAGGTGTGTGTTACTGCGCAGCATAGAGAAATGCTGGATCAGGTTTTAGATTTATTTGAAATTACACCGGATTACGATTTGAATTTAATGAAATCAGGACAGTCATTAAGCGATATTACCTCGCGTATTTTATTAGAGCTCAAGCCTATTCTTATTGATTTTAGACCAGACGTGGTCTTAGTTCATGGAGATACGGCAACGACCTTTGCTGCAAGCTTGGCAGCATACTATGAGAAAATTCCAGTGGGGCATGTCGAAGCCGGTTTACGTACAAGAGATATTTATTCGCCTTGGCCAGAAGAGGCAAATAGAAAGTTAACCGGGTGTTTAACCCGCTATCACTTTACTCCTACCGAGGTATCTAAAAATAATTTAATGCAAGAAAACTACACTCAGGAAAGTATCTGGGTTACAGGTAACACTGTAATAGATGCTTTTCTTCAAGTTGTGAAAAAGATTGAGAATAGCGCATTACTGCAACAAAGATTGAAAAAGCACTATGAGTTTTTAGATGAATCAAAAGACTTGGTTGTGATCACTGGTCATCGCCGTGAAAGTTTTGGAGCTGGATTTGAAAATATTTGCGCGGCTATTGCAGAGGCGGCAAAATTACACCCGGAAGTTCAGTTTGTTTATCCTGTCCATTTAAACCCTAATGTACAAGAACCAGTTAACCGACTGTTAAATGACATTCGCAATGTGTTTTTAATTGAACCTCTTGATTACCTTCCTTTTGTAAATTTAATGCGTCTTTCTACAGTAATTCTAACTGACTCAGGTGGGATACAAGAAGAGGCTCCTAGTCTGGGGAAGCCTGTTTTAGTTATGAGGGACACAACTGAGCGCCCAGAGGCGGTTACTGCAGGTACTGTTAAGTTGGTGGGTACAAATAAAGATAAAATTGTTGAAACTTTATCTTTATTGCTGAAGAAGCAGGAGTTATATGTTGCGATGAGCAAAGCGCATAATCCATATGGAGATGGGCATGCTTGTGAAAAAATTCTTAACGTAATGAAAAATTAAAAGTAATTAAATATGTCATTTGAAACGATATCTGTAATTGGGCTTGGCTATATAGGCTTGCCTACTGCTGCCATGTTTGCTTCGCGTAAAAAGAAAGTAATTGGTGTAGATGTAAATGAGCATGCAGTAAATACTATTAATCGGGGAGGAATCCATATTGTCGAGCCAGAGCTAGATAATCTAGTTCAAGCTGCAGTGAACCAGGGGTATTTGAAAGCAACTTTAACTCCGGAGCCAGCAGATGCCTTTTTGATTGCGGTACCGACTCCATTTAAGTCTTGTGAGCAAGGGCAGGTCCCTGAACCGGATTTAAAGTATATTGAAGCTGCGTCTAAAGCTATAGCACCTGTTTTGAAAAAAGGTGATTTGGTTGTTTTGGAATCTACATCTCCGGTAGGTGCAACTGAGTTGATGGCAGAGTGGTTGGCGGAAGCAAGATCAGACTTAAGTTTTCCTCAAATTGCAGGTGAAAATTCTGATATTCGAATTGCACATTGTCCAGAGCGAGTTTTACCTGGGCATGTTGTTAGGGAGCTTGTTGAAAATGACCGTGTAATCGGGGGGCTAACTGAAAAATGTTCACAAAAAGCCGTTGAACTTTATAAAATTTTTGTTGAAGCAGATTGTGTTGTGACAAATGCTCGAACCGCTGAAATGGCTAAGCTAACCGAAAATAGTTCCCGCGATGTACAGATTGCTTTTGCCAATGAGCTTTCAATTATTTGCGATAAGTTAGATATTGATGTTTGGGAATTGATTGCTTTAGCAAATCGTCACCCTCGTGTGAATGTTTTACAGCCGGGCCCAGGCGTGGGGGGGCACTGTATAGCAGTTGATCCTTGGTTTATTGTTTCTAAAACACCCGATGAAGCACAAATTATACATACTGCCCGCAAGGTAAACGATGCAAAACCTGAATGGGTAATTAATAAAGTTAAAATGGCAATCGCTGATTTTTTACAGGAAAATCCTGCTAAAACAGCGAAAGACGTGATTATTGCTTGTTATGGTTTGGCTTTTAAGCCCGATATTGATGATTTAAGAGAAAGTCCAGCATTAAACATAGCTGTGAGAATTGCAGAGATGCATGCTGGTAAAGTTACTGCGGTAGAGCCAAATATTTCAGAACTACCAAATTCGGTTGGGGGTATTCGACTAGTGTCAGCCGTGAAAGGTTTTGTCGAAGGGGATATACACGTGTTATTGGTGGATCACAAAGAATTCAAACAAGGTCAACCTGAGAATGGTGTTTTAATAGATACTAAAGGTATTTGGAAGTGAAAATTCTTGTGACTGGTGGTGCGGGCTTTATTGGTTCCGCTGTTATACGCCATATTATTCAAAATACATCGGATTCAGTTGTTAACGTTGATAAGTTAACATATGCAGGGAATCTAGAAAGCTTAACAGATATTGCTAGTGATAATCGCTATGCCTTTGAACATGTGGATATATGTGACCGTGCGGAGCTGGATAGGGTATTTGTGCAGCGCAAACCAGACGCTGTCATGCATTTAGCTGCTGAGAGTCACGTAGATCGTTCGATTGACGGGCCTGCCGAATTTATCGAAACAAATATAATTGGTACCTATACCTTGCTTGAAGCGGCACGTTCTTACTGGAATGATTTAGAAACAACTAAAAAAGAAACATTCCGTTTCCATCATATTTCTACTGATGAAGTTTATGGTGACCTTGAAGGGCCGGAAGATTTATTTACCGAAGAAACCCCTTATGCACCTAGCTCACCTTATTCAGCAAGTAAAGCCAGCTCAGATCATTTAGTTCGAGCTTGGCTACGTACGTATGGCTTCCCAACAATTGTGACAAACTGTTCGAATAATTATGGATCGTATCATTTCCCTGAAAAGTTAATTCCATTGGTGATTTTGAATGCGTTAGAAGGTAAAGATTTACCTATATATGGCAAAGGCGACCAAATTCGTGATTGGCTGTATGTTGAAGACCATGCCCGTGCTTTATATAAAGTGGTAACTGAAGGTGAAATTGGTGAGACCTATAACATAGGTGGCCACAATGAAAAACAAAACATTGAGGTAGTAAAAACCATATGTGCCTTATTAGAAGAAATGGTACCTGATAATAAACACTCTTGTGAGGGTGGGAATTCAGCAGGCTTCGAAGGTCTTATTAGCTATGTTAAAGACCGCCCTGGGCATGATGTTCGCTATGCCATAGATGCTAAAAAGATTGAAAGAGAGTTGGGTTGGGTACCTGAAGAATCATTTGAATCTGGTATTCGCAAAACTGTTGAGTGGTATTTAAATAATAATACCTGGTGGAGTAGAGTTTTAGATGGCTCTTATAGTCGTGAAAGATTGGGTGTTGAGGAATTAAGTTAATGAAAGGAATTATTTTAGCCGGTGGCTCTGGCACACGTTTATACCCGATTACGAAAGGGGTCTCTAAGCAGCTTCTGCCTGTTTATGATAAACCGATGATTTATTATCCGATTTCGGTTTTAATGTTGGCAAATATTAGAGATATTCTGATTATTACTACGCCAGAGGACCAAGAGAGCTTTAAGCGTTTACTTGGTGATGGGAGCGATTTTGGGGTTAATTTTGACTACCAAGTTCAGGAAAAACCTGAAGGATTAGCTCAAGCATTTATTATCGGTGAAGAATTTATAGGTGATGATGACGTATGCTTAGTACTTGGCGATAATATTTTTTATGGGGCAAGTTTTTCTCCAAAGCTTCAAGCTGCCGTTCAATCTATTGAGCAAAGTAGAGGGGCAGTGCTATTTGGTTATGAGGTCAATGATCCAGAAAGGTTTGGGGTGATAGAGTTTGACGACTCGTATAGAGTTATGTCAATTGAAGAGAAACCCAAAGAGCCGAAGTCAAATTTTGCTGCAACAGGCCTTTACTTTTATGACAACTCCGTTGTTGAAAAAGCAAAGTCGATTAAGCCATCTGCCCGTGGTGAGCTTGAAATAACTTGTCTGAATAATCTTTATCTAGAAGAAAACTCACTTATGGTGGAATTATTGGGCCGAGGTTTTGCTTGGCTTGATACAGGTACACATGAGTCCCTTATTGAGGCTTCGCAATTTGTGCATACTGTTGAAAAAAGACAGGGATACAAGATTGGATGCTTGGAAGAAATTGCGTTTAACAACGGTTGGATCAACCTTGCAAAGTACTCCGAAGCAATTAAATCATACTCAAAAAATGGCTATGGCGAATACCTTGCGAAATCTTTAAAGTGAAAACGAAAATAGTTCATGTTAGTCATTCCAGTAGGTTTTATGAGAATTTTATAAAATTCAACAAGGATTTTGATGAAATCTACGATAATTTCTATTTCGTGTTTGGGAAATGTTCTTCTGAATTATTTAAAACTCAAACGAATGTTTTTCAATTTTCGAAGAATATAAAAAGCTATTTTTTTGGATATTTAAAGCTTATAAGGTTTATTCTATGCTCTGATAAAATCATATTGCATGGGTTGTTTGACCCAAGAATATTGATTATATTAAATATACTTCCATTTCTATTAAAAAAATCCATTTGGTTTTTATGGGGTGGGGATCTTTATGTTTATAGGGAACGTGAGCAGCATAAACTAAAGGAGTTTTTCAGACGTAGAGTTATAAAGAATTTGGGTGCTATTACTACTTATGTAAAAGGGGATTATCTTTTAGCGAAAGAATGGTATGGCACTAAAGCTGAGTTTATTCAGTCTATCTTGTATCCTAGCAACATTGCGTCAATAGCGAATTCTAGTAACTCTGAAAGCAAAGGGCTGGGAGAGGGGGGGGTTACAGTAGTGGTGGGAAACTCTGCTGACCCTCAGAATAAACACTTAGATATTTTGCAAGAGCTAGCACACTGGAAAAAAAGAATTGCTAAGGTATATTTGCCGCTTTCCTATGGAAGTAAACAATATGCGGAAGAAATTATAGGGCGATTTTCTTCGGAGTTTGATGATGGAACAGTAAAACCCATTGAAGACTATCTTCCATTGGAAGAATACTTGGCAATTATTTCAAAAGCTGATATTGCAATATATGCACATAAGAGACAGCAAGGTATGGGTAATACACTTCAAATGCTAAGCCAAGGGAAAACGGTTTATATAAGGAGTGATGTTTCACAGTGGGAGTATTTTAACTCTATCGGGGTTACTGTGAAGGATATTCACAATGTTGATATAGATGATCTATTGATATCGTCAATAGAATCACAAGAGAATAGAAAAATAATTTTTCGACATCATAATAAAGAAATATACCGCCAGCAGTTAAAGAAAATTTATTCGGAATAAAATATGTATAGACTTTGTTTGCAAGGCCAGAAGGGGCTGGAGTCTCTTAAGGGTTTTCATTCGATTTTTAAGAGTGAGCATATCGTTGTTGTTATCGGAAAAGATAAGAAAGTAGATAATGATTTCAGTCAAGAGATAAGCGCATATTGCCAGAAAAACAATATTTGTACGATTAACGATTCAGAAGATATTGAAACAATATTGTTTACGCTTGCTGTTGGTTGGCAAAGAATAATTAATGATGTACCAATGGATAGGATTGTAGTTATGCATGACTCGATCCTGCCCCGTTATAGGGGGTTTAATCCGTTGGTTTCTGCATTAATAAATGGTGATAAACAAATTGGGGTTACTGCTATTTTAGCAGAAGAGGCGTATGATACGGGGCCAATAATTGCGCAAGAAGTAATGGATGTTAATTACCCTATAAAAATCGCAAGCGCAATAGAAAAAATTTCAGCTGCTTATAAAGAGCTTGCTGTAAAAGTTGCCACTATTGTTTCAATGGGTGGCTTTCAAGTAACAGCTCAACAGGAAAGCAGAGCTACTTACAGTTTATGGCGTGATGAAGAAGATTACTTTATTGATTTTAACTGGACGGCAGAGAAGATAAAGAGGCATGTTGACTCTGTGGGTTACCCTTATATGGGGGCGCGGTCTTACTTGAACGGTAAAAAAATTTATATTGATGACGTTGAAGTGGTTGAAGACTTTTTTGTTGAAAACCGGTCGCCTGGTAAAGTGATATTTTTACAAGACTCAATTGCGACAGTTGTTTGTGGTCAAGGGTTAATAAAGATCACAGCTATTCGCGATAATGAAGGCGAGCCAATTAAAGTAAATCGATTTAGAAGCAGGTTCAAGTAGTGATTGAATTTAATATCCCTTATGTCGGCCCTAGAGCTGAAGAGTATCTGATTGATACATTGTCCCGTAAAAAACTCAGCGGTGATGGATTTTATACTGAAGCCTGTTCATCTTTTTTTAGCGCTCATTATGGAATAGAAAAGGGCCTATTAACGACATCTTGTACCGATGCTTTAGAGATGTCAGCGATATTGCTGGGTATTGAGCCTGGTGACGAGGTGATCGTTCCCTCATTTACTTTTGTATCAACCGCAAATGCGTTTGCATTACGTGGTGCAAAACTTGTTTTTGTTGATAGTAGTGACGAGAATCCAAATATTTGCGTTAAAAGTATTGCAGAGGCGATATCTGAAAAAACTAAAGCTATTGTTGTTGTCCATTATGCTGGGATAGCTTGTGATATGGATGAAATTCTTGTTATAGCAAAAGATATTCCTGTTATCGAAGATGCTGCGCAAGCAATCGATTCTTTTTACAAGGGGAAGCTTCTAGGCACATTAGGGAAATTTGGTACTTATTCCTTTCATGAAACTAAAAATATTATTAGTGGTGAAGGGGGGATGTTAACGGTAAATGATTCTGAATATTTTGAACGCTCTGACATTATTAGAGAAAAGGGAACGAATCGAAAACAATTTTTTAAAGGTGAAGTTGATAAGTATGGTTGGGTTGATATTGGCTCTTCATTTTTACCTTCTGAGCTTAATGCTGCTTTGTTGTTGTCTCAACTCGAAGAATTAAAGGAGATTCAGGCGCGAAGAGTGGCGATATGGAAAAAGTACTTAAATGGACTAAAACATCTCAAACAGTCCAACTCTTTGGGTCTCCCTTTTCTGCCGAGTTATGCTACTAATAACGCGCATATGTTTTATCTTCTCTGTAATTCGCGTACAGAGAGAGATGATCTAATTGCTCATTGCAAAAAAAATGAAGTAAAGATTGTATTTCATTATTCATCTTTGCATCAAAGTGACTACTTCAAGTCAAAGCATGATGGCAGGGAGTTACCAAACTCTGACCGGTATACGGATACACTGGTTCGTTTACCTTTGTACCCTGATTTGAGTGATGAAGAAGTGAAAAAAGTTATAAGTACTATAAAATTTTTTTACCAAAAGAGATTGTAATGTTGAATGTTGTTCATTTCTCAACCTGCGATTTTGGTGGGGCGGGTCTTGCAGCGCTTAGAGTTCATGAGGAGTGCTTGAGTGCGGAGTTAAACTCGAAAGTTTACGTGCTTAACAAGAAAAGCTCTGTAAAAAATGTTTTTGCTAAATCGAATTGGTTTCGAAGGTTTTTTAATGCACCTTTCAATAGATGGGATAACTATAAAAAATCCCTCTTTTTGAAGAATCGTAACTCCTTCTATTCTTTGGGAAATAATTTAAATTCCCTTAGTAAAGACTCGATTCTGGAGTTGATAGATGTAGAAACTGATGTTGTTGTGATTCATTGGGTTGCTGGATTTGTCGACCTGTCTTTATTAGAGCAAGCATGCAGGTATAGGAAAGCAAAGGTTGTTTACTATTTAATGGATATGGCTATGTTGACTGGAGGGTGCCATTTTAGCCATGGATGCGATCAGTATAAATATAGCTGTGCTAATTGCCCAGAGACAAACAACGAAAAGTATAGGCTATCAATAGCTAAGCATCATTTCGCGAATGTTAAAAACAGTATAAAGATGGCGCCATTTGCTTTAGCCTCAAGTGATTTTCTTTTGGAGCAGGCTAAGCAATCTTCATTGCAATTTAAAGAGTGCCGGATGACTAGGCCGCCTATTAATGAAAGCTTTAAATATTTAGGTTGTAACGATGGACATGGTAAGTCACAGTTCAAAATCTTGCTAGGAGCCTATAAATATCATGATGAGCGAAAAGGTTATAAAGATGCATTGAGGGCATTGGCGATACTGGACCGTCTTTTGATTGAAAATCGACGCACAGTAAGTCTCCTTGTTCCTTCAAATGATTTTGATGAAGATATGGAAAGCTTTGGAAACATCAAACTACTTAAGTATGCCTTTGCAAAAACAGAAGGTGCACTTGTTGAGCTCTACAATAGTGCCGATCTGCTCTTTAATACTTCGTTAGATGACTCTGGCCCTATGATGGTGCTGGAATCACAGATGTGCGGAGTGCCTTTTGTTGCCACAGCGGTGGGAGTTGCAAAAGAAATTGCTCACAATTTTCCAGAAAACGGTTACGTTGTCGAGCCTAGCGATGCTGCCCGAATGGCTCATTTGATAATAAAGTCGATAGAAAATAGTCAGTCAGTTCAGCAGCGTAAAGATATTGCAAGCAATGTTAGGGGTTATTATCAAAAGATTGATAACAATGTTACTAACCTAATTCGAATTAGTGGATTAGGTTAAACATAAATGAAAATTAACTTTTTGGAGCAGATATTGAAAGGTGGGGCTGCTAAAGCTTTATCTGCTTTGGCTGGCTTTCTGCTTGTATCCATTTCTATCAGGTATCTTGGTGTTGAAAGGTATGGGGTATGGATTAGTCTGTATACTTTTGTTAGCTGGTTTTCAATGCTTGATTTTGGAATTGGTGGAGGATTAAGAAACCGTCTTTCAGAATCTTTAGCGCAAAATGATAATAATAGAGCTAAGCAATATGTTGCTACTGCATTTCTTTCTCTTGCTGTCATTTCTTTAGTGTCTATTGCTATTTATTTACTGCTTTCTAACTTTGTAGATTGGGTCGATATATTTTCTTTACAAAATTCAGGTGTAGAATTAAGTGATGCGAAATTAGTTATTGATTTGACATTGATGTCGTTTTTCTTGGCTTTGTTTTTAAAGTTGAGTGTAAATATTTCGTTTTGTTTTCATAGATCGCAGCATTCGACTTATGTCTTTCTTTCCCAGCAGGTACTAACTTTATTGTTAGTGTTTTGTATTGGGGATCCTGATTCAGATGACATTGATAAACTTGTTCTGTATTCAATTATTGTAAATTTATCTAATTTGTTGGTTTTGCTGGCATTTAATATATTTGTATTCACTTACATGGCTCCTGAATTGAGGCCTGGGTTTCGCTTTTTTAAATGGGACAGGTTGAAGTCGGTATTTGGCTTGGGCGGAAAAATATTCCTAATACAAATTTGTGCAGTATGTTTGTATTCAACTGACGTTTTTTTGATAAATATGTTTGATAGCGCTACTTCAGCGGCTGAGTATGCAGTACTTCAAAAATATTTTGGGATTGCAATATTTATTTCAAGTGTATTGGTAGCACCTGTTTGGTCAGCCGTAACAGCGATGAAAGAAGCGGGTGAAGGTATTTATATTAAAGCTTTCTATGGCAAGCTTATGAGGTTACTTTTTATCGTATTCTTTATAATACTGGCATTATTGGCTGTATTTGATTATGTTGCTCCTCTTTGGGTCGGGAGTGAGGTGTCATTTGACTTTCAGGATGCTTATCTAATGGCCTTCTATACGGCTATTTTAATTTATTTGCAACTGATGTCATCTTTTTTAAATGGCTTTGGAGCGGTAGCCTTGCAGTTGGTTTTTGCCAGTTTTGCAGCTGTCGTTAATATTGTTGCAACGGTTTGGGTACTTAAGGTTCTGAATGGTTCAATTGAATATGCTCTGGCTGTTTCCATTATAGTTAATATCCCTTCTGTAATAGTTTTTAGTATTCAAGTGTCAAAACTAATTAACTTTCGAGCTAAAGGAGTTTGGGCTAGTTAGATGAAAATTTTATATAATCGTTACAAAGGGTCGGGGAATATGACCCATTGGCAGTCGGTAAACTACATTGATGAATGGGAGAGGGCTGGGTGTTTAGTCGAAATTATCGAAGTAAACTATGAGGATTCTTCTAGGGCAAAAGAAGTTGTACTTACCACTGTTAGAGATTCTAGTTGCGACGTATTTATTTCTGCGTGTGACGATAATGTTTTGGAGGCCGCAATTTTAGATGAGGTTCGAAAAAAAGGAGTACCTAGCTTATTAATATGCTTTGACAACTTATCTGTTCCATATAAGCATAAGGAATGCTGTAGGTTTTTTGACTTGGTTTGGTTGACCTCCTCTGATACTAAGTACTTATTTGATAAGTGGGGGGCGCGTACGGTGTTTATGCCATATGCCGCTAATCCATTTAAATATAAACCTTCTAATGCCAATGAAATTCAAGGAATGGGATTTGTTGGGACTTGTTATGGCGGGAGGGTCAATAAAATTGAAGCAATACTTGAAATGGGAATAGATGTTCGGCTTTATGGCGGGAACTCGCCTGCTGTTGAAGGAGAAAACCCGGCTCGAAATTTATTGAACAATTTATCTGTCAGTCTAAGCAATGTAGCGAATTTGCTAGCTTTTCCAATTGGCAGGAAAGCACTCATGGCAGCTGCAATCAAGACCACAAAAAAGTTTGAGATATCAAATAATTTACAAAAATTAATATCCGAAAGGGTTAGTCTTTCATTTGAAGAAGTATCGGAAATTTATAGCCGCAGTATGTTTTCGCTAAATATCACTGAATTATGGAATACGTACCTACTTGATGAGCCTGTTCATAAATTGCACTTAAGAACTTTTGAGATTCCTATGAGTGGCGGTTTTCAAGTTGCTTCTCGAACGGAAGAAATACAGTCATACTTTGAAGAGGATAAGGAAATACTACTATATGACTCAATGGAGGAGTTGGTAGAGAAAACTGGGTTTTACATGAAAGCAGAGAATGCTGGTCTTAGAGAGGAGATTAAGCGTTCGGCAAGAAAAAGGGCGGCTAGTGAGCATACGTGGAATAAACGATTTGATAATGTCTTCTCTGTGTTAGGTGTTTAATGAAATATGCAATATTTTGTAGTTCATTAATTTTTATATCTCCAGTATTCGCATATTTTCTGGGAGGCGCTAAGCTACCGGCGTTGTTCGTTGCGTTGTTAATGTTGGTTTATTTTGCATTTGGCTTAAGAAAAATTAATCCAGTTAAAACCCTTTTACCACTAGGTTTAGTTTTTACGTTGTTTTCGGTTACCGCTATATACTGGCAGGATATTCGCGTGGTTGGCGTTCCCGTTTACTTTTATTTTGCATTATTGCTCTGTGCTCTTGCTACAGATAAAGATATAGATGGATTTATAGATATAGCAAGTGTATTTATGCTTGTATTATGTGTTGGAGCCGTTGTTTCTACCGTGTACGTGGTACTGGGGGGGGGGAGTTTAGCCTCATTTCCTAATCCTGATGGTAGAATTAATCATATATTCTTTGGAACTTTGACGAATAGCTATTGGGGAGTGTTGATTCGTCCTAGTGGTATATATGATGAACCGGGGGCGTTCAGTTTTTTCATTTGCGCTGTAGCTACGCTGCGGAGGCTGTTTGAAAAAGACTCCAACGTAACTTGGACTTTACTGGCGCTTGGCTTGGTTACTATGAGTCTGGCTCATATTGTTTTTATGATTTTTTATTTTTTTAGTGATCGACCTAAGTTTAAATATTTGTTAGCAATGGTTGGAGTGCTTTCGGTAACCTTCTTATTTCTAATGAAAAGTCAAGCTTTTGAACTGTTTCAACAAGTTTTCTTGAATCGCTTTGAAATAGGAGGTGATGGCTTGCTTAAAGGCGATAATAGAACGGACTATATGTTGTCTGCTATAGATATTTTAAAGAGCTACAACAATGTAGTGTTTTGGGGGTTGAGCCCTGAATCATATTTGAATGGGGCCGAGTTTATGAATTCAAGCGGGCTTCCCGAGATTGGCTCGAATCCTCTAGGTTCGCTTGTAAGGATGGGAGCGATACTTTCATCTGTGTACTACTTTATTTTACTCTTATTATTGTCTTCATTTGTTCGTGGTAAGAAATATTTTGCTGTTGTTGGTTTTGGTATGCTTTTATTGCAACGGGATTATATTTATGTGGTGTCGTACAGTCTGTTCGTTGTGCTGATAGTAAGATACACAATAGCTCATTCAAGAATGGATATAAAAAGGTTAAGGCATGGTGTTTAAGGCTCTTTTTTTTCAGCGTGTTCCTGCTCTTTTCCGTAAAGAGTTTTTTGAGTTGCTCGATAAAAATATAGATGTGTATCTAGCAGCGGGTCGACCTAGTGAATTAGAAAATATGAAGTGCTTTGAGAGTGTGTCAGTGACGCGATACGAGCATTCAGACATTCATTACTACTGTGATGATGCTCTAATAATTGATAAAAGTTGGCGTAGGCTTATTAAGGAAATAAAGCCAAATGTTGTCGTAATAACGCCCACTCCAAGAATGATAAGTAATTACTTTCTATTGGCTTATTGCAAGCTAAGGAAAATCCCAATAGTAGGCTGGGGAATGGGGGAGATGCCAAATCGCTCCAGTTTAAAGAGGAAATTTCATGCGCTGCTACAGTGTTCTTTGGTTAGATTTTTGGATGGTGTCGTGTGTTATTCCATAACGGCCAAGGACTATTACCAATCTCTGGGTGTTAAAAACGTCGCTGTAGCTCATAACTCAATTGATACGGATCGAGCGATAAAGCATCTTGATACGGTGATGCAATATTCTGATGCTAAGCTTGCAGTTAAAGCAAATGAGCTAGGTATAGCACGTCAAAAAAAGCGTCTTGTATATTTAGGGCGTATAATACCGAGTAAGCATCTCGATAAATTGGTTGTTGCCATAGGGGGGGTAGAAAACGTTCAGCTCGTCGTTGTTGGAGGGGGGGAAGATTCCTATATTGCTTCCATAAAGGCATTGGCTGAGCAGTGTGGGGTAGATTCTGTGTTTGTTGGCCATAAATCAGATATAGAATTAGCTGAGGCCATGTATTTCTCTGATCTCTTTGTACTGCCTTCTTTGGGCGGGCTCGCAATCAATCATGCCATGAGCTTTGGGCTTCCCTGTATAGTATCGCAAGGTGATGGTACAGAAATAGATTTGGTAACGGATGGGGTGAACGGTTATGTGTTCAATAGTGGCGATTTTGAAGATATGGGATCTTGTATTGTAAAGGCGCTCGAAAGTGATTCACTGAATGCTATGGGGCAGGCGTCAATGAAAGTGATTAATGACTCAATAAACCTAAAGGCTATGGTAAAGAGTATGGATGACTTCTTAAAGAAAGATTTAGGATGTCTTGAGAACAAGAATAAAAATGGAAGTAGCCCTTTTTAGTACTGGTTTTCTAATGAACAAGATATAAGTATACATTTATATTTTTGTTAATAGGCAGGTGTTTTGTCAATGCCTGAAAAATTATTTGTGTTACTGAGTTTGGTAGTGATGAGCGTAGCTTGTGAAATTGTTACCCTTGCTGGAGTCGCTTTATGAGTGAAGGTGTATTGGCTTTAGGACCTTTGACTGGGCCTGTAACTGGGCAGTCAAAGGCATTTAAAGTTTTTTTGTCTGCCTCGTCTAATGATATTCGTGGGATAGATAAGTATGTGGGAAATGACCCCGCATCTTTTTATAGGATTATTAAGTTTTTTGCTCTAGTCCTATTTTTTTCAATATTTGGACGTTATCGTACATTGTATTTAACAACGTCTCGTACGAAATTTGGATTCATTTTAGATTTATATGCAATTTTTGTTTTTAAGCTTGTATGTAATGGGAAGGTTGTAAATCATTTGCATGGTTCCGACTTTGTACTTTTTAGAGATCGCTTCCCTTTGCTTTCTTTGCTTGATTGGACATATATGAAAATTGATACATCAATTGTTCTTTGTGAACCAATGAAAGAGCAATACGCTTGCTATCCGAAAATGAATGTAACCGTCGTCCCTAATTTCAGTGATCGGGATTCATTTCCTAAGCAGGCATATAATCCAGGGGAACGGAGCCTTAAATTACTGTATCTGTCTAATCTGATTTATAGTAAAGGCATTCTCCATTTGGTAAAGGCTGTTACAAAAATTAGGAATAGTGGTTTTGATGTCAGTTTAACAGTAGCGGGAAGGTTCATGTCTGATTCACATATGTCTAAGGGTGGGTTAGTTAAAGAATGTGAGCGGTACTGGTCAGAAAGTATTAAGTATGTGGGGGCTGTTGACGGTGCTGCTGTTGGTGATCTATTGTTGGCTAATGATATTATGTGTCTCCCTACATTTTATGTGACCGAGGCTCAACCATTGGCAATCATTGAAGGGTTAGCGCATGGCATGTATATACTTACAACTAGGCACAATTATAATGAGGCTTTCCTAGATTGTGCTGGAAATGGAATAATATGGGTTGAGAGTAAGGATGATCGGTCTATATATCAGGGGCTAGAACGGCTTGTTTTAGACGGAATTGACACGAAAGTCAGAGTGGAAAATTACAACTTTTTTAAAAAAAATTTTTCGCTTGAAGCATATATTGAAAAAATTGATGAGATACTTTGATGAAAAAAGCGCTAATTACAGGGGTTACGGGTCAAGATGGATCTTACTTGGCCGAGCTATTATTGAATAAAGGGTATGAAGTTCACGGTATTAAACGTCGTGCTTCCTCTTTGAATACGCAGAGGGTTGATCACATATATCAAGATAGTCATGAAGAGAATGTAAGTTTCTTTTTGCATTACGGTGATTTATCCGATTCATCTAACCTGATTCGCATAATTAAAGAAGTGCAGCCTGATGAGGTTTACAACCTAGGTGCACAGTCCCATGTTGCTGTGTCGTTTGAAGCTCCAGAGTACACTGCCGATGTAGATGCTATGGGTGCTTTACGTATTTTAGAAGCTATTCGCTTTTTGGGACTAGAAAAGAAAACGCGTTTTTACCAGGCTTCTACATCTGAGCTGTATGGCGAAGTACAAGAGATCCCTCAAAAAGAGACCACACCTTTCCACCCGCGTTCACCTTATGCTGTTGCTAAAATGTATGCATATTGGATTACGGTTAACTACCGTGAGTCATACGGCATGTACGCTTGTAATGGTATCTTGTTTAACCACGAGTCTCCGCGTCGTGGTGAAACCTTTGTAACGCGTAAAATTACCCGAGCTTTGGCGAATATTTCACAAGGATTAGAGAAATGCTTGTTCTTGGGTAATATGGATGCATTACGCGACAGGGGCCATGCCAAAGATTATGTACGCATGCAGTGGATGATGTTGCAACAAGACGTAGCTGATGATTTTGTCATTGCTACAGGTAAGCAAATATCTGTACGTGAGTTTGTAACGCTTTCAGCTAAAGAGCTGGGCGTAGAGCTTGAATTTACAGGTACTGGCATAGATGAAATTGCAACCGTTAAATCTATTTCTGGTGACAATGCTAAAGCGTTAAAAGTTGGTGATGTTATCGTTAAGGTTGACCCTAAATACTTCCGTCCTGCAGAGGTCGAAACCCTACTAGGCGATCCAACTAAAGCGAAAGAAACGCTAGGCTGGGTACCAGAGATCACAGTAGAAGAAATGTGTGCCGAAATGGTACAAAACGACTTATCAAACGCCAAGCAGCATGCGTTGCTAAAAGAGCATGGCCATAAAGTAAGTTTGGCTGTCGAGTAACTTATCCTCATTAGTTGCTAATAAAGGTGGGTGGCTCAGCTGCACACCTTTTTTTTTGAAGAAATTTTAGGTTATTTAAGATGAATAAAAAACGTGTATTTATAGCTGGTCATAAGGGCATGGTTGGCTCTGCGATTGTTCGTCAATTGCAACAAGATTCTAATATTGAGCTAGTTCTTAAGGGGCGTGACGAACTGGATTTGTTGAATCAGCAAGCGGTTTTAGACTTTTTTAAAAATGAATCTATCGATGCAGTGTATCTGGCAGCAGCCAAAGTGGGAGGGATTGTCGCTAATAATACTTATCCCGCCGACTTTATTTATCAAAACCTCATGATCGAATGTAATATCGTCCATGCTGCACACTTGGCAGGCGTGGATAACTTACTTTTCTTGGGGTCTTCTTGTATTTATCCAAAGCTGGCCGAGCAGCCAATGAAAGAGACTGCACTCTTAACCGGTACTCTTGAGCCTACCAATGAGCCTTATGCCATAGCAAAAATTGCCGGTATTAAGCTATGTGAATCTTATAATCGACAGTATGGTCGTAATTACCGATCAGTAATGCCAACTAACTTGTATGGCGAGAATGACAATTTTCACCCACAAAACTCCCATGTTATCCCTGCGTTAATGCGTCGTTTTCATGAAGCTAAATTAGCCAGTACGCCTGAGGTTGTTGTATGGGGGTCGGGTAAGCCCATGCGTGAATTTTTACATGTGGCTGACATGGCCGCTGCCAGTATTTTTGTCATGAATGCCTCTAAAGAGGAGTATGAAAGTTGCACTCAAGAAATGCTTTCTCACATTAATGTGGGTACCGGTATTGATTGCACTATTGCTGAGCTTGCGTTAACCATGGCCTCAGTGGTCGGTTATCAAGGTGATGTTAAATTTGACTCTACTAAGCCTGATGGCGCACCGCGTAAGTTGATGGATGTATCCACTCTTAAAGAGCTGGGTTGGACTTACTCTATTGAGTTAAAAGATGGACTGGCTTCAACGTACGAATGGTTTTTGGCAAATCAAGGATCTTTCCGTGGCTAATGTGAAGCCGTTTTTAGATGAATCTGTTTTTAAGGCTGTTATAGATAACGCACCGCTTATCTCTATTGACTTGGTGGTGCGTAATGCTTCTGGCGAAGTTTTATTAGGGCAGCGTTTAAATCGCCCGGCTAAAGGCTTTTGGTTTGTTCCTGGTGGGCGAATTTTAAAAAATGAGAGTCTATCTGCGGCTTTTAGGCGTTTAACGCTTAATGAGTTGGGTGTTGAGATGGATATAGTCACTGCACGTTACCTTGGTTTGTATGAGCACTTTTACGCAGACTGTGTATTTACAAAAGATAGCTCAGCTGAAAAAATCTCGACTCATTATGTGGTTAATGGCTTTGAAGTTATTTTACCCGATGAAAATGTAAGTTTGCCCAATATCCAACATGATACTTATAAATGGTTTACTGAAAGTGAGCTATTAAATTCAGAAAAAGTACACGACCACAGTAAATGGTATTTCGATAAGGACAAAGGGTTTTTATGATTACTCCCGTAATAATGGCCGGTGGATCTGGCACGCGTTTGTGGCCTTTGTCGCGTACCGCATTCCCTAAGCAGTTTATTTCACTCACTTCCAATCTTACAATCTTACAATGCTGCAAGAAACAGCTGCACGTTTGAATGGTCTTGATAATAAAAAGCCTTTAATTATTTGTAATGAAGCTCACCGATTTTTAGTAGCTGAGCAGATGCGAGACCAAAAAGTAGATGCTTCTATCTTGCTGGAACCTGTAGGACGCAACACTGCACCGGCTATTGCATTAGCTGCCTTTGAAGCACTAAAAACAGATAATAATGCCATTTTGTTAGTGTTAGCTGCAGACCATGTAATTGAAAATATAGATGCATTTCAAAAGTCGATATTAGACTTATTGCCGCAAGTTCAAGAAGGCAAGTTCGGTACTTTGGGGATTGTACCAACAGAGCCTGCCACGGGTTATGGGTATATCAAGGCCTCTGGTGGCCGAACTGAGGTGTCTGTAGTGCAGGAGTTTGTTGAAAAACCTAATGCGGAGGTAGCTGCAAGATATGTCGAAACTGGCTACCTTTGGAATAGTGGCATGTTTTAATTCGTGCAGATCGTTACCTTGAAGAGCTTAAAAATTTCCGTGAAGATATTCATAGTGCTTGCGAAAGTTCAATGAATAATATTCAGCAAGATTTAGATTTTATTCGCGTGGATAGTGCTGCTTTTGAAAAGTGCCCTGACGAATCTATTGATTACGCTGTTATGGAGCCATTGGCTAAAACTTCTCAGGTAGTGGTGGCACCATCAAATGCGGGTTGGAGTGATGTGGGTAGTTGGTCTGCCTTGTGGGAAATAGCTGAAAAAGATCAGCAAGGTAATGCAGTGACTGGTGATTGTATTTTAAAAGATACCACCAATAGCTTTATCTATGCTGATAAGCGTTTGGTAACGACATTGGGTGTGGAGAACTTGGTAATAGTGGATACACAAGACGCTCTATTGGTTGCCAATATGGATAGTGTTCAGGATATAAAAAAGGTAGTGCAAGCCATCAAGGGCTCCGATCGTACTGAGCATAATTTGCATAGAGAGGTGTATCGCCCGTGGGGTAAATATGACTCGGTCGATAGCGGTAGTCGTTACCAAGTTAAGCGAATTACTGTAAACCCGGGTGCCAAGTTGTCAGTTCAGATGCATCACCATAGGGCTGAGCACTGGATTGTAGTTTCGGGTACTGCCAGGGTGACTAATGGTGAAAAAACATACTTAGTAACCGAAAATGAGTCAACATATATACCTATAGGGCAGGTTCATGCACTTGAGAACCCAGGAATGCTTCCTTTGGAAATGATTGAGGTTCAATCAGGTTCTTATTTGGGGGAAGATGATATTGTACGAATTGAAGATAAATATGGGCGTAGTTAGCTCTTTAGGGTCGATATGAAAATTACAGTTATTACAGCCACTTGGAATAGCGAAAGAACAATAGTGGATACGCTTGCATCTTTTGCATCGCAGGACCATCAAGATACTGAGTATATCATTGTCGATGGTGGCTCCACCGACAATACAATACAGATTATTAAAGACAGTAATGTTCGAGTTGATAAAATTATCTCAGAAAAGGATAAAGGTATTTATGATGCGCTGAACAAAGGAATAGCCATGGCAACAGGTGATGTTGTTGGTTTTTTGCATTCAGATGATATTTTTGCTGATACCTATGTGCTAAGTAAAATTGCTACTGCTATGCAGGTTGGTGAGGTAGATGCTGTATATGGTGACTTGGATTATGTTTCTAAATTAAATACTAATAAGGTGATTAGACGCTGGGTAAGCGGTGCATTTGATCGTAATAAAATGCGTAATGGCTGGATGCCTCCCCACCCAACATTTTATATGAAGCGTGATTGTTATGAGCGTTTTGGAGGGTTTAATTTGGGTTACCGCATTGCTGCAGATTACGATTCAATATTGCGATACCTTTGGTCTGAAAATTTAACAGTTTCCTATATACCTTATGTGTTAATTAAAATGCGTGTGGGGGGGGAGAGTAATCGTAGTTTTATGAATATACTCAAAAAATCACAGGAAGACTGTTTAGCTATGAGTGGTAATGGCTTGCCGGTTTTACGGGCGTTAGTTGGTAAAAACCTTTCGAAGATACCTCAATTTTTTATGAAGTAAAAAGCTCTTTAATTATGTAAAGAGCTTTTTAACTTTCCAAGCATGTAATATCACTTGTAGATAAATAATAAAAATAGCTAAAAATCCTGCGAAAGAATAATAACTTTCTATGTTGTAACTATCGACCATTACTCCTATGGCACCCATTGTGGCGGCAAAGGTGACAATGGCTGCTAGTGCCTGGTTGCCATTCAATCCCAGGTGCATTAGCAAGTGATGTAGGTGGGTTCGGTCAGGGTAAAACGGGCTTTGACCTTTGCGCATGCGGCGTATCATGGTGGCAATCATGTCATAAAGAGGTACCGACACAAACCATAATACGGTGGTGGGGGCTAACTCATATTTGGTTTTTTGCGTAAAATAAATACAAAATGCCCCAATGGAAAAACCAATAAACATGCTGCCAGCATCGCCCATAAATACTTTAATGGGGGCTAGCGGTTTTATGGCAAAGTTGAATATTAAATAAATACATAAAGATAGGGTATAAAAAATTAATACTTTTAGCTCGTTGGTATTTAATTTGTCATGCAGGCTTATTATAAGGCTAACAAAGGCCACAATGCCTAGTGAGGCGGCTAGGCCATCTATGCCGTCGGTCATGTTGTAAGCGTTGGCAAGAGCGGCTATACCAATAGCGGTAAGTGGTATGGCTAAAAAACCAGTGTGAATCATGCCAAGGCCTATGGCATTGCCTAAAGATAGAAGTTCTATGCCTGCGCCGTAAGACAATAGGCCACCCGCACAAAACTGTAATGCCAGTCTTAGCTTGGGGCCTAGGCCGTATTTATCATCCAGGGTTCCTAGTGTGGTAAGTATGCCGCCCAAAGTAATTATGCTTAATAGCTCTATTTGCAATTTAGTGAATAACATGGTGCAAATGAATATCGATGCATAAATAGCAAGTCCGCCTACCAAGGGGATGGCGCCTGTATGTTTTTTACGAGCGCAGGGTGTGTCCATTAAACCAAGTTTTGGGGCTACTGGGATTAATAGGCGTGTTAATACATAAGTAAGAGCAAGGGAAAAACTGTAAGGAAATATGCTTTCTGACATGGTGGCTACCGAACAAAGCGTCCTGTTTTTTTATGGTATTGATCTGCCCTTTGAATGGGGTCGAAACCAGTGACCTGTAGATTATTTGGCCATCCACCAACTAAGCTAGATACTGTGCCGCTATGCTATTGATATATAAGGCATTGGTCAATGGGTTAATGGTGAACTCTATACCTACAAGTAACTTTGATAATCCTAGTAAAGGAATTTAGGTGTGGTAGGGCGTAATTTGCCATTTAAGTTGGGGTTTTGTTACAGTCACTTCCGCTTTGTGTAGGCTGGTAGCTAGCTCACTAGGCTTAGGCTTGCGTACATTGTGGATTAGGTTGAGTTAAGCGCCCTGCACTTTGTTGCAAGTGCATTGATATGCCTTTGATTGGTATTTTCTGTTAAAATCTATAGTTTTTATTTGTTGGATTATTGTCTTGGTGTCGGAAGTATTATCCCTTATTGCGGCTAGCCCTTTAAAGATAGTTAAACCCTATCGTTGGCCGCTTTTATTGTTGTTTGTTTATTCTGTGTATTTATTTACAGCGCTTACCTTGCCATTTGCTGGTAAGGCTGCGGCTGGCGTTTTGTTGCTTATGGGGTTGTGTGGTCTGTATCGCTTAAAAAAACAGCACTACTCTTTAAATCAAGCGGAAAAGTGGCTGTTATTTAGTTTTGCCTTGTTTTCGATTGTATCCATTATTTCATTTCTTTATTGGCCGCAAACCCGTGATGCGCGTATGCACTTAGAAGATTACGCTACTTTTATGATGTTGCTGCCTTTATATTTGCTGCTCCGTCAGTTTCGCTTTAATTTCATGTTTTTGCTGGTGCTGTTGTCAGTTGTGGCTATTGAATTGGGGGTTCTCTCTTTACTGTCCAATAGTGGTCGTCCCAGTGGTGATGTAAACCCCATGCGTTATGGGAATATTAGCTTGGTATTGGCGGTTATTCCTCTTGTGGCCATGCTGTTGCTGCGTAATAAAGTGTTAAGTTTAAAGTTTTTATTGGTAGTGGCCTCGGTGCTTGGGCTGGTTGCTTGTTTTTTAACGCAATCGCGGGGGGCTTTGTTATCAATACCTGTTTTGGCGTTTTTATACGGTGTGTATTTGTATCGGGCTGGGCACCCTAGGTTCTTAATGGCTTTGGTGGCGGGTGTGGTATTAGTTGTGGCGGTGGCAAGTCAGCAAGATAGAGTGCAGCGTACAATAGGTAGTATTAAGTACTATCAAGCAGGGAAATCAGGAACTCCCTTAGGGGCGCGTTTCGATATGTTTAAGGCTGCGGGGATTTTAATTATAGAAAGGCCGATTTGGGGGTATGGTTTAAACAGTTATAGCCCATTGGCCACCAAGATTCGTAAAAACACGCCAGGTATGAGTCATGAGGTGGGAATGTGGAATAACCCCCATAATGAAATTTTGCAGGTGATGGTTGAAAAGGGTGTTATTGGGTTGACTACCCTATTGCTGTTGTTTGCCGCCC
>Ga0105359_10000704_pt1 | contig 27748 bp, 28 predicted proteins | sample GOMGulsemesocosm_6_FD_83659 | JGI IMG/M metagenome (GOLD analysis project Ga0105359, IMG submission 83659) | Methane-oxidizing microbial communities from mesocosms in the Gulf of Mexico - GOM8C Gulf of Mexico | ecosystem: Environmental > Aquatic > Marine > Cold seeps | place: Gulf of Mexico...
AATCTTGTTTCAGCTAAACAAAGCTGAAATCTTGTTTCAGCTAAACAAAGCTGAAATCTTGTTTCAGCTAAACAAAGCTGAAATCTTGTTTCAGCTAAACAAAGCTGAAATCTTGTTTCAGCTGCATCGAGGGTGTTCAAAATTCTGTGCCAGAACGCTTGTAAAGGACTCGCCATTTGCGTCCATTCATGTGCGGATCAGTGTGCCCCTCTTTATGGGTATTGACCACTTAGACTTTCCATATAAGAAGCACAGGGAACTTATTCGCTACTAAGCTAAAACAACTATAGGGATATTTATAAAAAACCGCGATGGCAACACTTAAAAATTAATAAATTATTGAAAAGGATTTGTCAGGTCGTTGATTACGGCGTTTTTGAATAGATCACCGCGATATATTAGCGCGAAATATTTTTGGTGGTTAATAGACTAACTATATGATATTAATTCAATTGAAAACTCTGCATGTTATTTTCCATCATAGGGTGTTAAATAAATTTAAAGCCGAACGGTGAGGCATACAGGACGCGCTAGTTTGCTGTTTTTTAAACCTGATGGGTTAAGTGCAGCTGAATTCAATTTAGTCAATGCCTATTGAAGTCGTTGTTAGGAATACAAAGACTGCCCTGTTTTATCTCTACTCGGGGTTTTTCGGTTCTTTTTATTAGTGGAGCTATATGTTGAATCATTTAATGCCTGAAAACAGCTTGTTATTGCTTTATATGCTTGTCTTTTTACTGCTACCGGTACTGCTGTTTTTTATTAACCAGCGCTATAGAGCTCAGCGATTAATGGATTTTAATCAGCAGCTTCAGCAGGCAAATGCCAAGTTTGAAACATTGTTTGAAGATACTACCGATGCAATTTTGTTGATTAAAAATGGTAAATATATAGATGTGAACACTGCGGCGCTCAAATTGTTTGGCTATGCCGATAAGGGATCTTTTATAAACGCTAAAGCGGGCACTCTTGCGCCTAAATCCCAAGAGGATGGAACTTCATCTAGAGAAAAGATTCTGTCATTCTTAGATCAGTGTATCGATAAAGGCAGTGTCCAATTTGAGTGGCAGTCAAGGCGGGTTAACAGTGAAATTGTGTGGATTGAAGTTATTATGACACGAATAACTTTAATGGATGAGACAGTTGTTCACTTAGTTGCAAGAGATATTGATGAAAAGAAGAAAATGCAAGTAGAAATAGTAGAGCGTACTTTAGAGCTGGAGAAAACCAACAATAAACTTACGGAACAGAAACTAATTTTTGAATCACTCTTTTTTGATAGCTCAGATGGCGTTAGTCTGTTCAGAAATGGCCAATTCATTGATTGCAACCGCTCCCTTCTGGAGATGCTTGGCTACTATTCAAAAGAGCAGTTTTTGTCACTGGCCTTAGGCAAGTTATTTCCACAGACACAGCCCAATGGTGAAAGCTCTAAGAAGGCTGCAGTGCAGCATTTAAAACGCTGTATTTTGAGTGGATCGCAGAGGCTGGAATGGCAGTTTTTGCACCGTAGTGGAGAACCTATTTGGTTTGAGTTGGTGATTACCAAAATTTGCTCAACAAATAAAAACTATATTCATATTGTCTGGCGTAACATCGCTGAAAATAAACAATTAAAACAACAAAATGTACTTAACAATAAGCAGCTACTAGCAACAAATAAAGAACTGCAATTGAGTCTCAATCGTTTAAAGCAAGCACAGGAAAAATTAGTGGCGACGGAGAAGATGGCATCTCTGGGAGGATTAGTCGCAGGCGTAGCCCACGAAATAAATACCCCTATTGGAATTGGCTTGACGGGCAGCTCGAAGTTTGCAGAAATCACCGCTAATATTTATCGGCAGTTAAACAATCAGCAACTGACAGAACGCGCTTTGAAAAAGTACTTGGTACAAGCACAAGATATCAGTGAATTGATGGTTGTCAATCTAAAGCGAGGGGCGGAACTAGTCAGTAGTTTCAAGCAAATTGCCGTCGATCAAACCAGCGAGGAAATGCGCAGCTTTATAGTGAAAAATTATATGCAGGAAATCTTGGCTAGTCTGTCGTCTGTCACTCGCTATCAAAATATCGTCATTGAATTAGACTGTGACGATAATGTTGAAGTGAATTCCTATCCTGGAGCGATTTCGCAAATTTTTACTAATTTGATTATGAATTCGATCAAACATGGCTTTAAAGAGCAGCTAACAGGATCCATTAAAATTGAAATTCGCAAAGTCGATGACTATTTGCTGGTGAAGTACAAAGATAGCGGTCGGGGCATTCCTAAACAAAACTTAAGTAAAATATTTGACCCTTTCTTTACCACTAATAGGGATGAAGGCGGCAGCGGATTAGGGCTGAATATTATCTATAATATAATTACCAATACCTTTAAAGGCAGTATAGAGTGTCGCAGCGAAGAACAGCAAGGTACAACCTTTAGGTTTAATCTTTGTATAGCAAAAGTACCAGAATCTCTATCTAATGAGAGATCTCTACATATCTAGCCTAGTGTAGTAAATGCTATGAAAAATCATAATTCTTTAAACTAAGGTTTATAGCATTAGAATTCTATAGGGAATTATTTGTCGCCAATTTTTCCCTGTAAGGAAATTGTCATAAATGTCTATATTACATTCCCTTTATTTGAGGGTGGTGATCTGACTAGTTTCCACAAGGTTTGGGTGGAACAATACAATTATCTAAACGGCCAAATTTATCAGCACTGATATAAAAATATTATATCAACTTAACCTAGAGTTTTGTTTCAGCATTCGCTGTATATCCAAGAGAGAATTGGAAGTTAAATAATCAGCATATTATTGGGGTGCAAGCTAGCTGCTTGCCTTTTCCTTAAGGCTAAATAATAAAGTTATTGATTCAGGTTTTTTACAGAACCGATGATGCAAGGTAAGCAAATTTTTGACAATGGTTATAAAATTCAGAAAAACGGGAGTTGTCAAAAATTAGCTGTTTGCAAATCGGGGGCTTGTCACTCAACCGTTCTTATTCAAATATCAGCTAATATACATAGATCATCTTTTGGGGGTGTCTTTAATGAATAAAGCATCACTTAATCATCTTTATTGTTCACTACTTGTCCAAAGCTGTGCTGTTTTAATAATCTTCACATTAAATAACTATTTGATACTGGATGACGCAGCGCTTAGTGGTAGAATCTGCAGCTAAATATCTGCATTATTGCTGCCTGTTGAAAGAGTATATTTATGTCTTTAATACCTAGTACTATCCCCGCTTTAAGAACTATCGCAATGCCGGCCGACGCCAACCCTGATGGCGATATCTTTGGCGGTTGGATAATGTCGCAAATGGATATCGCCAGCGGAAATTTTGCGGCGCACGAAGTAAAAGGTCGAGTAGTAACGGTGGCCGTTGATGCGATGACCTTTTTAAAGCCTATTTTTGTCGGTGATGACGTGAGTTGCTACTGTGAAATAAACAGATTGGGAAGCACTTCTATAGCAATTAACGTCGATGTCTGGGTACAAAGGCATCACAGTGAGGAAGTGGTGAAAGTGACTCAGGGACTGTTTACCTTTGTCGCTATCGATGAATCAGGTCAACCTCGAAAAATATAACACTTTAGAGTGAGTACTGAGTGTAAGTTGTTGGCTCGGCTTTGGCATTAAAATGTCGCAGCCCTTCATCAGTTCAGTCAATTTTCAATTTGAAAAATCAATAACTTGTGCAAGCGCCACTAATATAGTCGCTGTCTCAAGATAAGACCATATTGTAAAAGAGAGTAGCAGTGAGTCATAAAAAATTATCCATTGTCGCCGATGAAAACATTCCCTATGCACAGCAGATGTTTGCACAATACGGCGATATCCGCCAAGTAAACGGTAGAACACTAAAGGCCGAGCAGTTAGCAGGAGCGGATGTCTTGCTGGTTCGCTCTGTCACTAAAGTGACTGCAGCGCTATTAGCAGGCAGTGCTATTAAATTTGTTGGCAGCGCCACTATTGGCACCGACCACATTGATCAAGAATACTTACAGCAGCAAGGGATTGTTTTTAGTAGTGCACCTGGCTGTAATGCAAATGCTGTGGTCGAGTATGACATCAGTTGTCTCAGTGAGTTGTTAGCGCAGTCAGCTGAGCGTCTGATTGATAAAACGGTGGCAATTATTGGCGTGGGCAACGTCGGCCAAAGGCTCGCTGATAGACTGACCGCAATGGGGGTGAAGGTTTTACGCAATGATCCACCGCGGGCACAGCATGAATCAGGATTCCACACGCTTGAATATGTGCTTAAAAATGCAGATATCATCACTATGCATACGCCATTGGTGAAATCAGGCCCTTATCCTAGTGTGCACTTGTTAAAGGCTGAGCAGTTGGCACTACTGAAACCGGGTGCCATCCTGTTGAATGCTGGCCGCGGTCCGACCATTAACAATAGTGATTTGCTTGATTTTTTAAAACGAAGAAGCGATGTGCGCACCGTGCTTGATGTTTGGGAGCATGAGCCTAAAGTTGATAAAGCGCTGGCTGATTTGGTCACGATTGCCACCCCCCATATTGCCGGATACAGTCTAGAGGGGAGGGCGATGGGAACCTTTATGCTCAAAGAGGCATTATGTCGGTGGTTGGGGGAGAGTAATCAGACGGCTTTTGCAGATTTTCTACCTTTGCCCGAGGTCGCGAATTTAGAACTAAATAAAGTGTTTAATCCGTTATCTATCATTGGTTTAGTGTATGATCCGTTTAGCGACGATAGAGCATTTCGAGCAACATTGGGGCACTCAGAGCAACCGATAGCCTTTGATTTATTACGCAAAAACTATCCCATGAGACGGGAGTTCAATTCTCTCACACTCACATCAAATGATTTAAGTGATTTAGGCTATATGGACAAGCTCGGCTTTTCTATCGTTTAAAATAAGCTCAAAGAATATAAATAAAATAATACGAGGAAAGATATATCGCAACCTCCGTTGAGTCATTAAAAGACATCAATCCAGCTATCGGCTCAAAAGTCGTTATGGAGATGGTCTCTCCCAGGCGCAAATTGGCATTAAATTTATTAGGCTATATTGAAGGTAAGTCACTAATGGTGAGTGCCCCTAAGCGAAGTTCCGGCTATAGTGCGGCAAATCTAGAAGGTGTAAATATTAAAGTGCATATTATGCTTGAGGGCAGAATATGTACTTTTATGTCCCGTGTTGTCAAAATATTGCCGCAACCGCTGTCCTATTGGCACTTATCTTATCCAAAAGTGATCGATATTAGCAATATTCGCAAAAATACCAGAGTTGAATTGCGTTTACCGGTGTCTATCGAGTATCAAGATCCAGAACTTGCGATGGATCATGATATTCCCAATATTGTATTTTGCACGGATATTTCAATGAAAGGGGTGGGGGTGGAAGCGCCTAGCGCATTAGGCAAGATTGGCGCTGAATTTTTCATCACGCTACGTCTAAAAGTCGCCGGTGTTGATCAAATGCTGTTGACCTCAGTGATTTTGAAATCGTGTAAAATGACTGAGCCTGGGGTGTATGCTCACGGCTTTCAGTTTCAGGAACTTGAAGATGAAAGTAAAGTACTAATTGCCGCTTATGTCTACAAAGAAATTCTCATAAAGCTTGGTTATATCGATGAATAAACGAAAAAAATTTAAATTAGGTTTGATCATTAACCCTGTTGCAGGACTCGGTGGCTCGGTCGCTTTAAAAGGCAGTGATGGAGCGGATACTCAGGCGCTAGCACGTGATTTAGGGGCTGTGCCTATGGCACAAGAGCGCACTAAAACTGCGTTATCGTTACTGATTGGTCAGGCAGTAGAGATAGTCACTTACCCGGGGGAAATGGGTGAAAGTGTCGCCAGAGAGCTTGGCTTTGCCGTGCAAGTGGTTGGCGCTATTAATGAGAATGCCACGACCGCTGCAGATACCGAACAAGCGGTGCTTGACCTAATCGCGCAAGACATTGACTTACTGCTGTTCGCAGGCGGCGATGGCACCGCCAGAAATATTGCCAATATAGCCCCCGAACACTTGACTGTGCTGGGCATCCCCGCGGGAGTCAAAATTCACTCAGGCGTTTACGCTATCACACCTAAAGCTGCAGGTGAAATTGTCGCCATGTTGGTTGATGGTCAGATGTTATCTCTGCAAGAACAGGAAGTACGCGATATTGATGAACAAGCGTTTCGAGCAGGGCGGGTCAGCGCTAAATACTACGGCCAACTGCAAGTGCCTGCAGAGCACCGTTATCTGCAAAATGTAAAAAGCAGTGGACGCGAAGTAGAGGAATTAGTTATTGCGGATATTGCCGCCGCGATTGTCGAGCAAATGCAGGACGATGTGTATTATGTGTTGGGTTCAGGCACTACGGTACAAGCTGTGATGGAAGAGCTGGGGTTGGAAAATACGTTATTAGGCGTCGATCTAGTGAAAAATGGCGAATTAATCGCCCGAGATTGCACCGCCCCACAATTACTGACACTGACCAATAACCATCAAACTGTGTTGATATTAACGATTATAGGTGGCCAAGGGCATTTTATCGGTAGGGGCAATCAACAGCTCTCTAGTGAACTACTAGAGCGTGTCGGAAAAGAAAATATCTGGCTGATAGCCACAAAAACGAAAATTAATGAGTTGGCAGGTCGCCCGCTAATTTGTGATTCGCAATCTCAGGCAATTAATCACAAGTTCGCTGGATTAATCAGTATAACAACTGGTTATCGTGATCAAGTGTTATATCCTGTGGCCAGTGTATAGAGGGCTATCGCTTTGCTATTTCGCGCACTAGGGCGCTTAAGTCTAAGCCTAAATTGTCGGCTAGCTCATCGACACTACCGCGAGGGGAAAGCATTATCGGCTTTTTCTCGAGTTGTGCTTGCTGGCGTTTTATCTTTAGCTTGAGTTGCTCATGAAATAGATTCAGTTGCGGCATCGATAAGTTTTGTAAGTGGATAAAAAATTCAGATTCAGTCATGGGTTTTACAGTAATCGTAATAAAAAATCCGTTTAGCGGTTGGGAAAATAGTAAAAATTAGTTTAAAAGGCAGTGTTGACTGCTCAGGAGATAGATTTATTTTGCCACTTGAGCAGAAATTCCACAACCTTTAAGGATTATTTTTATTAATGTATCAGCGGCATTGCTAAATTGATGTTCGCTTATCGCATCACTTTTAAGGTGTAACTTTATCTGCCAGTTGAAGTCGGCGTAAGTTTGGGTCGCCGCCCATAACATAAAGAGTAGATGGATGGGGGAGATATCATCCATTAACCCTTCGTCTATCCAGTTTTGTAATTTATCCGTCGCCCCAGTGGTCTGCTGACAGAGCTTTTCAATGATGTCGTTAGGCAAATGCGGAGCACCATGGAGTATTTCATTGGCAAATACCTTAGAGGCATTAGGGTGGTTTTTTGATATTTCAATTTTAAGCTTTATATAATCAGTCAGTGCTAAAGCGGGATGCTCGTATTGATCAAAGGGTGCTGTCGCCATTAATAGGGGGGTGATAAAGCTCTCTAAGACGCTGCGATATAATACTTCTTTGTTTTTAAAATAATAGTAGATATTGGCTTTGGGCATAGCTATTTTCTGCGCTATATCAATAATCTTGGTGCCTGCATAGCCGTTATTGGCAAATGTTTCACAGGCGGCATTGAGTATTAACGCTCTTTTTCGATCTCTTATGCGGGACATATCTATCAGTGACTCAAGGGGCTATTGTTGGTGGTTTTTGTTGTACACACACTGACCAAAACTGTAAGTGCTATCGATAGCGCGATCATCGCCTAATATCATTAACACAAATAATTGCTCTTCAATGTTTTTAACATTCTCCATTCGCAAGCTGATTAAAGGCGTTGCCGCTAAATCCAGCACCACAAAATCTGCTTCCGTACCCGGCAGTAATGTGCCTATCTTATCTTCCAGTTTAAGTGCTTGTGCACCCGCTAAGGTGGCTAGGTAAAAGGCTTTAAAAGGGCTTATCTGTGCATTTTTAAGCTGGCACACTTTATAAGCTTCCTGCATAGTTTGCAACATCGAAAAACTCGTGCCCCCGCCAATATCCGTCCCTAGCGCCACTTGCACTTTTTTCTGCGCCATTTTATTTAAATCAAACAAACCACTGCCTAGAAAAGTGTTTGAAGTAGGGCAAAAAGCGACAGCGGCATTGGCTTGCGCCAAGCGCTCGCACTCTCGATCACATAAGTGAATTGAGTGGGCAAAGACAGACTTATCGGTGACCAAATTATAGTGATCGTAAACATCTAAGTAGTCGCTGCGCTCTGGGAACAACTGTGCAACCCATTCAATTTCTTTTTTATTTTCACTCAAATGCGTGTGTAAGTATAAATCGGGGTATTCCTGTAGCAGTTTACCCGCCAATGCTAATTGTCGCTCGCTACTGGTTGGTGCAAACCTAGGCGTTACCGCATAGCTCAGCCGGTTCTTTTGATGATAGCGCTCGATCAGTTCTTTGCTATCATCATAGCTGCTCTGTGCCGTATCAGTGAGATTGCTCGGTGCGTTGCGATCCATCATTACTTTACCGGCAATCATACGCAGACCTACTTTATCAGCGGTATCAAAAAAGGCGGAAACAGATTCTTTGTGCACTGTGCCAAAGACTAAAGCGGTAGTGGTACCATTTCTCAACAGCTCCTCAATGAAAAAGTCAGCAGTTTTTGAGCAGTGCTCAGGATCATTAAATGCCGCTTCAGCAGGGAAAGTGTAGTTCTCTAGCCAATCGAGCAACTGCTCACCGTACGAGGCAACCACCGCTGTTTGTGGATAGTGAATGTGGGTGTCGATAAAGCCTGGGGTAATAAGTTTGTTGGGATGAGCGATTACTTGCAACTGTGGATACTGCTGTAACAACTCGGTGGCGTCACCTAGCTGTTCTATTAAACCGTCTCTGACGACCAATAAGCCATCAGCTAAATACTGGTATGATTGTTCAATGCCGACAATATCTGGGTCGCCAAGGGAATGTAATATCGCACCGCGATGGCCAACAATTGAGCTTTTCATGGTCTTATCTCTTAAGGTAATAATTTCAGATGACCATCAGCATTTTCACTGACGGTGTTAGAAGGTTTTAAAGTCTGTGTATTTTGATAGTACTGGATGAATTGAGCACTGACAGAAACAGCGATTTCCATGGGTAGTTTACCGCCGATATCGCTGTGTCCAATCGGACAGCAGATACGTGATATTTGTGTTTCATTATAACCTTTGTGCAACAGGCGAAGTTTAAACTTTTTCCATTTGGTTGTAGAGCCAATAACGCCGATAAATCCTAAATGTTGGCGCTTTAACAAAGTTTCACACAATTGTTGATCGAGCTGATGATTGTGGGTCATGATCAATACGTAGCTATCTGTTGGCAGTTGTGCTATCACAGCGCATAAATCATCGCTGATGACGATTTTGGTATTGGTATACACTTGGCTCGGAAATAGCTGAGAACGACTATCGCTCCACATTACCTGGCAAGGTAACTGCTCCAAAATGGGCACTAAAGCGTTGGCGATGTGTCCTGCGCCAAAGATGGCGACTTGCCTAGCAAAAGGATAAAAGGCTTCAAACAGCAATTCAACTTGACCGCCGCAACACTGGCCTAAACTCGCACCGAGTGAGAAGCTTTTAATAAATGACTGGCGGGTTTGTTGCTGCAACATGTCTTTAGCCAGCTTTATCGCTTGATGTTCTAAGTGCCCGCCGCCAATGCTGAGAAAATTATCAGCGGCACTGACTAACATTTTGCTGCCAATGGCTCTAGGAGTAGAGCCTTTCGCTGAAAATATAGTGACGATCACACAGGGCTCATTAGCCTGCTGTAATTCACCTAACTGAGCGTGCCAACTTAAGTGCATACACGCTCACCTTGTATCTCTTGTACGCCCATCAGTATCGCTTCAGGCGTTGCCGGCGAGTCAATATTTGGCTGCTGCTGGTAATCAGCGATACTGGCTACGGCATCTTTAAGGGCACACCAGACACTAATGCCTAACATAAATGGTGGCTCGCCGACGGCTTTAGAATGGAAAACCGTATCTTTGGGGTTTTTTCGATTCTCCACCAGCTTTACTCGAAAATCATTGGGAGTATCGCTAATAGCGGGAATCTTATAACTCATGGGGTTACAGGTAAGCAGTTTTCCTGAATCATCCCATACCAGCTCTTCAGTGGTCATCCAGCCCATGCCTTGTACAAATCCACCTTCGACTTGACCAATATCAATTCTTGGGTTTAGGGAATCGCCGACATCGTGCAGAATATCAGTGCGCAGCACTTTGTATTCACCGGTATGTGTATCAATGATAACTTCAGAGCAGGCGATACCAAAGGCGTAATAATAAAAAGGCGTGCCTGAGGCGCGTTCGCGATCGTAAAAAATTTCCGGTGTTTTATAAAAACCGGTGCTCGATAGTGATACTTGTCCGAAATATGCCTGTTGCACTAGCTCGTTAAAGCTAATCACTTTGCCGTCTAATTTTACATGATTATTACTAAATACAATTTGCGTTTTATCAAGTTGATAATGTGCGGCCGCAAAATCGATTAATCTCTCTTTGATGGTACGCGCGGCGTTTTGCGCCGCTTTGCCGTTGATATCAGCACCGGAGGAGGCCGCTGTGGGCGAGGTGTTGGGCACTTTGTCGGTATTGGTTGCCGATATCACTATAGTGTCTATATCAACTTGAAATTCCTCTGCCACTATTTGCGCCACTTTAGTATTCAAGCCTTGTCCCATCTCAGTGCCACCGTGATTGAGGTGGATGCTACCATCGGTATAGATGTTGATTAAAGCACCACCTTGATTGAGAAAAGTGGCGGTGAAGGAAATGCCAAATTTAACCGGTGTGAGCGCCATGCCTTTGCGTAAAAAAGGGTGCTCAGTATTGAAGGTGGTTATTTGTTGGCGGCGCTGTTGGTAATCGCAGCTGTGCTCAAGCTCCTCAGTCATTTCTGCGAGCAAATTACCGGTAACTTTTTGCCCGTAATGAGTCGTGTTTCGCTGATCTTTTTGATAGTAATTGAGCTTGCGAATCGACAGCGGGTCTAGATTGAGCACACGGGCGATATGATCCATAATGTTTTCAATAGCCACCATGCCTTGCGGTCCGCCAAACCCTCGATAAGCGGTATTAGAGGCGCGGTTGGTCTTACAGCGGTAGCCGGTGATGATGGCGTTGCCAAGATAGTAGGCGTTGTCTGCGTGGAACATGGCTCTATCAACGATGGAGCCGGAGAGATCCGGCGAGTAGCCACAGTCGGCCAGTAAATCGAGCTTTAACCCTGACAGTAACCCTTTTTCATCAAACCCCACTTCATATTGTGCGATAAAAGGATGGCGTTTACCGGTCATGCGCATGTCTAGCTCGCGCGTCAGGCGCATTTTGCAAGGTTTGCCGGTCAAGTGTGAGGCGAGGGCAGCGAGGCAGGCAGGTTGTGCTGCTTGTGTTTCTTTACCGCCAAAACCGCCCCCCATGCGACGCATATCGACAGTGACTTTGTTCAGCGATACATCGATGACTTGGGCGACCAGCTTTTGTACTTCACTGGGGTGTTGAGTGGAGGCATAGACCAGCATACCGCCTTCTTCAGTGGGGACAGTACTGCAAATTTGTGTCTCTAAATAGAAGTGCTCTTGGCCGCCAATGCTCAGCTCTCCGCGTATTACATGCGCAGCTTGTTGCAGCGCCTTTTCAGCATCTCCGATGCTCTGTGTGTGTGGATCAAGTACATAGTGCTTTAAAGCATGGGCTTGTTTGATGTCTAATACTGGCACAAGGGGAGTGATTTTTACTTTGACCAAGTCGGCTCCCGCCCGTGCTATATCGACAGAGCTGGCAACGACAATGGCGATGACTTGGCCTATATATTCAACCGTTTTGTCCGCCAGTAGCGGGTCACCAGGCAATATTGCCCCTATATCGCTATTGCCGGGAATATCGCGGGCTAATAGTATGCGCTCAACCCCGGCGAGAGTTAAGCCTTCACTAATATCAATAGACTCAATGGTACCGTGCGCGGTATCACTGAGTACCGGATATAGATGCATTTGGTTGGCGAATTCGGTTCTGTCATCGATATAAATTGATTGTCCACTGACGTGACGCGCAGCACTTTCATGGGGGATTTTTTTACCCATACCGGTGCTTATCTGTGACTGTACTTTTGCCAGCATCTGGGCCTGACTTAGCGAAGCTTTGCCAATATTAGACATAGTCTGAAATCCTCGTTTTTAAGTGGCTCTTATTGATTGCTGACTCAGCACTGGGGCTGCCATCATTGTTACTGTGTATACCTTGGCTCTCGTAATAGAATTTATGCAGTAGGTTTTCTGCACAAAGTAAGCGATAACGATTACTGGCTCTAAAGTCACTCATCGGTTGAAAGTCTAAGCGCAACTGCGCCATGGCATCGGTAATGTTTTCAATATTCCAAGTTTTACCGATGAGCGATTGCTCTGTGTGTGTGGCGCGTTTAGCAATAGCGGCCATACCACCGTAAGCGAGTCGAATAGTAGTGACTTGTTGTTGATCGTCTAATTGTAAGAAGCAGCCGACACAAATCGCTGAAATATCATCCTCAAGGCGTTTTGAGACTTTGTAAATCTTGAAATGAAATGTCTTGTGTAAGCTTTTATTTGTCTTGTTAGGGGCGGGTTGCTCGATAATTGGTATCTGTATTTTTTCTATAAATTCAGAGGGTTGCAACACTGTTTTACGGTAGTCTATAAAGAAATCGGCAACGCTGACTACTCTTTGTTGAGTGCCTTTTCTAAGCGTTAATTTTGCCCCCAGCGCGATGAGAGCAGGTGGCGTGTCCCCAATGGGAGAAGCATTGGCAATATTACCAGCGAGAGTTGCCTGGTGTCGAACTTGCAAAGAGGCGAAGCGGTCAAAAAGATTAGCAAAATCATCGTAATAAGGGGCGAGTAGGCTTTGGCATTGATCAAGTGTGACAGCTGCGCCGAAAGTTATATACTGATCATCTATTGAGACTTGTTTGAGTTCGTTGACATTGCTCAAGCTAATTAAGCTTGAAAACTGCTGGTGATGCTGGGTAACGGCTATGGCTAAATCTGTTCCGCCTGCCAGCAGAGTACTATCTGGATTTTCTAAGTAAATTTGAGCGAGGCTGTCAATGTCCTTAGGTAAGTGACAGCGTTGCTTATCTTGTTCAATTATCTGGGTATTTGTATGGCTGGCTAGCTGCGCTAAATCTGCTTTAGTCTGATCAGCCAAGGGTTCAAAGTGGTCAACTTCAAAAGTGTTTAACGCTTGTTCTGCAGCACTATTGATGGCCCGATAGCCTGTGCAGCGACATAAGTTACCCCCAAGTGCCTGCTGTACGCTGTGTTTATCATACTCGCTTTGGTGTTTCTTAAGCGCAAACAGCGACATCACAAAACCCGGAGTACAATAACCACATTGTGAGCCGTCATTATCGACCATTGCCTGCTGGGTACAATGTAAACCTTGGGAGGGCTTTATATCTTCAATACTTAACAGCTGTTTGCCATCCAATGCGCTGACAAAGGTAATGCAAGCATTGATGTTTTTATAAACCAATTGCGCATTAGTATCCAGTTCAACAGTCACTACCGTACAGGCCCCGCAATCACCCGAGGCGCAGCCTTCTTTAGTACCGGTACGCGATCGCATATCTCGCAAGTACTGCAGTACCGTAGTATTTGGATTTATCTGATCTAAACTGACTAACTCGTTATTCAACAAAAACTGGATCACTCTCAACACTCCCTTTGAGCTTAATGCCTTTAATAATAACTGACATAAGTTCAGACTCTTCGCTTAAAATGACGGCGCCAATACCGCTAAATAGATTAGACAAAGGCCTTTGGTTATTAGAATTATAATGTGCTCTGCCACTCAATTAGACTAAAAGCTGACTTTTGGGTCAAGTTTTTTAGGTATTCTACGTTGGAATCATTGCTAGGCGCTTTTTTCATTGTATTTATTGGCTGCGGTTGCGGATAATTTAGGCATAACAATATGGGTGAAAAAGTAGCTGTCAGAGTCTCTTTCTCATTTCATAGATATATCAATCGATAGGGAAGTAATGATGGAAACATGGGTGGCATTTACCTTACTTGCAGTCTTGATGCAAGCTATGCGAACAGCGGGTCAAAAACAATTGGCTGCTTATATATCCCCGATGGCGACGACTTTAGTACGCTATCTATTTGGTTTACCGATCGCACTTATCTACCTCGCAATATTGGTGGTTGATGACACTGAACTTGTGGTAAAGGCATTAGTGCATAGCGATTTCTTGTTCTATGCCAGTTTGGCGGGCGTGGCACAAATCCTGGCTACTTTTTGGCTAGTTAAAGTGCTTACTTTTAGGAATTTTGCAGTAGGAACTAGCTTTGCTAAAACTGAAGCTCTACAGACCGCTTTGTTGGGCGCAGTATTTTTTAGCGCTTATTTATCGGTATGGGGTTGGTTAGCGGTTGTAGTGGGGATGTTGGGGATACTAGTGGTCTCTCTACCGCAAAAAGGACAGCCGTTGGATTTATCCAGCTTGTTTTACGGAGGTTTATCCGGCATTGCCTTTGCGCTGACGTCACTTTGGTTAAGAGAGGCGAGCTTAGTATTAGAGTATCCGCTGACCATCAGTGCGGCGCTGACACTCGCTTATATGGTTTCTCTGCAATCGTTGATTTGTATTCTCTACATTTATCTCAAAGAGCGCGAACAGTTGAGGTTGATGCGCAAACACCTGACCTTGGCTGGATTTGTCGGGGTCACTAGCGCCTTGGGGTCCATTGGTTGGTTTACGGCGATGAGTTTTCAAAATGCGGCGATTGTTAAATCGCTAGGTCAGCTTGAGTTTGTCTTAACCTTGTTAATTACTTATCTGTTTTTTAAGGAGAAAATAAAACTCAAAGAATATGTCGGGATGTTTTTAATCTTGATAAGTGTCGTGTTATTGTTGTGGCTTTAATAAACCGAAAGGGCTGCAATTAATGCATGATTTAAAGCTCAGCTGTCAATGTCAAAAAGTGCAGGCAGTGATACCCAACATTAAGCCGGGCACAGGAACACGATTAATTTGTTACTGTGCTGACTGTCAGGCGTTTGCCCAGTATTTACAGCCCGAAGGTACTTTGCTGAATGAATTTGGTGGCACTGAAGTTTTGCAACTTGCCCCGTCAATGCTGCGCTTTGAGCAGGGACAATCACAGTTGCGCTGTATGCGCCTGACAAAAAAAGGTTTATATCGCTGGTACAGTGCATGTTGTAATACACCGATCGCCAATACCGTGAGTCGTAAAATACCTTTTGTCGGTTTACAGCGCGCATTTATTGACAATGCACAAGATGTTGAATTGGCCATCGGCCCAGTGCTGGGCAGTGTCGGTATCGATGATGCAAAGCCAGGTTTGCCCAATGCCGCTGTAATGGCAGCGCAGAAAGGAACAATAAAACTCAAAGTTATTTTAAAGTTACTGCAATGGAAGTTGTTAGGTAAAGGGCGCATTAATCCTTTTTATCAAAAAGACGGTAAAGCAGTGATAAAACCTTTGCTGTTATCCGCCGATAAAGATTGATGATTTATACGTTGGCTAAGGAAGCAGCGAACAAGTCCTGTACGCCCCGTAGGGTGGGTCTCTAAGCGGCCAACAGAGATGAAATCTTGTTTCATCTGTATCCTTTGTCAGAATGCTTGTAAAGGACTCGCCATTCACTTCGCGTTCTTCCGTGGATTTGACCGCTTAGTTATCCACAGGGAACATCTAGGGACTTATTCACTACTTCCCTAATTCATCGCAATGCAAAGAAAAGGGATAATACATGGATGTCGCAGTACTCACATTTCAAGGTTTTAATGAACTAGATTCATTTATCGCCTCCGCTATTCTGAATAGGATGAAGGGGCAAGGTTGGAATGTACAAATTACTTGCCCGCAAGAGTGTGTTACTAGCATGAATGGGGTCAAAGTGCATGCGCAGCAACCGTTAGAATTTGCCAATAGCGCAGATGTTGTAGTAGTGGGCAGCGGCATTTACACTCGTGAAATAGCGGTGGATGAGCAGATAACCAGCAGATTAAGTCTCAACCCTGAAAAACAGATAATCGCGGCGCAATGCTCAGGTACTTTGCTTTTGGCCAAACTGGGGTTGTTAGAGGGGTTACCCGCCTGTACTGATTTAACCACTAAACCTTGGGTCATTGATGCGGGCATTGATGTGTTAAATCAGCCGCTGGTGGCGCGGGGGAATGTGGCAACCGCAGGAGGCTGTTTAGCTTCCTCTTATTTAGCGGCTTGGATTATCGCCAAAACTGCCGGTGTCGATGCTGCCAGCAGTGCCATTGAATACGTTGCCCCTACTGGGGAAAAGCAGCAGAGCGTGGCGGCAATGCGCAAAGTTATTGAGCCTTATTTATAATCGTTCAGTATTGTATCTATTTGCGCCAGTTGAGTGGTAGTTAATGCACCAAATTGCATCGCCGCAATGTTTTCTTTGGCTTGTACTAAGGTTCTGATGCCCGGAATAGGAATGCATGCGGGTTGTTTTGCCCAAATCCACGCGAGTGCTCTCTGTGCAATAGTGCGCCCCTTTGAGGTTAAAATATCAGTGATGGCGGCGATGCGTGCTAAATGTTGTTGATCGGCACCATTTTTATCAAAATAGACAAAGCAGCGAACAAGTCCCAGACGCCCCTGGCCCACAGGATTATTCGTGATTAAGGCAATGCTTACAGGCGGGCTGGTTGCCCGGCGAAAAGCATTAACGAAGAGCACGAAATATCCTGTGGGCCCCGCAGGGTGGATACCTAAGGGGCCATCTCCTTTGTCAGAAAACTTGTAAAGGACTCGCCATTCACGGCGTTCTCTTTCGCGGATCTGGCCCCTTAGGTATCCACAGGGAAGATCTGGGGACTTATTCGCTACTTCCCTAACAAGGGGGTGGGTTTTTTCGGATATCGGTAGTGGATAAAGCGGTGTGAGTGGCATACTTACCTGATAGCAGCCCCATCGCCAATGGCTGGCGAATGATGGCAGTACAGTCGTTTTCCTGACACGAGCTTAACATCGGCGCATTTGGCTGCAGTACATTCATATCAAACTGAAATGCACAGGCGTTATCACTGAGTGAAAACAGTTGGTTACCTGAAGTATTGTTAGTACTCCAGCCGTAATAGCGAATTTTTCCCTCGCAACAAAGTTCATCTAAAACATCAGTGATTAATGGTATTTGCTGCTCTGTCATTTCTTCCACGTGCACTTGGTAGAGATCTATCCAATCGGTTTGCAGCCGCTGTAGCGAATCCTCGCAGGCTTTTTTAATGTATTTAGGGCTTAAATTGGTACCGGTTAAGGTTAGCGAAGGCCTATTAAAGGTATTGCCAAATTTAGTGGCAATCACCACTTTATCGCGCGATCCTTTAAAAGCCCGCCCGAGCACTTCTTCGCAGTGACCTGCACCGTAAAGGTCTGCCGTATCAAAAAAATTAACTCCGGCATCTAAAGCATAATGGAGGCACTCTATAGATTCTTTGTCAGAGACTTCTCCCTAGCCAAGGGCTGCACCTTGCTCAAAATCTAATCCTGCTCCTGCATAAAAGGGCCCGCCTATGGCCCATGTTCCGATGCTCATCGGGCTGATCAATGGACCGTTTTTTCCAAGTCTTCGCGGTGTAATGGTACTGTGCATAGTGTGCATCCTTATCTATTTATTATAATGAATTCAATTTATGAAATGCTCAGTTATTATGTTCTCAAAGGGTCTTGGTTAAATAAACAGACAAAAATGGAAGTGTGCTTGCATGAATGAAATACAAAATTGGGATGATTACCGGCTGTTTATCGCGGTAGCCCAAGCGCAAGGGTTAGTAGGCGCGACACAGTTAAGCGGCACAAGTGCCGCAACACTGTCACGCAGGATGCATTTACTGGAAAAAAGCTTATCGATCCCCTTATTTATAAGACATCGAGAGGGATACCAGTTGACTGCGCAAGGAGAGATACTGCTTGAGAAAGTTCAACAGATGCAACAAGTGACCCAGGATGTAGCGCACTGGCGCGATACCTTAAATGTGCGTAGCAGCGTGAAAGTGGCAGCGGGTGATTGGACTAGCATGTTTATTGCAAGGTCATTGGCTGGGCTGTTAAAGGAAATTAACCCTGTGCGCATTGAGCTGTTATCGGGCTCTGCACGATTAGATTTAGGGCGAAGGGAAGCGTGTTTGGGGATTAGAAATAGCCGCCCTAAAACCCAAGGATTGGCAGGTCAGCGGGTCGCGCGAGTTGAATTTGCAATTTACGTCGCCAACAGCGTCTATCGAGGAAAACTTACTTTAGATGATCTCAATGCACATGCTTATGATTGGTTGTCACTGCACAGTAAAGTGCATGCAGTACCTTCCGCGATGTGGCTAGCGCAGCAGTTAAAGACACCCGCTAGCGTGAGTTGCTCTTCTAGTTTATCGCTGCTGGAAGGGGCGAAGCGGGGAGTGGGCTGTGCTGTGCTGCCTTGTTTTATTGGCGATTCTGAAGAGAGTTTGTGCCGAGTGAGTAGCACAATACCCGCGCTGAGTCATGATCAGTGGTTAGTCTGTCATGCAGAAGATCGGGATAATGTCGCTATCAATAAGGTTAAAGATGCTCTGGCAAGATTGATACGTGACCATGAAACATTATTTTTGGGTATTAATGTATGTTAACCCATCGTGAGCACAGAGGTTGATGTTTTAACTCTATCTATACTAACAGGTTAATGTATGGGGCTACCAAGCTGACGATAGTAGCTAAGAGCGTAACTTAATTTGCTATATAAATTGAGAGGGTATCAAGTATTAGTTATGCATTGGTTTATTTTACATTCAGCTATAGTATGCTTTGACTCTAAATGATATTCTCATTTTTTTAAAAGACAATTATTTAAATAACAATTACTGAATGACATAGCGCTCGGTATTAGTTGCAAGTGTTCCAGTTCAAAAAAGATAACTTGTCATATTAAAAGTACATTTGAATTAAAGCGTTGGCTGAGAATTAATGAATACAATTTTCAGGCAAATGCGCTGTTGTACTCTTGAGCTGCTATGCATGAAAAAGGAATGAAATGAGTATTAGCGGATTCGACCACGTAGCAATACCAATCAAACATGTAGAGTCAATGCTGTCTTTCTATCGAAATCTCGGGTTTGAGGTCAAAGAAGGAGACGGAACATATTACTCAGTACACTTTGGGGAGAACCGGATTAATTTTCATGATCCTCAATTATGGTGTTCACAGTTATTTAGCATGAAAGGACCTACTGCCATGCCAGGGTGTGGTGACTTCTGTTTTGTTTGGGATGGCTCACCTGAGTCTTTATCTAGTTTGTTAGGTGAAATGCAAACAAACGTAGAGGAAGGGCCTGTGAAGAGGACAGGTGGACGCGAAAAGGGAAAGGCGCAGGGTGAAAGTATATATATACGAGACCCCGATTCAAACCTGTTAGAGTTTATAATTTATTGATGGGCTTGGGCATAATAAACATCTGCATCTTACAGCTTTGCGATGCCCTTTTTATCGTAAAAACACGCAATAAACCTGCTCGCTGAGTCGGGAGCTATGGCACTTGGAGGTACTATGGAAATTTTCATATCATTTGCTAGTATATTGGGTGCTCTCTTAATTGGAGCTCTTAGCCCAGGGCCAAGTTTTGTCTTAGTTGCTCGTACTTCAATCACGGTTTCCCGAGCAGATGGTTTGTACATGGCAATAGGTATGGGTATTGGCGGAGTGATTTTTTCCATTCTGGTTTTGGCTGGTTTGCGGACCGTATTAGACAGTGCACCTTGGTTATATACGGCACTTAAAGTGGTAGGTGGTATCTATCTTATATATCTGGCGCTTGAGTTTTGGCGTGGGGCAAAAGAACCAGTTGTGCTATCCAGTAACCTAGACAAATTACCAAATACAGCGTTGAAGTCATTCTTATTGGCGCTTTTTACTCAATTAAGCAATCCAAAGGCTGTCGTAATCTATGGCAGCATTTTTGCAGCTTTGTTACCAAAGGATATGCCACTGTTTGCCATTCTGCTTCTACCCATCTTTGTTTTTTTGGTGGAGGCCGGTTGGTATGCGATAGTTGCGTTTACTCTGTCTACTGCGCCCTGGACAATAATATATTTAAATTCAAAGGCGAGCATTGATCGGGTCGCAAGCGTGGTCATGGGAGGTCTCGGGTTTAAGCTTCTTGCAGAGGTAAACTAAAGCCTCATAAACGCTGGCATCGGCCAGCTTTCGGGCTAATCAATATGAGTCCAATTTCAGCATGACACATTTTAATAAATGGCATTCATTACCAGACCAATAACAATAAATAAAACCGCTATCCATCTTATAGTGTAATTGACCTCTTTTAAGATAAAAATCCCCAATAAAAATGCAATGGGAATGCTCGCCTGCCTAAACGCAACCACATAAGAAACATTGGAGACTAAAGTCATTGCCACCAGAATGGGTGCGTAGGACATCATAGTCATCGCACTGATACTGATACATCGTATCTTTTGATGTTTAATGACAGTGATAAACTCGCTTCTATAAGCTCTCTTAGACATAGAAATTCCAGCTAAAATTATGCTGGTGAAGAGTACTTGCAGGTAAATATAGTTAAATGACACCATCATTATGTTGGAGTCAGGGGAATCTTCGGCTAATAATTTAACGCCTAGGCTATCTATAATTGAGTATCCCGCTGTTCCCAGTGCTGCAATAAGTACAAATACAAACATTTTATTGGCATAGTTTGCAAACTTAAAATCCTTCAAGTGACGCATGGGTAACAATATGCAGCCCAAAACAATCAGCAGACTACTCATAATTGCAAGCATAGAGACTGTATTAATATCACCAAATACAAAGACATACATTAAAACCATAATAATTGGGATTGATCTTAAGAGAGGATATGAAAGCGATAGATTTCCGTATTTATAGGCATTAACTACCCCATAAAAATAAATAGCTTGAAAAAGGCTACTCAAACCGATAAGTAAAAAGTGCTCGTAATTAATATTGGGCATCAAGGCAATAAAATATAGGTAGAAGGGTAATAATAAAAGACAGACACCCACACCACCGATAGCAAAAGAAGCACTGGTTGCAAGGTACTTGCGGCTGTACATATTCCAGCCAGCGTGTAACAGCGTTGAAAATAAAATCAGAATTATCGCAGAACTAGTCATGAAGAGCCTAATAGAATGAAAATACTTGAAGAATAGTAGCTTGAATGCCAACTATATTGATTGGATCTATTTGTTCAACACCTGTCAACAGTCAGTTTTAATCAATAAGCTGGGGCGGTGAAATAACGCAAATTGAACATTGCAAATTTAGTTTTCCCTTATTGAGAGTCATCAGCTTTATATATCAAATACCTCACCTTGCCAATGAGCTTCTTGTCCAAAACCTAAATAACAGGCTGCTGTCGGTATCACATCCAGAATGGAAAAGTCATTAACTGTCGTAGATTGAATACTATCAGGAGACCTCAGCATAACTACTGCATTTGATAATACGGCGTTAAAAACAAGCTCAATATGCTCATTTACACCAGTAATACCCGTAAAGAGGGGCACACTGACTCCGCTATTTCGCTTGTTTTTGTCTTGTCTTATCTGCATTCGCTACGTTATGCAGAGGTCTCATCAGCAAAACAAATAAACTAAATAGTACTGTCTTCATCAGAATCTTAACTGTGATCATAATCATGCCACTGATATCTGTAATTACAAAAAATACAGTCCTTGGAATTATCACTTAACCTACTTATAAAGGCTTGTATCACCTTATCGCTTTGCTATATCGCTGCCATATATACATCGCTCATCCAACCTTTATTATGGCCAACAAGATCGGGGCTTCTATATATTTGCAAGATCAATATCTTTTTAATAATCATATCAGCACCAGATAATCAGTGTTTTTCTAATAATTGATGGTAGTCATCTGGGGCAAACTCACAGTAGCCGTAGTATAAATAAGTGGCTGGAATGAAATAATGACAGCACAGGTCTTTCCATTGTCATAGGCTTTATCAAACAAAGAAGGATACTTTTTTATCTGAGGTGCCATATCATAATTATCAATTATTGGTGATGCTTGGGAGGGACGGGTCGGAAAAGAGAAGCGTGATTTGGTGTGGTAGTTGATGGCATAATACATTTGCCTGTAAATGGACTAGCATCGCTGTGAATTTGGCCGTCCAAAAAAGGTGCGTCAGCTATTTAAATAGCTGCAAATCTAACGCCATCGATGGCGAAAATTATGGCTTTTTTATTCATTAACCAACTTCAAATATTAATTGCTAAGCACAGTGTTAATTGAATTGTTTTATTTCTTTCCCTAGCAAAAAGTAAACAGTATCATCCATCAAGTCAACGAATTACGTTTGAGCAAAAAACAATTGGGGGAGTCGCTAAATTTCCAAAAGACAGATTACCCACATGAACACCAGTATTTCAAAGATATTAGTTTTATGGTGAGTGAATATGCCTAAAGAACAGCTTCTATACTCCAGCTTTTTAAGCGATGATCTGTTTCTCAATCTATCATCCAAAAAACAACAGGAAAGTTTTGATGTTCCAATTAGTGATTGATAAGGAAATAAAATTACTGCTTGTTCAGCCATCTTTTGCACCAAGGTACGTAGCGCTTGCAGATGAAAACTATGAATATTTATCGCAGTGGTTAGCTTGGCCAAGGTTCTGTAAAACCGAGCAGGATTTCAAGCAATTCGTAAAAAATTCTTTAACCGGATACGCTGATGGCAAAAGTATGACTTGCGCTATCGAATATCTTGGCGAGATAGTGGGGAACTGTAGTTTTAATACCATCAACTATGACCTGCAAAGCGTTGAAATTGGTTACTGGATCGGTGAGAAATATCAAGGAAAGGGGATTGTGACCCGTGTTTGCCATTTTCTTATAGACTATGCCTTTTCTGAGCTTAAAATGAAAAAAGTACAAATTTGTGTCGCTGAAGGTAATACCCCAAGCAGAATGGTTTGTGAGCGCCTGAATATGAAGCTTGAAGGCATAATCACACATGCAGAAAAGATTGCTGATAATATTCTCAGCCATGCAGTTTATGGCATCCATAAAGCGGAGTCTTGATTTAACTTTGACTAAGGAGCAGAGCTAATAGTATCGGCAATGGCTATAATTGCATGCTATCTAATAAATCATAAAGACGAAGTGAACAGCCAAGAAAACCGAAGCTTTCAGTGTCATGGGAGGATACGCAAGAACGCGTTTTTCACTAGCCGTTGTGGTAGGCACTAACAATTGACAGGGAAATAATGTGTCGCATTGTACAGAATTTGCAGTGTTTAAAGTATCCAAGCAAAATTCAGCGCGAGTAGTCGCATTAAGCGAGCTAATATTTGCGGAAATGAATGCCCAAGAAGAGGTCATTATCTCTTATCAAATTCTGCAAAAAATAGATAACCCGCTGGAGTTATGTTGGCATTTAACGTGGAAAAGTGCAGAGGTTGCCAAGTTGACGACTGCAAAATGGCCAACTTTCAAAAGTACTGCCCAATTCCAAGCGCTAGTCGAAAATAATATTTATTACGGTCATTTTGTGAGTGCAAGCTAGAATATATTAGTAAGTTAGGTACAGCCTTAATTATCAAATTGTCAATTCTCACCCCGTAAATCCGTGCAGTTGGTGAACGAGGACGGTCTATTTTAGTCCCGTTTAGCGACGGTTCTTAATAGGCTGAGCAATCGGGAGCAATCATGAACCGAAGAGTATTCTTATTAATGGGTGTCATCGCGAGTTTATTGGCCAGTTGCACACAAAAGAATCGAGCTTCTGCCAATAGCGAGTCTGTCATCATTATCGGTGCTGGCATGGCCGGTTTAGCGGCCGCTAGAGAGCTTCATGATTTAGGTTATCAAGTGACCATTCTAGAAGCTCGCAATCGCGTGGGCGGGAGAGTGTGGACCAGTAACTTGTGGACTGGTATTCCCGTTGATTTAGGCGCTTCTTGGATTCACGGTAGCCAAAGCAATCCTATGACAGCATTAGCAGATCAAATCGGCGCGCAAAGAGTCGCCACTGATTACGATAATAATGTTTTATACACGACAACTGGCGAAGTGATGAGCGATAGCAGTGCGCGAGAGCTAGAGCATTTATATGATCAGCTAGAAACAGTCATCTCCCGAAACGCATCAGCTGATGAAACTTTGCTTAGTGTGCTTGAAAACTCAGTCTTGTGGACCGGTTTATCAAAGCAGCAACGACAATTGTCCTTACATTTGCTCAATACCACAATTGAGCATGAATTTGCGGGCGCACTCAATCAAATTTCTGCTGCTAATCCAGATGATTCCGACGAGTTCGCAGGAGAAGATGTGCTGTTTATGCACGGCTACGGTGCTTTGACCGATTATTTATCTACTGGCCTTGATATAAGGCTGGAGCAAGTTGTCAATCACATCAACTATGCTAGTAACAAAGTGCTTATCAAGACACAACAGCGCGAATTTTCAGCTGATCGGGTAATTATTACTTTGCCAATAGGGGTATTAAAACACGCCTCAATAAAGTTTGTGCCTGAATTACCAGCAGAGAAACAAGCTGCAATTAAGACTATTGGTTCGGGGGTGCTCAATAAACTGTTCTTAAAATTTCCCACTGTATTTTGGCAAAAAGAGCAGGAGATATTAAATTGGGTATCTGCTGAGCATGGCAGGTGGAATGAGTGGTTAAATATGTCAGCCTATATTGATGACGCTGTTTTATTGGGCTTTAATGCTGCCGATTACGCACGAAAGACAGAAACATGGAGTGATGAAGCAATCGTTGCTGATGCAATGAATGTGCTGCGCACAATATACGGACAACAAATTCCGGAACCGCAAAGCTGGCAAGTGACTCGCTGGGGAGCAGATCCATTTGCTCGCGGTGCTTATTCGTTTAATGCCGTTGGTGTTGATATTGATACTCGACTAACGCTGGCTAATTCTATTAATCACCAGTTATATTTTGCAGGGGAAGCGGCCTCTCGGGATTATCCTGCAACGGTGCACGGTGCTTACCTTTCAGGTATAGAGGCTGCAACCGCTATCATCGACTTATAAGTTCTTGCATACAATAGAGTGCAAGGAGATTGATCCCCGGATGTCGAGTAATAAAGGCGGGTAATGTACCATGTGGCAGTCCGGTTTCGCTGTCTAGAGGGATGTAATGTTTTCACTTATTGAGATGAGTTTGGCATTATCTACTTCATCTAAGAATTACAGTGAATGTGATTAAATATATTATATAACAAGAAGTTGTAACGATTATTTAAGGGTTAACTGTCAATTTAGGATAATCTAAAACAAATGGTCATTATTGAAAGTAAAAGACTTTTTCTTCGCACAGTGAATATTGACGATGTTGGAAATTTGTATCGTGAAATATTTTCAGATATAGCGGTAGTCAAACACACCTTTGGTAAACAAATAACCAACAAAACTCAGGCACAAACGTTTATAGAGAAGAGCTGTAACTTTGATGGGGTGTTTGGTCTATCAGCAATAGTCGAACGAGCCAGTGGCAATCTCATCGGCCTTGGTGGGGTACTTGAGTGTTCTTATCTCGCGACACTCGATTATGAGTTTGGCTTTATCTTGGGCAAAAAACATTGGGGAAAAGGCTACGCCAGGGAGATAGGGCAAGCACAAATTGATTTTATTAAAACACAGACCAATGCCACACGGGTACTCGCGCTGGTTAGCCCATCCAATCTCAGCTCCTTAAAAACGCTTAAAAATCTTGGTTTGGAATATTCAACCACACTTAAGGCAGGAGATAGAGGCGACAGGCAAGTGCATATTTTAACATTGAGTAGAAAGGAAGTAGGCGGAGCCTAAATCAGCAGGGGTTAATCCCCTGCAGCTTGCTGTGTGTGAGAAAACAGCAGAATACAGTACCAGCTTTATCGAGAGGAGGGTGTTGCCAGCCTCCTTGAAGCTAATAGTCTGCTTCAGCCTAAAAACGCCCCTCCATAAGTCAATGCGCTAGCAATGACAAAAGCCGGATGCAATTTTAATCGCTCAAGTAACAAGTAGGCGGCAATGATCAGCCCAACGCTGTGTAGTAGCCCCGCATCAAAGTAACTATTTTGCAGCAGCTTATAGGTCAGTATTGCCATCATCACAGCAATTACCGGGCGCACAAACAAGGTCATAGATTTAACTTTGACACTGTCTTTATAGCGATACAGAATTGACAGTAAAAATATCATCAATAATAGTGAAGGTGCTACCGTAGCAAAAACCGCAATGATCGCCCCAGGTATGCCGCCAACTATGTAGCCAATGTGGCCGGCCATCTTAGTGGCTATAGGGCTGGGAAGCGAGTTACCCAATGCCAAGGTTTCAGAAAATTGCTGTAAATTCAACCATTGGTAGTGGCTGACAACTTCTATTTCTATTAAGGGAATAATCGCTGGGCCGCCGCCATAGCCAATCACGTTGGGAATAAAAAAAGCTAAAAATAGTTGCCAATATGTTTCTATCATGATTATTTCTCTAGACTCTTTTCGCTGCTTACAGGCTGTGTTAATGCTTGATCTTGCACGGTCTTTTCAGATCTTAAAAGCGCAATAATCAGCAGACAAAGGATAATGATAGCCGGGTGTAAATTAAGTGCTAACAATGCCAACGCACTTGTAAACGTAATTAATAAAGTGCCATTTAGACCTAAGCTACTATGAGATTTTGCAAAGAAGTCCCAAGTCAGTTTTCCCATCATTACCACCACTACGGGCAGCACTCCTTGGCCCATACCTGCCACCCAGCTCTGATCTTTATAAGCACTGAGTAAGGTCAGCATTAAAATCATCGCGATTATTGATGGTACGATATTGGCTATAACCGCATTGATAGCACCGAGAGTGCCGCCTACTTTAAAACCAATATAGCCCGCCATTTTTGTCGCAATAGGCCCTGGCAGTGTATTGCCGATTGCCAACACATCGCTAAACACTTGTTCATCCATCCACTGATGGCGTTTAACCACTTCTGTGTGAAAAAGCGGAATCATGGAAGGGCCACCACCAAATCCAAAAATACCGATGCGAAAGAACGCCGCAAAGATTTGCCATTGTAACTTCATTAATTATTTACTCTGTTAGAAGGTGTCGCAAAGCTAATGGACACAATAATTAGCCAATAAAGATTGGCGCAATAGACCAAAAGCGGGTCACACCGACTCCGCTCCTGTTCCGTTTTCTGCTAGGCGCTGTATTACTCGCTAGTTTTTACAACCGTCTTGTTAGGGGGCTGGGTTGTTACCAGTGGGCAATATGGCCATCGGTGCGCTGTTCAGTACCACCGCAAAGTACGCCAGTGTCTGGATTGCGCGTTATTATTTGGCCTCGTCCATAGCTGCTGTAATCATGAACTAACTCAATATCGTGTCCTTTAGCGCTAAGACCTCTAGTGATATGAAGAGGCACTTGATGCTCTATGCCCACGGTTTTATCACCCAGCCACTGCCATCTTGGGGCGTCTAAAGCGGCTTGCGGATTGAGTTTAAAGTCCAGCATATTCATGACAACTTGCATATGTCCCTGTGGTTGCATAAAACCACCCATGACCCCAAACGGGCCAACTGCTTGCTTATCTTTAGTAATAAATCCTGGAATAATAGTGTGGTAGGTTTTTTTACCGGGTTCTAAGTAATTATGGTGGTCGGGCTCCAGTGAAAAATTATGACCACGATTTTGCATCGCAATT
>Ga0105359_10000709_pt1 | contig 27645 bp, 23 predicted proteins | sample GOMGulsemesocosm_6_FD_83659 | JGI IMG/M metagenome (GOLD analysis project Ga0105359, IMG submission 83659) | Methane-oxidizing microbial communities from mesocosms in the Gulf of Mexico - GOM8C Gulf of Mexico | ecosystem: Environmental > Aquatic > Marine > Cold seeps | place: Gulf of Mexico...
AAGTGCAAGACAAAACTTGGTTTGTGCTAAACAAATTGGTCATGATAATGAATCTGATCAAAAACAATCAGGTATTGGTAAGAATTTAGCGAAAGTACGTCAAGGTAAGCTTTCTAGTTACGCATATTGGAACAAAGCAAGTCAAACACAAGTTGGATTTAGAAACAGTGCATATATAGATCAAGATGGTCTAGGAAATAATGCTACGCAAACACAAACAAAAAGATTTAATTATGCAGAGGCTGATCAAGATGGATGGTTTAATAAATCAGATCAAGATCAATTTGGTAGAAGAAATGAAGCACTAGTTGTTCAGGACGGTTTAGGTAATGATGCAAGTCAAAAACAAGTAGGTAACCGAAACATGGCATTAAGTTATCAAATTGGTTTTTTTAACACAACAAAATCTGATCAAGCTGGTAATAATAATTATTCATTTGCAGGTCAGTTAGGAGCTTTTAATTACGCAGACATTAAACAAGTTGGTGGTGATCAAGTAAGTTACGCGGGACAAATAGGTTCTTCTAACGTAGCAATTGTTACACAAATTAAATAAACTAACTTAAATAAAATCAGGCCCGAGTAAAGGGCTTGATTTTTTAATATTTTAAATAACAAGGAAATGAAAACGATAAATACTTTAGTACTGTGCTGTTTAGGGTTTGTTTTAGGTTATACTCAAAACTATAATGAAAACAATGTAGTATTAGAACAAGAACATATGCTGTACTCAAATTATTTAAAGAATGAGTCTATTTTAAAAAAAGATTTAAGTAACGTAGTTTTTATTACTCAACAAGGGAAAGATAATATTTCAAGAATCAATATTAAAGCACAGAAAAGTAGTATTGATGTGAATCAAAAAGGAAATGACAATAAAGTAAATATAGATGTACATGCAAGAGTTATTGATGAAAGTATTTCTCAAATAGGTTCAGGAAATATATTTCAAGATTATAATCATTTCAACAATAGATTACATAAAATAGATGTATATCAGGAAGGACATAATCAAAGAATATTTGTTAATGGAGCCAATAGTATTAGTAAAGACTTAAAAATTATTCAAAAAGGAAATTACAAAACAATATTTATTAATAATTTTTAAAATAGAGTATTAGTATGAGAAGAATTATACTTGGTATATTGTTATTATCATCAATTCAAACAATTGGCCAATTTTTAAATAGAGATGTAAAAGCTATAATAAAGGTAGTTAAATCTGAAAAAATATTTGAAATTAATGCTAAGGCAGAAAACATTTCTAATATTAATCAAAGTCTGCTTTATGAGTTAAAAGTATTAAAAAAAAATAAGGAATCAGGAAATATTAGTGATAATACTCAAACAGGTAGATTTGTGATTTCCCCTAAAGAGGTTAAAAAAATATCCTTTACTGCTATTGATAGTAATGATGAGAATAACCAAATAACAATCTTACTCTTAATAAGGAACTTAGATAATGAAATTATTGGTAAGGATAGAAAATTAATTATAGATAACATAATAATTAATAGTGAAGAAAATACAATTACATTAAATAAGAAGCCAAAAGATGGAATAAGGCTACCGGGAGTTGTTTTAGAACGAGTAAAAACTAAACCAGGAAGAGATTTCTATGGTTTTTTTTATAGCCAATTTTTAAGTTATAATTTTAAAGATAGTAGAACTGTAATCGTTGAAGAAATTTTTTCTAGAGGAAGAACAACTAAAATCCATATTAAAGTTGATAATATAAAAGTTCACGAATTTTTTGTGCAACCAAAAACCGATTATCTAAAGAATCATGCAGCTGTAGCTGTAAAAATAGTATATAATTTTTTTAGCAAGAAAGAGAAGGGTTATATTGTAAAATATTAATGTTTTTTGTACCTTGTATAGGCAGCTTTTTAAGCTGTAAAGCCCTCCCAATCTACTTTTTTTGAACATAATTGAAATTTGCATTATGTAATTATTATCAATCCTACTGATAGTAAAAGTTTAAGTAAAATTATACATGATTTTTATATGTACATGTTTAAATTTAAAATCAAAAGTTATGAAAAAAGGTATCGTATTTTTTTTAATTTTTCTTTTCAGTGCTTCCTATGGAGCTTTGGCACAGGAGTTTGTTTATAAACCAATTAATCCATCTTTTGGAGGAGAAACATTTAATTACCAATGGTTGTTAAGCTCTGCTGAAGCTCAAAATTTTTATGAAGAGGTAGAAGAAGATGATGAACCAACAGAACTAGAGCAGTTTACTGAAAATTTGAACAGGCAATTACTTAACAGGATTAATCAAGCTTTACTGAATAGTCAAGTTAATATCGAAGAAGGTTTAGAGCCAGGTGTATACAATTTTGGTAGCTTAAATGTTCAAGTATACGAATCAACTGGAGGTTTAGTTGTAGATGTACTTGATATTAATACCGGAGAACAAACTCAAGTAATAATTCCTAATTAATCTGTATGTTTAAAATTGTATGTAAAGCACTAGTTGCTAGTTTTTTGTGTACCTCATGTGGAGCGTATTTCAATCAACCAGTAATAGTATCGAAAGCAGTCTTGGGTGAAGGAACTCAAAATACAAAAGAGCTTAAAAAACTACCAGAGCCAGATAATAAAATCGTGGTTGGGGTGTATAACTTTAGAGACCAAACGGGTCAATATAAAATGCTTGAAAATGGGAGTAGCTTTAGTACTGCTATTACGCAAGGTTCCACGACTATTTTATTAAAAGCATTAGAAGATTCTAAATGGTTTACTGCAATAGAGCGTGAAAATTTAAATAACTTATTGAATGAAAGAAACATTATTCGTTCTACAAGACAAGAATATAGAAAATCGTCCAATCCAGATGAACCAGAATTAGACCCCTTATTATACGCTGGGGTTTTGTTAGAAGGAGGGATAGTTTCTTATGATACAAATATACTAACAGGTGGTTTTGGTGCTAGGTATTTTGGTGTTGGAGGTTCTACTAAGTATAGACAGGATAGGATAACAATTTATTTAAGAGCAGTTTCTACTTCAAGTGGAGAGATATTAAAAACAATATATGTTTCAAAAACAATACTTTTTCAAGCACTAGATGCTAGTTTTTTTAGGTATGTTAAGTTTAAACGATTATTAGAAGTAGAGACTGGTATTACTAAAAAAGAACCCTTGCAAATGGCTGTAACTGAAGCGGTTGAAAAAGCTGTAGAGTCACTTGTAATTGAAGGGTTAAAAGATGGTTTATGGACATGTAAAGCCAGTGAGAGTGAATTAAAAGATATTATTGCTAGCTATGATGAAGAAAAGGAGGAGGCTGATTCAAGAGAAATTTATGATAGAATTCAAAAAGAACGAAGATCTAAAAACGCATTTGAATTAAGTGTAGGTGGTACCCTTTTCGATGGAGATTATACTCATCCTAAATTAGAAATCATGCCTGTTAAAGTAGGTTACAAAAGGTTTTTAAATGAATACTTTAATTTTGGATTAAACTATTCAAAATTTAATTTAGGCAATAGAGATGTACACGATTATAGAACTACTTATGGTTTTATGTCTTTTGATTTAAAAACGGAATTTATACTATTGCCTTTTGATAAATACTCACCCTTTTTATTCGTAGCAGGTGGGGTAAATGCTTCTAATTATTTTAAGGAAGTAGACCCTAAAATAGAATATGGTTTAGGCTTTGAATACCTTTTATCTAAGAAAATGGGGTTGAAAATATATGGGGGGCACAATTTAGTTTTAAGCGACAAACTTGATGGAATTGAATCTGGTAAAAGAGATGATTTTTATTGGAGATTTGGATTGGGAGTTAACTATTACTTAACAAAATCAAAAAAATCAAAAAGTAAAGATGGCTTATCTCGTAAAGAGCAAAAATTAAAACAAAAATTAGAGAGAAGACAACAAAAGGAATTTAAAAAATAAAGTTATTAAAATATTTAAATACTATTAGCAATGAAAAAATATATAATTTATCTTTTTATCGTACCAATGCTAGCTATGTTTGACTCTTGTAGTGAAGAAACTATAGCTTCTTTTGGAGTTGGTATATTGACAGGGACTGTTATCGATGAGGGAACAAATACTCCGTTGGAAAATGCAAAAATAACAATTGTATCTACTAATGTTTCAACATTAACGAATGCAAATGGCGAATATACTATTCCTAATGTGCCCGAAGGTGAACAATCTATTTCAGCTGAAAAGGACGGTTATCTCGCTTCTTTCGAAGCTGTTACTGTATTGCCCGGAGGGAGTTTGAACGTTGTTATTGAAATGGGGCTTGAAACAACGAATAATGATTCTCCAGAGCAACCTATGCTGACAAGTCCTGATGATAATGCTACAGATTTAGGGTTAAGCGTAGATTTAACTTGGACATCCTCTGATCCAGAAGAAGATACTTTGGTTTACAAAATTGAATTAAGAAATGATCAAAACTCTGATTTATTAACATTAGAAAATATTAGTGAATTAACTTATACTTTAATTAACTTAAATTATGGATACAAGTATTTTTGGCAAGTGAGTGTTAGTGATGGTATTAATCCAGAAGTATGGAGTACAACAAGAACATTTGAAATAACAAATAATCCAAGTCATAGATACCTTTTTACTAGGGGTATAAATGGTAGTTCAATTATTTTTTCTGGAGACATTGATAGTAATGATAGTCCTATAGAATTACAATTAACCTCCGATAGTAATAATAGCTGGCGACCACGAAAAAACTTAAGTAATGGTTTAATAGCTTTTTTAAGAAGTGAAGGCACAGAAACACATCTGTTTTCTATGAACCCAGATGGTTCAGATATTCAACAAATAACTAATGCAGTTCCAGTTGCTGGTTCTGATTTAGATAAGATTGATTTTTGTTGGTCTAACAATGGAGCTAGATTATTATATACAAGTTTTGATAAATTATATAGTATTAATAAAGATGGAAGTGGATTAGTATTAATATATCAAACGTTAGACGGCAGTTTTATTTCTGAATGTGATTGGACAGTAGATGAAAGTATTATAGCTTTAAAAGCAAATGACCTAGATGGCTATAGTGTTTCAATATACACAATTGACATGTCAGGAACAATTTTAACAATGGTACTATCTGGTGTAAACGGTGCAGCTGGTGGATTAAACTTCTCGGTTAATAATACTAAATTATTATATACTCACGATGTTTCAGGGTATGAAAATCAGGATGGAAGACAGTTAGATACTCATATGTTTATTTATGATTTTGGCACATTATTAGCAACTGATTTATCAGCTAGTAAACCAGTAGGTTTTTTAGATTTGGATCCTCGGTTTTCACCAAATGAGGCAGAGGTAATATATACACATACTTCTAATGATGGAGTGTCAGAAAATAAAATACAAACTTTAGAAGTAGCCTCCTCTAGTACAAGAATTGATTTGTTTACAAATGCAAAAATGCCTGATTGGGAATAAACAAAAGTTTTGAAGTATAAAAAAGCCGATAGAACAAAGTTTCATCGGCTTTTTTATACTTCAAAACTTGTTTGTATTATACGTTTATATTGTTATTTTTGTTTGAAATAATATTATAAAAATTCAAGTCTACCATGAAGCTAAACTTTTTCTCAATATTTGCGATACTTCTTTTTAATAGTGTTTTTTCCCAGAATGAAGAAGTCTTATTTACAGTTAACAACAAAGAAGTTACTATAAATGAATTTTCTAGGGTTTATAATAAAAACATTGATCTAGTTCAAGATGAAAAACAAAAAGATGTAGACGAGTATTTAAAGTTGTATGTCAATTATAAATTAAAGTTAGAAGAAGCTTATGCTTTAAGTTTAGATAAAGACAAGAAATATGAAAACGAATTAGAATCATATAGAAGGCAATTGGCCAAAAAATATTTAACAGACACTAAAATCAACGATAAGCTTTTAGAAGAAGCATATGAAAGAACTGTAAATGAGGTTAATGTTAATCATATTTTAGTTAGAGTTGACGAAAATGCTTCACCTGTAGATAGTTTGAAAGCTTATAATCAAGTTTTAGAGTATAGAAACAATGCTATAAATGGTAGCTTTGAAACAATTATGAAATCATCTCATAATGGAAAAACAGTTTTTGGAGAGTCACTTGGTTATTTTAACGCATTTAAAATGGTTTATCCTTTTGAAAATGCTGCATATACAACCAATGTTGGAGAAACATCTATGCCATTTAGAACTAAGTTTGGATTTCATATTTTAAATGTCATCAATAAAAGGAAGTCTCAAGGGGAAGTAACAGTTGCTCATATTATGATAGCAAATAATAATGATAAGATTATTTCTTCACCAGAAGAGAGGATTAATGAATTATGGGCTAAAATTAATGAAGGAAGTTCATTTTCTGATTTAGCAAAACAATTTTCTGATGATAAAAATTCTGCTAGAAATGGAGGGAAGCTTACCCGTTTTGGAGCAGGAAAGTTAAGCGCTAAAGAATTTGAAAAAGCTGCATTTTTATTAAGTGAAGAAGGAGAAGTTACAAAACCCATAAAAACTAAATTTGGATGGCATATAATTAAATTAATTAAAAAGCATGATGTATATAGCTTTAATGAGTTAAAATCAAATTTGGAGCAAAATATAAAGAAAGACTCTAGGTCTAAAATTGTCAATGATAGATTTTATAATAATCTTAAAGCGAGGTATAGTTTTGTAGAATCAGTTAAAGTTAAAGAAGAATTGTTAAAGGTGGTAGATGCTGAATTTATCAAGGGAAATTGGAATCCTTCTAATGACTTATACAAAAGCAATCTAGCAACATTTGCAGGAGAGGAACTTAGTTATTTGGAATATTATAAATATTTGTCGTTAAAATTACGTGCATATAAAAACTTAAGTGTCATTAAAAACATAGTAGCGGTTAGTTATAATGATTTTATAAATTTAAGAATTTATAACTATCACAATGAAAATTTAGAATCAGAATACCCAGAGTTTAAAAACATAGTTCAAGAATATAGAGAAGGATTGTTATTGTTTGAATTAATGGAGCAAGAGGTTTGGCAAAAATCAAAAAGAGATACAATAGGTTTAAAGGAATATTACAATAAAAATAAAGCTAATTATTTCTGGGAAAAAAGGATTGAAGCTATTGTAGTTACTAGTGAAACTAAAAGAGCAGCAAAGAATGTTAGAGGGAAATTAAAATCTAATGAAACATTGAAGTCACTAAAAAAGTCACAAAAAAATAGTGTAATTTCTGAAGGGTTATATGAGTTAACAGATAAAGAATTACCAAAGAAGTTTAAATTTAAGATGGGTGTTTCTAAAATTTTTAAACATAATAATCAATATGTAGTTGTAAAGGGAATAAAAGAAGTTTTACCCAAGCAAAAATCTTTTGATGAAGTTAAAGGAAGAGTAATAAATGATTATCAAAACCAAATAGAAAAAGATTGGTTATTAAGTTTAGCTACAAAATATAAAGTAGAGGTTAATCAATCAGTTCTTGAATCTGTTAAGAAAAGTTTGTAAAAATAATGATGTGTATTAAAAATAATTTATTACTAATCATATTGCTATTTGGGGTTTGCTCTTGTAGTTTTTTTGAAAAAAAAACACAGGAAAAATCAATAGCTAGAGTTAATGAAGTGTATTTGTATGAATCAGATTTGATGAAGCATTTACCTGAAAATTTATCAGAAAAAGACAGTACTCTTTTTGTAAATCAATACATTAATAATTGGGCAACAAAACAGTTATTAAAGCAACATGCTACATTAAACTTGGATGATTCAAAATTAGAAACATTTGAACAATTGGCTCAAGACTATAAGTTAGAATTGTACTCCAATGCATATTTAGACGCATTAATAACTAAAAAATTAGACACTGTAATTCCTAAATCTGAATTTGATACACTATATAAATACTCTAAACAAAATTTTAAGCTTAATGAAGAATTATTGAGGTATAGATACATAAGTGTGGAGAAAAATTATAATGATTTAAAAAGTATAGAAGAGATGTTTATACGTTTTGATAATGAAGATAAAATTGTGTTAGATTCCCTTTCTATACAATTTAATTCATTTAGGTTAAATGATTCTTTATGGGTAAAGAAATCTCAGGTTCTTAAAACTTTGCCGATAATAAATACACCTAAGAATATAGAACTGTTAAAAAAATCTAATTTTATACAATTTGAAGATTCAATAAGAGTATATTTGGTGCGAGTAAATGATTTGTTAAAAAGGCATGAACAAGCGCCACAAGAATATGTGGAGCAAACTTTAGAGCAAATTATTCTTAATAAAAGAAAATTAAAGCTGATTAAGCAATTAGAAATTGATGTTAGAAAAGATGCAATACAGAATAAAGAATTTGAAATTTACAATTAATAGTTTAGTTATATTATTAGCTTTTTCAGTAAGTGTTTCTGCACAAGAGAAGAAAGTTAAAATTGATGGAGTAGCTGCAGTAGTGGGGGAGTATGTTGTGTTAGATTCTGACGTTGATAAGATGTTTATAGAACTAAAAAGTCAAGGAGTATCTACAGAGGATTTTACACGATGTAATGTAATGGGAAAATTGCTTGAAGATAAGTTATATGCCCATAATGCTATTCAAGACAGTATAACCGTTTCTAGTGATGAGGTTGAAAGTACTGTTAATCAGCAAATAGATTACATGAAATCTCAAGTAGGGGGTGACATGGAAAAAGTATTGAAATTCTATAAAAAAGATGATGAAGTTGCTTTTAGGAAAGAATTATTTGACTTAATTAAAACAAACAAACTTGCTGGTCAAATGACTAGGAAAATAGTTGAAGAAGTAGAGGTGAGTCCTGAAGAGGTATATTCATTTTTTAATGAAATTCCTAAAGAGGATCGTCCTACATTTGGAGCAGAATTGAAAGTGTCACAAATTGTAGTTAAACCAAAAACACCTCAAGCAGAAATTGATAAAGTAATTGATAAGTTAAAACAATTTAAGGCAGATGTGTTAGAAAATGGAGCAAGTTTTGCTTCTAAGGCTGTATTGTACTCAAAAGATGAAGGATCAAGGCCAACAGGAGGGAAGTATACTATTCACCGTAAGAAACCAAGATTTGTAAAAGAATTTAGAGAGGCTGCCTTTAGTTTAGAAGCAGGTGAAATATCTGAGCCATTTAAATCAGATCATGGGTATCATATTTTAATGGTTGATCAAGTTAGAGGTCAGGAAGTAGATGTACGTCATATTTTATTAAGGCCAAATATTTCTAATGCTAATTTAGAAGAAGCTAAAAAATTAGCTGATACGATTAGAAAAAGAATATTGGATGAAGAAATTACATTTCAAAAAGCAGCTTTAGAATTTTCTGATGAAAAAGAAACAAAATTTGATGGCGGTAAATTAAGAAACCCTGAAACTTACGATCATAATTTTGAGTTAACAAAAATGGACCCGTCACTATATTCGCAAGTGATTAATCTTCAAGAAGGAATAGTATCTAATCCTGTGTTAGAATATGATAGATCAGGAAAAGCTTTTTACAAGTTATTAATGATTAGTGACAAAAAGGAAGAGCATGTAGCAGAGTACGGGAAGGACTTTTTAAAAATTGAAGAATTAGCCTTAAAAGAAAAACAAATTAAAGCTGTTGCAGAATGGCAAGAAGAAAAAATTAAAGATACCTACATTAAAATCACAGGAGAATATAGAGATTGTGAATACACTAATAATTGGTTAAAAAAGTAATATATGTCAGACGTAGCAGCTATAAACAAACTTGTAGAAAAACACAAACAGCTTAAGCAAGAAATAGCTAAAGTTATTGTGGGTCAAGATGCTGTTATTGATCAAATATTATTAGCTGTTTTTTCTGGAGGTCATGTATTGTTAGTAGGTGTTCCTGGGTTAGCAAAAACACTTATGGTAAATACTCTTGCTCAAACTTTAGGGTTAGATTTTAAACGCATACAATTTACACCAGATTTAATGCCTTCTGATATTTTAGGAAGTGAAGTACTGGATAATAATAGAGAGTTTAAGTTTGTTAAAGGGCCAATTTTTGGAAACATCATTTTAGCAGATGAAATTAACAGAACGCCACCTAAAACTCAAGCAGCTTTATTAGAAGCGATGCAAGAAAAATCAGTAACTGTTGCTGGTAATAGGTATCAATTAGAATTACCGTATTTTGTTTTAGCTACTCAAAACCCAATTGAGCAAGAAGGAACTTATCCTTTACCAGAAGCTCAGTTAGACCGCTTTATGTTTGCTGTAGAATTAACATACCCAACTTTTCAAGAAGAGGTTAATGTCGTTAAAAGCACAACGTCTGATGTATTTGTTCAAGTAAACAAGCTTTTAGATGCTAACGAAATTATAGATATTCAAAAGTTAATACGAAGAATACCAGTTGCTGATAATGTTGTTGAATACGCGGTAAGGTTAGTCGGAAAAACCCGCCCTGCAAGTGAGGAAGCTCCTGAACAAGTAAAACAATATATTGATTGGGGGGCAGGTCCAAGGGCGTCTCAAAACTTAATATTAGCAGCTAAAGCTCACGCTGCATTACAAGGGAAGTTCTCGCCAGATATAGAAAATGTTCAAGCAGTTGCTTTAGGAGTACTACGTCATAGAATTATTAAAAATTACAAAGCTGAAGCTGAACGTGTAACGAAGGATGACATTATTAAGGAATTGTTTTAATTATTCGTTTAAAAGTAAATTAATATCGTCTTTTAATAAAATTACAGCTTCATTGTTTAAAAGATCATAAAACCCTCTTATTTGTTGTTTAGTATCTATTAGTGCGACATAACTAGAGTGGTAAAAGTCATTTGAATTTTGATATGTTGTAAAGCTAGCTCTAAATTTTTCAGAAATGGAAGCCAGTTCTTCAGATGATCCTTTTAAAAAAAACCATTTATCTTTAGAAATAGTAGTTCCTTCTGAATACTTATTTAAAACAGAAACGGAATCATTTTTTATGTCTATTGTGTATGAAGTTAATATGAATCTTTTACTATTTATTGTTGTAGCAATATCAATTAATTTTTCACGCATTGGTGGACAAATTGAAGAACATCTTGTAAAAAAGAAATTAGCGATGTATACTTTACCTTTTGTGTTTTCTATTGTAAATTCGTTTCCTAATTGAGTAGTAAAATGATAATCATTTATCAAGTAGCTTTTAGTAATACCATTTTCATCAATGTAGTTGTTTAATACTGGTAGGACTCTTTCTTTTGAACAAGAAAGACACAGTATGAGCAAAAGCAATGTGAAAATATTAGTTTTCATTATTATATTTTTTAATTTTTAAATCTAATTCTTTATCATAAAAAAATAGAAATAGGCTTGCCATCATATCTTGTGGCTCATTTAAAGTATTCTTAGTTATTAGTTCAAGTTCATATTGATGTGTGGGGTACATAATAATCCCTTTTTCACTTGAAAGGCTTGGAGTATTAGTTAATCCTATTTTATTTACATGATTTATAACATCACAGGTATATACTATAGTATTATTTGTTTTGTCTTTTAGCGTAAATTTCTTTGCAAAAGGATGTAGGTGTGGAATTATTTGATGAACTGTAACAGTGTCTTGGATGGCAAGTTGCTCAGTAGCATTATATGTGTATTTCTTTTCTTCTTTAAAAATTTTCCAATGGCCAGATAAGGTTTCTCCAGCTTTATTATAATAAGTATGATTTTTTGTTTCTACAGGAATACATGAGTTCACTGGAATTTGATTGATTGGATTGTTAATTATGTCCATTTTAAAGGGGAGCATCATATAGATGGTTTTTGGATATAATGGTTTTAAGGTCTTTTTTTTTGTATATTCAATATCAATTCTATGCTTTATATTAAATACAGAATCATTAATATTATGATTTAATACCTGAGTAGTAATAAAAAATTTTTCGTTACTAAAAAAAGGATAACCAAAGCCTTTAGGGAAATTTATATTTTCAATCCCGTGTGATAATGATAATAGCCTTGGATACTGCTTATTTATACGTTCTAATAAGTTCCACCTACCATGATGCTCTTGATCCTGATAATCAATGTTAAAATGACAAACAAGGTCATTAGTAAGTTGTTTGTTGGTGTTTGGCTCAGTCGCTTTAATATGAAATGCTGTCATCCAATTTAAATCGTCTTTTTGCGTATCTAAAGTATAATATGTACTAGCCTTAGGGCCTTCCATGGATTTGTATATATTATCAATGCGAAAAGTTGGAGAAGTGAGTTGAATGTTTTGGGAGCTGGCGCCTTTTGTCCATTCTGAATCTATAATATTCAAGGAATGAAGAATATAAGTCTTTACAATCGCTTGATGTCGATTTGATAAATTGGAATAGTATATGATCCCCAAAGTTAGAAGGAGACAAAATAAAATAAATATGATTTTATACCATTTTTTCAAAGTCATTTTTTTTATATTATCAAAAATACTACTTTTTTCAAAGTATTTTTTACTTTTATAAACCAAAATAGGGTACCAATATGTTACAGGTTTTTAAAAGGGATAAACTAGCAATAATACGTTTACTAGCATTTGTAGCTTATACTTCTGCAATGTCTATGTCTTGGAATTTATGGTTTTCTGAAAGGACATTTCCTTTGGTTTCTCTTTTTAATGGGGTACCAGTTCCAAATACGGGGATAGATTTCTTGTTAATAGGTGCTTTTATTTCCCTTTTCCTATTTTTTACAGTTAAACCAAAATGGAGTATCGGAGTTTCAATAATTCTGATATATTCGTATTGGGTACTTTTAGATCAAAATAGGTTACAGCACTTTTTTTTCGAGATAATTTTTGTTGTTTTTGCTTTAATTATTTTTAAAGACAACCTCAAAACAGCTGAGAAATGCTTGTTATGGATTTTTATTGGCACTTATTTTTGGAGTGGATTACATAAGTATAATGATTTGTTTTTTGATAAATGGTTAAATGGGTTAAATAAGCGAATTCCTTTTGTGCCACATTGGATGAGAGTTAGTTTTACATATGCAGTACCATTTTTAGAAGCTGGTTTTGGACTATTACTATTATTTGTTAAAACAAGGAAAATTGGAATATGGCTTATTGCAATAATGCATTTTATAATCCTTATTACTTTTTTAAAGAGCGGTTTTGGGTACGCAGTTATTCCATTAATGGTATTTAATGTACTAACACTATTTTTAGTTTTTTATAATAGTAAAATCACAACAAAGCAATTATTTACAATTAGTAGTTACAAAGTAATAGTGATGTATTTCATTACTATAGTACTACCATTTAGTAATTTATTTGGCTTTTACGACCATATTTTAGCATTCAGCTATTTTTCAGGGAAACCAAAATATTGTAGAATTCATTTAGAAAATAAATTGCAAACTGAACAGCTACCAAAGCATATTCAAGAAGTTGTCAGGGAATATAAAGGGTATTATTATATTGATTTAAATGAATGGTCTGCTAGTTCAATAAGAGTAATGGTATACCCTGAAATGAGGGTGTATCATAAAATAAAGAAGCATATTGACGGTTATTTAGAAAACTCAAAAACTCATTTGGAATTTTATTAATGGAAAATAAATCTACAAGAATATACGGTTTGGATTTAATGCGTGCTTTTGCCATAATAATGGTTTTAGTGTCACATGCAGCTTATATATTTCCAGAGCACAATAATGCATTATCTGGATTATTGCAGTTAATAGGTTTTCAAGGGGTAGAAGTATTTTTTGTATTAAGTGGATTTCTGATAGGAGGAATACTTTTAAAAATTATAAATTCAACTAATTTTTCAATTTCTGATATTACCTATTTTTGGATTAGAAGATGGTTTAGAACTTTACCGCTGTATTTTTTAATATTACTTGTAAATATTGGCATAGCCTATTATATAGGTTATACTATGCCTGATAATTTGTGGGTATATTTTGTTTTCCTTCAAAACTTTGCATCAGAACACGTTTCATTTTTTCCTGAATCATGGAGTTTGTCAGTAGAAGAGCATGCGTATATATTGGCGCCTATAGTCTTATTTATAGGAAATATGTTTTTAAAAAATAAGCAAAAAGCGTTTTTATGGAGTACAATAATTTTAATTTTAATTTTTACACTTACCAAATTAACCTATTATATAGCGCATAAAGATTCCCCAACATCATTAATATTTTGGAATTTAAATTTGAAAGCATTAGTCATTTATAGGTTGGATGCAATTTATTATGGGTTCGTTTTGGCTTATATATACTTTTATAAAAGGACTTTTTTTAAAGTGATGCGGTATAAATTATTTTTATTAGGTATTGTATTAATAGCTGTTTTAAATCTGTTATACCCCATAGGTCTTGTCTTTAAGACACAGCCTTTTTATTTAAATGTACTGTACTTACCATTAAATACCATAGGGATAGCACTATTGTTACCTTTCCTTTTTTATATGAGCAAACCTCATATGAAACTACAAAATATAGTGCTAAGAATAAGTGTGTATTCTTATGCAATGTATTTATTACACTATACCTTTATTTTGTACATAATGCAATTAATTTACCCTTTTGAGGGTTTAAAATTATATCAAAAAATGATATGTGTGTTAGTGTATTTAAGTATCACTTATATATTGTCTAGTATGGTTTATAAATATTATGAAAAGCCCTTGACAAATTTAAGGGACAAAAAGTTTTTTACGAGTTCAGTGAAATCCAATTGAGAATTTATCAATTTAACCGCACAGATTTTTGCGAATTAATGAAAATTATATAGCAAAATTGTATACTTAATAAAAATAATTCACACTTTCCCTTTAAAGTCTGATAATCTTCTATTTACCCTATATTTTTCGTAATTTCGCGACACTTCAAATAATAATATAATTAATAGGTTATTTGGCTTTAGATATTGATATAATCAAAGGAGTTTACTTTAAACTCTAAGAAGGAGAGTCAATAACCAGAGAATTAATAAATAATCCTTAAACATTAAAAAGAACCTTTTATGAATACATACGCAGATTATCTTAAAGAGATTGAAGAAAGAAAAGGCCAAGGGTTACATCCTAAGCCAATTGATGGAAGCGAATTATTAACAAATATTATTTCACAAATTAAAGAAGCAAATAATGCACATCGTACAGCATCTCTTGACTTTTTTATATATAACGTTTTACCGGGTACTACAAGTGCAGCTGGTGTAAAGGCGAAATTTTTAAAAGAGATTATTTTAGGTGAGTCTATAGTTGAAGAAATTTCAATAGCTTTTGCTTTTGAGCAATTATCTCACATGAAAGGAGGGCCTTCTGTAGAAGTATTGTTAGATTTAGCGTTAGGTAATGATACAGCTATAGCTAATGAAGCTGCTAAAGTATTAAAAACACAAGTGTTTTTATATGAAGCTGATACTGAACAATTAGAAAAAGCTTATAAAGCAGGAAATACTATTGCTAAAGAGTTAATAGAGAGTTATGCGCAAGCAGAATTCTTTACGAAGTTACCTGAAATAGAAGAAGAAATAGAAATCGTAACTTTTGTTGCTGGTATTGGTGATATCTCTACGGATTTATTATCTCCAGGAGCAGATGCGCATTCAAGATCAGATCGTGAATTACATGGTCAGTGTATGTTTGAGCATAATAAAGACATGCAAAATGAATTGTTAGCATTAAAAGAAAAGCACCCTAATAAACGTGTAATGCTAATTGCTGACAAAGGAACTATGGGAGTAGGATCTTCAAGAATGTCTGGAGTGAACAATGTAGCATTGTGGACAGGAATTTCGTCTAGTCCTTATGTGCCATTTATTAATATTGCTCCAGTAATTGCTGGTACAAATGGTATAGCACCAATTTTCTTAACTACTGTTGGGGTAACTGGTGGTATTGGTATCGATTTAAAAAACTGGGTAAAGCAAAAAGATGCTGATGGAAATACTGTTGTTGATGAAGCAGGAGAAGCAATCTTAAAAGAAGAGTATTCTGTAGCTACAGGTACTGTATTTACCATAAATACAAAAACAAAAGAATTATTTAAAGGAGATAAAGTAGTAAAAGATATTTCTACAGCTTTAACACCACCAAAAAAGGAATTTATTAAAGCAGGAGGTTCTTATGCTGTTGTTTTTGGTAAGAAATTACAAAGTTTTGCATGTAAAGTTTTAGGAATTGACGTTCCTCAAGTTTATGCAGTATCAAAAGAAGTTTCTATTGAAGGACAAGGTTTAACTGCTGTTGAAAAAATATTTAATAAAAATGCCGTTGGAACTACACCAGGTAAAACCTTACATGCAGGTTCTAATGTAAGAGTTGAAGTAAACATTGTAGGTTCTCAAGATACTACTGGTTTAATGACTTCTCAAGAGTTAGAGATGATGGCTGCTACAGTAATTTCACCTATTGTTGATACAGGTTACCAATCAGGATGTCATACAGCTTCAGTTTGGGATGATAAGTCTAAGGCTAACATACCAAGATTAATGAAGTTTATGAACGACTTCGGATTAGTTACTGCACGTCACCCAGAAGGGAAATATCATGCAATGACAGATGTTATTCATAAAGTATTAAATGATATTGCAGTTGATGATTGGGATGTAATTATTGGAGGAGATTCTCATACTCGTATGGCAAAAGGAGTTGCCTTTGGAGCAGATTCAGGAACAGTTGCTTTAGCATTAGCTACGGGTGAAGCTACTATGCCAATTCCAGAATCAGTAAAAGTTACTTTTAAAGGAGAAATGAAATCTTTTATGGATTTCCGTGATGTAGTTCATGCTACTCAAGAGCAAATGTTAAAACAATTTGAAGGAGAGAATGTCTTTCAAGGAAAAATTATAGAAGTGCATATTGGTACCTTAACTTCTGATCAAGCATTTACATTTACAGATTGGACTGCTGAGATGAAAGCAAAAGCATCTATTTGTATTTCTGAAGATGAAACTTTAATCGAGTCATTAGAAATCTCAAGAGATCGTATTCAAATTATGATTGACAAGGGGATGGATAATCCGAAACAAGACCTTAAAGGATTAGTTGATAAAGCAAATAACCGCATCACAGAAATTAAGACAGGAACTAAATCGGCATTAAAGCCAGATGCAGATGCTAAATATTATGCAGAGGTTGTTATCGATTTAGATAAGATTGTTGAACCAATGATTGCTGATCCAGATGTAAATAATGAAGATGTGTCTAAGCGTTATACGCACGATAATATTCAACCATTATCTTTTTACGGAGGAGCTAAAAAAGTAGATTTAGGGTTCGTAGGATCTTGTATGGTTCATAAAGGAGATATGCAAATATTGGCACAAATGCTTAAAAACGTAGAAGAACAACAAGGAGAAGTAGTATTTAAAGCGCCTTTAGTTGTTGCTCCACCTACATACAATATTGTAGATGAATTAAAAGCAGAAGGTGATTGGGAAGTTCTAGAAAAATATGCAGGATTTGTATTTGATGATAGTGCTCCAAAAGCAACTGCAAGAACGAAGTACGAAAATAAATTATATTTAGAGCGTCCAGGTTGTAGCTTATGTATGGGGAACCAAGAAAAAGCTGAAGCAGGAGATACCGTAATGGCTACATCTACTCGTTTATTCCAAGGACGTGTAGTAAGAGATACTGAAGAGAAGAAAGGAGAATCATTATTGTCTTCTACACCAGTAGTTGTTTTGTCTTGTATATTAGGAAGAACTCCTACTATGGAAGAGTATGAAAAAGCTGTTGATGGTATTGTCTTAACGAAGTTTAAGCCATCTCAAAAGCAATTAGTAATGTAGTTATTGTATTATTTATAAGAATATTTAAAAAGCCCGAGTGTACACTCGGGCTTTTTTTGTTGCTATTAATCAATATCTTTAAGAACTGAAGATCTTCTTATTACCCTATATTTTTCGTAATTTAGCAAGACTTCAAGTAATAATAAATTAAACAAATAGATATGGCATTTGATATTGATATGATTAAAGATGTTTACAGTAAATTCGAAGCGCGCGTTACTGCAGCTAGAGAATTGACAGGTACCCCTTTAACACTTTCGGAGAAAATTTTATACACACACCTTTGGGATGGAAAAGCAAATACTGCTTATGTTAGAGGAAAGGATTATGTAGATTTTGCTCCGGATAGAATAGCATGTCAAGATGCAACTGCACAAATGGCTTTATTGCAATTTATGCAAGCAGGAAAAAAGCAAGTAGCAGTACCTACAACGGTACATTGTGACCACTTAATTCAAGCTAGAGTTGGAGCTGATAAAGATTTACAATATGCCTTAAATAACTCTAATGAGGTATTTAACTTCTTAGAGTCTGTATCTAATAAATATGGAATTGGATTCTGGAAACCAGGAGCAGGAATTATTCACCAAGTAGTTTTAGAAAACTATGCATTCCCAGGAGGAATGATGATCGGTACTGATTCTCATACAGTAAATGCTGGAGGATTAGGTATGGTTGCTATTGGAGTTGGTGGTGCTGATGCTGTTGATGTTATGGCTGGTATGGCTTGGAGTTAAAGTTTCCTAAACTAATTGGAGTTAAGTTAACAGGTAAATTATCTGGTTGGACGGCGCCAAAAGATGTTATTTTAAAAGTTGCTGGTATTGTTTCTGCAAAAGGAGGAACAGGAGCTATCGTTGAATATTTCGGAGAAGGTGCTATGAATATGTCTTGTACTGGTAAAGGGACTATCTGTAATATGGGAGCTGAAATAGGAGCTACAACGTCTACTTTCGGGTATGATGCCTCTATGGAACGTTATTTACGTGCTACTGATAGAAGTGATGTTGCTGATGCTGCCAATGAAATTGCAGCACACTTAACTGGTGATGCAGAAGTATATGCAAACCCAGAACAATATTTCGATCAAGTTATTGAAATTAACTTATCAGAATTAAGTCCGTTATTAAATGGACCTTTTACACCAGATTTATCTACTAAAGCAGGAACTGACATGACTGCTATTGCTAATAAAAACGATTGGCCTTTAAAAGTAGAATGGGGGTTAATAGGGTCATGTACGAACTCTTCTTATGAAGATTTATCTCGTGCAGCTTCTATAGCCCAACAAGCCTTAGATAAAGGTATTACTATGAAGTCTGAATTAGGGATTAATCCAGGATCAGAAAAAGTACGTTATACAGCAGATAGAGATGGTATTTTAGAAGTGTTCGAAAACTTAGATGCTACCATTTTTACCAATGCTTGTGGACCATGCATTGGACAATGGGCCCGTTATAAAGATCCTAAAAATGCACCTAAAAATTCTATCATTCATTCGTTTAACAGGAACTTTGCAAAACGTGCAGATGGGAACCCAAATACGCATGCCTTTGTAGCATCCCCAGAAATGGTTGCAGCAATTGCATTATCTGGAAGGTTAGACTTTAACCCAATGAAGGACACCTTGATAAACAAAGATGGACAAGAGGTGCTATTAGATGAGCCAACAGGATGGGAATTACCACCAAAAGGTTTTGAAGTAAAGGATGATGGGTATTTAGCTCCAATGGAAGATGGTAGCGGAGTGAATGTTGTAGTAGCGGATGATTCGGAAAGGTTACAATTATTAACGCCATTTACACCATTAGGAAACGAAATTAATGGGGCTAAATTATTAATAAAAGCACATGGTAAATGTACTACCGATCACATTTCTATGGCGGGGCCATGGTTACGCTATAGAGGGCATTTAGATAATATTTCTAACAACTGTTTAATTGGAGCAGTAAATGCTTATAATATGAAAACTAACTTTGTAAAAAGTCAGTTAAATGGAGAGTATGATGCAGTGCCTAAAACAGCACGTGCTTATAAGGCAGCAGGTGTAAATACAATTGTTGTTGGAGATCATAATTACGGTGAAGGTTCTTCAAGAGAGCATGCAGCTATGGAGCCACGTCATTTAGGCGTAGCTGCAGTTATAGTTAAGTCTTTTGCACGTATTCACGAAACTAACTTAAAAAAACAAGGAATGTTAGGATTGACGTTTGCTAATGAAGCAGATTACGATTTAATTCAAGAAGATGATACCTTCAACTTTACTGATTTAAATGTATTCTCTCCAGGTAAATCATTAACTATTGAAATAGTTCATACTGATGGTAGTAAAGATACTATTGTAGCGAACCATACCTATAACCAAGGTCAAATTGACTGGTATAATGAAGGTTCTGCATTAAACTTAATTAAAAAGCAAAACGCTTAATCATATTAAGTTTTTAATAATTAAAAGTCGATAGATAATCTTATCGGCTTTTTTGTGCTTTAAAGTGTAAGAAATAATTATTTAAAACGACACAAGACAAACTACTTATTTTAAAAGCTACACTTTATGAATTCACTTTGGTTTTTTGACGATGTAAATCTATTTAACTTACTTTGTCCACATAAGTTCAAGGAGTATAAATCCTGTCACATTTTTGATACATACCTCAAAAATGACTATATCTATTTTGAAGAAGATGCCGCTAATAAAATTTACTTAATAGAAAGAGGAAAAGTGAAAATTGGTTACTATGCTGAAGATGGAAAAGAAGTTGTAAATACAATATTATCTAAAGGAGAATTATTTGGAGAAAAAGCAATTTTAGGAGAAGTAACCAGGAATGAGTTTGCTCAATCGATAGATAATAAAACAAGTATTTGTCCAATAGGAGTAGATACAATGCATGATTTAATGCGGGGTAATAAAACATTTAGTTTAAGTATATATAAATTTTTAGGTTTTCGTTTTAAAAAGCTAGAGCGTAGATTACAAATATTATTGTTTAAAGATGCTAGAACTCGTTTATTAGAGTTTTTACAAGAATTGTGTGATGAATATGGGTATGATTGTGAAAAGACAGGAAATCATATTATAGCACACCCATATACCCAAAAAGACATTGCTTCATTAATAGGAACTTCACGTCCAACTCTAAACACCATTTTAAACGAATTAAAAGAAGAAAAAATAGTTGATTTTAATAGGAGAACAATAACTATTTTCAAAAAAGCGAGTTAGTGTAAGCTAGCTAACATTTTAGGTTTGAAGTAGTCTATATCTTTGTAACTGTACTAATTAAATACAATTAGAAAGATGAAAAATATACAAATGTTAGGAGCCTTAGCTATCGGATTATTAGCAGCTTCTTGTGTAAGTGATGATGATGTGATTTTTACTCCAATAACTCCTGTTAACTCTACATTAACTGTTAATTTAAATGGGTTAGAAAATCTTGGAACTGATTATAAGTATGAAGGTTGGGTTATCGTAGACGGAACACCTGTTTCTACGGGGCTATTTTCAGTAGATGATTCTGGTGTACCTTCTCAAACAATTTTTAGTGTTAATACAGTTCAATTGGTTGCTGCAACTAAATTTGTGTTGAGTATAGAACCTACGATAGATACAGATCCTGCTCCGTCTGACACAAAAATTTTAGCAGGTGATTTCTCAGGAAATAATGCGAGCGTAAACTCTAATATAATAGCAGATTTTTCTTCTGCTGCAGGAACATATATATTAGCAACTCCAACAGATGGAACGAATAATAATGAATTTAGTGGTGTTTGGTTTTTAGATAACTCTTCTGGTTCAGCTGTTACTGGATTAACTTTGCCAACGTTAGCTCCAGGGTGGAAATATGAAGGCTGGGCTGTAATTAATGGAACACCAGTTTCTACGGGAACTTTTACAGATGCTACTATGGCAGATGATAATGCTGCAACTTCTCCATTCAAAGGAAGCATGGGTAATGGACCTGGATATCCAGGGGAAGATTATATTCAGAATGCACCTACAGGTTTGACTTTTCCAACAGATTTAAAAGGAATGACGATAGTAGTTTCTGTTGAGCCATTCCCAGACAACAGTACAAGTCCTTTTACATTAAAACCTTTAGCACATATGGTACCTTCGTCAGCTATGGATCATACTGCAATTACTATGGGTAATGGGCCAGTAATACAATTAACTGGTACAGTATCGAGATAAAATTATTAACCCGAATTTACCCTAAGAAAAAGTGTTTTCATTTACGATGAGTGCACTTTTTTGTTTGATATATAGTAATCCCAAACAATACTTTTTGTTTGAAAATAATTGGGTTTTTGAACTGTTTTATTTCGCTTTTTAAGCATCTTTCGAAGATTTCTGTAAAAGCTAAAATGTGCTTTTATAATAGCTAAAGTATGTAGAGGTTTAAATTCTAAAGTGTATTTTACTCCCGCTAATCCATCAAAGCATAGACGAGTTAAGATTAAACCTAACCCTTTGTTTTTAGGGCTGTTTTTAACTAAATTGAATAAAGAATTCCTAAAATTTAAAAAGGTTTTCTTTGGATTTTGTGTAGTTAGAGTAGCACCACCTACATGATACACTGTAGATGTCCCTACATATTTAATTTGATGTCCAGCGTTTTGAATTTGCCAACATAAGTCTATCTCTTCTTGATGTGCAAAATAAGCGGTGTCAAAACCACCTAGGTTGTGAAATACGTCACTTTTTATAAAAAAGCAGGCTCCAGAAGCCCAGAAAATATCAATAGTGTTATTATACTGATTAGTATCGGTTTCTATAGTATCAAAAATTCGTCCTCTACAATATGGATACCCGTATTTGTCAATGAATCCACCACCAGCTCCTGCATACTCAAATTTAGATTTGTCTTTGTAGTCTAATATTTTTGGTTGAATTGCAGCAATATTAGGATCACTTTCAAATTGCTTTGTGATTGGTTGTAACCAATTTTCGGTAACTTCAATGTCAGAATTTAAAAGGCAAAAAACATCTGCTGTAATTTGAGATAATGCATCATTATATCCTTTTGCATAACCACCGTTTTCTTTATTCTGTATAATAATGATTTCAGGATAATTATCTTTTACAAAAGAAATTGAATTATCAGTAGAGGCATTATCAGCCACATAAATAGTAGTCTCTTTTGAATAAGAAACAACGGAGGGTAAAAACTGTTCTAATAATTTTTGACCATTCCAATTTAAAATGACAATAGCGATTTTCATAATACGAATATACTAATTTGATATAGGAAGAATCACTTAGTGTAAATTTATTTTATGATGAATGTGAGTCGTCTTTTTTAGGAACAGGATCATAACCGGAGCCACCCCATGGGTGACATTTTCCAATTCGTTTTATAGCCAACCAACTTCCTTTAAATAGTCCGTGTACTTGTAAAGCTTCTAAGGAGTAGTTTGAGCAAGTAGGAGAGAAGCGACATGTTGCTGGGGTATACGGAGAAATAGCAGCTTGATAAAACCGAATGAATAAGATAAATGGGTATGTAGCTATTTTTTTTAGCATAAAAAGAAAAGTCAGCTGTTAAGCTGACTTTTTAACTATTAATTTAATGAAAAGGTTGTGCCTTCTCTTCCGTCTTTTAGTTGGACTCCTAAAACAATTAATTCGTTTCTAATTTGATCAGATAAGGCGTACTCTTTGTTTGCTTTTGCTTCAGCTCTTAGTTTAATTAATAACTCAATAGTTCCTGATAAAGTGTCTGAATTATTATCAGTTGTAGCTTCGTTCATTAAACCTAAAATATCAAATACAAATGCGTTTAGAGAAGTTTTTAATAACTCTAAATCATCTTTTGTAATTGTTGCTTTATTATCTTTTATTTGATTGATGAATTTTACTACATCAAATAAATTGGCGATTAAAATAGGTGTATTGAAGTCATCGTTCATAGCATCATAACACTTTTTTGTCCAAGCTTCTATATTAAAAGTAGAAGTATCTCCAGTTTTAGTGTTGCTTAATAAATCAATTGCGTCCATTAATCTTTTATGCCCTTTTTCAGAAGCTAATAAAGCATCATTAGATAAATCTAAAATACTTGAATAATGCGCTTGCATATTGAAGAAACGAGTAACACTTGGTGAAAACGCTTTTGATAACATGTTGTTGTCACCTGAATAAATCTCTTGTGGTAAAAGGTGGTTTCCAGTAGACTTCGACATCTTTTTACCATTCAAGTTTAACATATTGGTATGCATCCAGTAATTTACAGGAGCTTTATGATTACATGCTTCAGCTTGTGCGATTTCACATTCATGATGAGGGAATTTTAAATCCATTCCACCTCCGTGAATATCAAATTGATCTCCAAGATATTTAGTACTCATGACAGTACATTCTAGGTGCCACCCAGGGAACCCTTCTGACCATGGAGAATTCCATCGTTGTATGTGTTCTGGTTCAGCACGTTTCCATAGCGCGAAATCTTGTGGGTTCTTTTTATCCGACTGACCGTCCAATGCTCTTGTGTTTTCTATAGCATCTTCAATAACCCGTTTTGAAAGAATTCCATAATTATTTGTTTCGTTATATTTTAATACGTCAAAATAAACTGATCCGTTTGCAATATATGCCAATCCGTTGTCTATTATTTTTTGAACAGCTTCAATTTGTTCAACAATATGACCTGTTGCTGTAGGTTCAATACTTGGTGCTAAAAAATTATATCTTCTTAAAATTTCATGAAAATCTACAGTGTATTTCTGTACGATTTCCATTGGCTCTAATTTTTCTAATCTTGCTTTTGTTGAGATTTTATCTTCTGAGTCATCATCAGTTAAATGTCCAGCATCAGTAATATTTCTTACATAACGTACTTTGTATCCTAAATGTAATAGGTAGCGGTAAATCATATCAAAACTCATAAAAGTTCTCACATTACCTAAGTGAACGTTACTATAAACAGTAGGCCCACACACATACATACCAACAAATCCATCAACAATGGGTTTAAACAATTCTTTCTTACCAGTTAAGGTGTTTTGGATTCTTATTTGTTGATTATGATATGTATTCATTATGGTTTGTTTTGTAAAGATTAAAAATCAGATAATTAAGGTCATTAGTGGCTTAGAATTGTGTGTCTAATTTGATGTAATCTAAAAATTCTCTTCTTACGTTATCTTCTTTAAAAGCACCTCCAAATTCTGAAGTAACGGTACTACTTTCAATATCTCTAATTCCTCTAGAATTTACGCATAAATGTTTTGCATCTATAACACAGGCAACATCATCCGTTTCTAATGCTTTTTGTAATTCACGAACAACTTGTATAGTTAAACGTTCCTGTACTTGAGGTCGTTTAGCAAAATAGTCAACAATTCTATTCATTTTAGAAAGACCAATTACCTTTCCTTTAGAAATATAAGCAACATGAGCTCTACCAACAATTGGTAATAAGTGATGTTCACAAGTAGAGTATAAAGTAATATTTTTCTCCACTAACATTTCACCATACTTATATTTGTTGTCAAATGTAGAGGCCTCTGGTTTGTTATCAGGATGTAGTCCTCCAAAAATTTCAGTAACAAACATTTTTGCTACTCTGTTAGGAGTTCCTTTTAAGCTATCGTCAGTTAAGTCTAAGCCCAAGGTTTGCATAATACTTGTAACATCTTTTTTAATAGCTTTTATTTTTGAGTCGTTATCTAGCTCAAATGCGTCTTTTCGTAAAGGTGTGTCAAATGAAGTTCCTATATGGTTATCTCCAATTTCGTCTATTTCTTTCACAATAAATATAATTCGTTGTTGTTTGTATATAATTTAAAACTCAAGTTTTGAGTCTGAATTAAGTCGACAAAGATACTAAAACTTACAATTTATGTAGTTGTGCTATTATAAAATAATATTTCTTTAATGATTATTTTTAGCGATTTATGCTTTAACCAGATTATCACAATCATTCGGTGTTTTTTAATAGTTATAAAATGAGATTATATATTGACTTTTTTATTCTGTTTTTGCAGAAATAAATAAAGTAATATGACTTCTAGTCAACTAGATCTTCATCAAAAAAGCGTATAACTGCTGTTTTTTTAACTATTTCTAAAAATGCACCTTCTTTAAGTATGCTTTTTGTCGGTAAAAAACTACTTGTCAACGTTATAAATGATAGTTATGAGGTTGATGTGAGAAACATATGAGAATAAGTTTATGTGGTAAGATTGGTTAAAAACTAATTTCAGACGCTATAAAGCACAACTGTTTGTAAATATTACAATAACAGTTGTTTAATGAACTTCAAATTATGTTTTTATCATGAAAAAGAAATTTACACTATTACTAATTTATTTTTTAAGTGCATTTGGGGCTAATGCTCAAAGTATAGCTGTTAATCCAGGAGCTGCTCCTGAATCTACTATGACATTAGAACAATTAGTAGAGAATGTTTTTTTAGGGAGTTCTTGTGCCTCTGTATCTAATATAACAAGTATTTCTTATTCAAATGTAGAATATTTTGATGCTGCATTTAATTCTGTAACAGGTGAAAAAAGTTATGCGTATTTTACTCACCCAGGAGGGAATTTCCCCCTAAATAGAGGGTTGATTTTGTCCAGTGGTGCAGCTACAGCTTCAACTGGAGCTAATACTATTTTTGGGTTTACAGGAAGTGAGGGAGCTGGACCTGCATGGGCAGGTGATGCAGATATGAAAACAATTTTAGATAATCGATTTGGGGATAATCAAGTGACTGAAAATGCCACTGTAGTTGAATTTGATTTTGTGCCTTTAGATACTAATTTTAGTTTTAATTATTTATTTGCTTCTGATGAATATAAAGAAGCAGATTTTGAATGTGGTACAGTATAAGATGGTTTTGCATTTATTTTAACTGGTGCGGGAGTAGTAAATGATCCAGGTATAACAGGGAAAAATATTGCTTTATTAGCGGATGGTGTAACCCCAGTTAGTGTTGGTACTATTCATAATAATACAGCAATGTGTGCTCCAGCACAGAATCCAGGTTTATATGTAAATTATTATACCGCAGGTGGTGGAGGTGTTGCTGCAACTGCTCCAATACAATATAATGGTAGAACTGTAATGTTTACTGCTGCACACGCTGTAACTCCAGGAAGTACATACCATATGAAAATGGTAATCGCTGATAGAGGAGATAATGCTTATGATTCAGCTGTATTTTTACAAGCTAGTACTGTCGTAACAATTAATGTAGATCTAGGACCAGATAGAAACGTCTGTGTTGATGATTTTCCTCAAACTTTAACGGCCGCGGGTACCTTTAGTGGCTCTGAATCTTATGCATGGAGTTTCAATGGAACTGTTATTGCAGGAGCGACTAGTGCTACATATAATGCCACTGCTCCTGGTACCTATTCAGTAGATGTTACTGATGGTTCCCAATGTACCTCAGATTCCGTTTTTATAACTACCACTCCGCTACCTACAGTAACCATAACCAAGAATGGTCCTTTATGTGAAGGAAGTGATGCAATATTTACATTAACAGGTACACCAAACGCCCAAGTTACCTATAATATAGGAGGAGGGGCTAGTCAAATTGTTACCTTAAATGCATCTGGAACAGCGACAGTTACGGAGGCGGGAGCTACGACCAATGTTGTTTTAAATGCTACCTATATAGAAACTTTTGCGACAACTATTAATGGTAATGGATTAAGTGCAGTAGGTGGGGCGAATCCAGCTAATGCGGCTGGGGCAATTTTAACTGTAGGTACAGTTCCAAATAATACGAATTCGTCTTTAATTAATGCTACAAATACTAATTTAACATTAACACTGGCACATACTGTTCCTGCTGGAACTACCATAACAATTAGTATCTCTAAGGATAATAATAATGGTGATATAACTATTTCAGATGGAACAAATTCACAAAATTTTAATACTGGAGCTAATGATTCATT
>Ga0105359_10000711_pt1 | contig 27634 bp, 24 predicted proteins | sample GOMGulsemesocosm_6_FD_83659 | JGI IMG/M metagenome (GOLD analysis project Ga0105359, IMG submission 83659) | Methane-oxidizing microbial communities from mesocosms in the Gulf of Mexico - GOM8C Gulf of Mexico | ecosystem: Environmental > Aquatic > Marine > Cold seeps | place: Gulf of Mexico...
ATTAGTGCGCTAAAGGGGAAGTAACGTGATCTCGCAGTCAGCAGGTGTCATGATGATGCTGGCGGTTCTGGTCGGTTTGTTGATCACCAACAAAATTCGACCAGCGATACTCTTCATCGGTTCGATAGCAGCAAGCTATCTATTAGGTTGGATCAGCCTAGAATCGATGATGAGTAACTTTACCAACACTTCCTTATTGACCTTAATTCTCCTATTGTTGGCGTCGCTAGCAATGGAAAAAACTGATTTTTTACAGTCGATTGGCCGTCATCTAAACAAAGAAAGCTTTCCGTTAGTGATCATGAAATTGGGCCTTTCAACCGCCTTTTTGTCCTCGATCACCAATAATTCTGCGGTAGTTGCCTCGATGATAGGGGTATTAAAGCGCAATCAATACCACTCGCCTTCTAAACTGTTGCTCCCATTGTCCTATGCGGCTATTTTGGGTGGGACGTTAACCTTAATTGGCACCTCAACTAATCTGATCGTCAATGGCTTTGTGGTCAATGCAGGGCTAGAGCCGATTGGCTTTTTCGATTTTACAATTATTGGCGTCGCGGTGGTCGCGTCAGGACTTGCGGTGATAACACTGTTTGGTTCACGGCTACCGGATCGATTTACCGATAAAGACGCAGAGCTCCCTTATTTACTTGAAGCTGTGGTTAGCGATGATTCAAAGATGGTGGGTAAAACGGTTGAGCAAAACCGATTGCGCGCATTGCAACGACTCTATTTAGTTGAAATAGAACGCAGTGGTGAGCTTATTCGTCCGGTTTGTCCGGCTGAAAAATTGATGGCGGGTGACCGACTGATGTTTGCTGGTGATACCGAAAGTCTTCATATTCTACAGGAAATGGAGGGGCTTGAATGGTTCGCAAAATCTCACCTTAAGGGCCAAGCATTGATTGAAGTCGTGATTAGTCACTCGGCTTCAATCAAAGGGAAAACCCTTAAAGAATCGGCATTCAGGCAGAATTTTGATGCTGCCGTGGTCGCCATTCGTCGTGGCCATGAGCGTCTTAGTGGTGGACTGGGTCAAATTAAGCTGCGTGCTGGCGATACGTTAATGTTAGTGCCAGGTAAGAATTTCCATCAACACCGTAATATGGTACGTGAGTTTGTCACCATTAATGAATCAAGCGTCAGTGCTAAGCTCGATAAGCAGCAATCTCGCTTTGTATTACTGAGCTTTCTAGCTGTGCTGGTGTTGGCATTGACTGAGGTCGTGGGGCTAACCAAAGGCTTAGTAGTGTTGTTGATTGGCTATCTCGCCTCGGGCGTGATATCGATTGAGGAAGTTAAACGGCGCTTTCCAATAGAGTTAACCCTGATTGTGGGCTCTGCGCTTGGTTTGGCTCATATCATGGTAGAGAATGGTGTTGCTGCGCTGCTTGGGCAAGGTCTGCTGAGTATGTTTGGCCAATGGGGCATATTTGGTGCCTTCGTTGCCGTGTACCTATTTACCCTGTTGCTGACAGAGCTTATTACTAACAATGCTGCCGCTGCACTAACGTTTCCTATTGCCTACAGTATTGCGGTTGGTTATGGTGTTGACCCGAGGCCATTTATTATGGCGGTTATTTTTGGCGCGAGTGCCAGTTTTATTTCGCCCTACGGTTATCAAACCAATTTAATGGTGTACAGCGCAGGTAATTATCATTTTAGAGATTATTTGAGAATAGGCATCCCGTTGTCGTTGGTTTATTCGGCAGTAGTTATTTATATGATCCCATTGGTGTTTCCCTTTGTTGCGGTCGTGTTTTAAAGAATTTAAAGAGTTTAATTTATGAGTGATCAAAATATTGTTTGGCATCAGCACGCGATAGACGCTACCCAGCGTAGTGAACAAAAACGCCAAAAATCTTGTGTGTTATGGTTTACGGGATTAAGCGGTTCGGGTAAATCTACAGTGGCTGGAGCGCTTGAACATGCATTATTTCAAGCCGGCCATCACACCTATCTTCTCGATGGCGATAATGTCCGTCATGGCTTATGTGGGGACTTAGGCTTTAGCGATGAAGACCGCCAAGAGAATATCCGCCGAGTGGGTGAAGTTGCCAAACTCATGGTTGATGCGGGGCTTATTGTGCTGAGCGCATTTATTTCTCCTTTCACTAAAGAGCGCGAACAGGTGCGAGAAATGCTTGGCGATACGCAGTTTATTGAGGTTCATATTGCTACTAGCTTAGCGACATGTGAGTCACGCGATCCCAAAGGACTCTATAAGAAAGCACGTGCTGGCGAAATTGCTAATTTCACCGGGATTGATTCTGAATATCAAGCACCTAAAAATCCTGAAGTTGTGTTGGAAACCGAGAAATACAGTCTCGAAGAGTGTGTAGAACAGTTAGTTACATTCTTAAAGAACGGCGGGTACACACAATGAGTAAAATTGACCTACCAGCTATCGTCACGCTGTCTCGCCAAGCGGGCGATGCCATCATGGATTTCTACCGTCAAGGTGAAACGCAAACCTGGACCAAGAAAGATGATAGTCCGCTGACGGCCGCTGATTTAGCCTCTCACGAAGTCATCGTCGCAGGATTAGCAAAAATCACACCTGACATTCCTGTGTTGTCAGAAGAGTCGACGGGGATCACGTGGCAGCAGCGTCAGCAATGGTCGACCTATTGGTTGGTCGACCCACTCGATGGCACCAAAGAATTTATCAAGCAAAACGGTGAGTTCACCGTTAATATCGCGTTGATAGAAAATAATCAGCCGACGCTAGCCGTAGTGTATGCACCTGCGTTAGATAAAATGTACTATGCAAGCACCGAACTGGGATGTTTCTTTAGCGAGAAAGAGCAAGCTCCACAGCGATTGATGTTGAATAACGATATTGAACTACCGATTAAAGTGGTTGGTAGTCGTTCACACCCTAGTCCTCAAATGTCTGACTTTGTTGAACAATTTGAACATGCTGAGATTGTTCCGACCGGTAGCTCACTTAAGTTTTGTCTCGTGGCACAGGGCTTGGCGGATGTGTACCCGCGCTTAGGCCCAACGATGGAGTGGGACACTGGTGCTGGGCAATGTATTGCACAATGTGCCGGTGCTACTGTGAGTCTATTTACCGGCGAAGCGTTGGATTACAACAATAAAGAGTCATTACTTAATCCACTCTTTATTGTTGCTCATCCAAAGTTAGGATGGAAAAATACGCTTTAGCCTGTCGGCTGGGAGTCTTTTTCCACTTCTGCTTTAAGATTCTTTAGGCCCAGTTCAAATGCTGGGCCAATGAACGTATCCATCAACAATGCCATATAGAAACCGACCACTGGTATTTGTGCATCCCCTTGAATTCCCCAACTCACTTTGGTTTGCGTTGCGTTTAACGTGGTATATGTCATGGTTGATAGTGACGGGATCTCATTATCAGCAAACCACAGGTTATAGGTAATCGATTGATCCGGAGAACTCTCAATAAAGGTTAACTTACCACCGCCATTGCCATCGGTCCACGATTGACTCGCGCCAACACCTTGGGTGATTTTAGCCACTGTTATTTTAACGGAAGGGTCCATTTCTACCCATGGACTCCATAATGGCCATTGCTCTAAATCGTTGGTTAATTGGTGGATTTGAGCACTAGAGCCGGTAACCGTAATACTCCGTGTTACTGAAAAATGTTGCGGCAAAAAGACACCGGCGACAAATAAAATTATTAGAAACCAAAAGATTATGCGTAATACTTTCATGTAGACCTCTTTTTATTATTATAAGCCAATTGGCTAGCGATTAAGTACTGTACTAAATATAGACGCAATTACCCACTCTCTGCAAGTTCGTCACAGCCGCAAGGTTTGGCGAAAAGGCTTAAATAAGCGTAGTATAATAATATCAACGGGAGCGTGTTATGAACAAGCTATCTAGATATTATCAATTGTTGTCACTGATTCTATTAATTAGTCAGGTGGGATGTGCGAGTAATTCTGGCGTAATTCCCGTTACTAAAGAGCAGTTATTTAACGACCAACACTTCAGCAAGCCCATCGATTTCGCCAGCGCCGACGAGGTTTTTTTATTAACTCCAGATCAGCGTCGCTGGCTTGATACAACGATTGTCACCAAACAAAATAGGCGAGTAACCCAGCAAGTTATCGATAAGGTTCTCAAGAGAGATTATCGTTTGTTTGATTATGATAATAGTTACACCCGCACGGCTGCGCAGACGCTTGAAATGGGGCAGGGCAATTGTTTGTCGATGGTCATTATGACGGCCGCTATTGCCAAACACTTTGGCATTGATTTTTACGTGCAAGAGATTTTATCTGCGCCGGTGTGGGATCGCGGTGGTGGTTTATACTTACTCAACGGTCACGTCAATATTAAACTCAAAAGGACGTTGGATGAACCCAACGCCAACACTTTCACCCTGCTAACATCCTCTTATATTACGCTGGATTTTCTCAATAGCGCGCAACGTCGCCATTTATCAAAACGGACTATTTCTGAGGATGAACTAATTGCGTTGTACTATATGAATCTTGCGGCTGATGCGATGGTCATTTCGCAATGGGATAGGGCGTATTGGTTATTGCGAGCGGCGATCGAACACGCGCCCAATAACAGTTCTGCGTGGAATACACTTGGCGTATTATACAAGCGCAATAACTTGTTAGATCTCGCCGAGGGCGCATATAAGCAAGCCATGGCGCTAAATGGCAGTGATATGAATGTGGTGACTAATTATGCTTTGCTTTTAGAGATGCAAGGGCGCTATCAAGAGCTATTTAATTATCAACGGCAGGTCGACTTAGCGCAGCTTAATAATCCGTATCGATATTTTGATATGGCAGATTTTGCTTACGCGGATCGGGATTATGAGCGAGCCGCAGCCTTATATAAAAAAGCGATTAAGCTATCACCGGTGGTCGACGATTTTCACTTTGGTTTATATCGTACTTATTTGGCGATGGGGCGAAGAAAAGATGCGGTTAAGGAATTGAGAACTGCTCACAAACACAGTGCCGACTATCAGGATCGTCAACGCTATAATGTAAAAATAGCCTTATTGACAATGGAATAAAAAAAGCCTGCGCCGGTGAGGGCGCAGGCTTAAGTTTTCAACAAATGGATATTATGCGAAGACTTTTTGCAGCGGTGGTACGACTTGTTTCTTGCGACTAAGTACACCATCTAGCCATACTCTGCCATCGACCGATGGTGTGCCAAATGCTTTTTTAGCCAATTCGCTATCATCGCTAATGACTAGCATTTCTGAGCCTTCAACCATGATATCGGTCAACAATAGCATGACGCTGTGTTGCCCTTCTTCTTGCTTCAACTTAGCAAGGTCGGCTTCAAGATCTACTTTCATTTCATCGAAAATGGCAAGATCAATAACCTCCAATTGGCCGATGCCTACTTTGACGCCGTTCATATTAAAGTTTTTAAAATCGCGCATCACAAGGTCGCGCATCGGCGTATTAAGCACCGCGGATTTCACTTCAAACATTTGCATGCCTAACGCTTTGAAATCATCAACGCCCGCAATTTCAGCTAACACTTCGACACAGCGAATATCTGCTGTAGTACAGGTTGGTGACTTAAATATGACGGTGTCACTTAAGATTGCGCATAACATCATACCGGCGATGTCTGTTGGGATCTCAACTTGATGAAAGTCATACATCATCTTAATCACGGTGTTGCTACAACCTACTGGGCGTATCCAACATTCTAACGGTGTGTCAGACGTTAAGTCACCGAGTTTATGGTGATCTACGATCCCTAGGATAGTTGCTTCACTAACATCGTCCGGTGCTAGGGCAATATCAGAGTGGTCCACAATGTAGAGGCTATCGCCAGCGTAGCTCATCTTTAACAATGGCGCTTCATAACCAAATTTATCTAAAATAAATTTCGTTTCTGGTGACAGTTCTCCTAAACGTGACGGAATAACCTCTTCACCGATTTGGTTTTTTAAATAAGCTAATGCGATTGCACCAACAATTGAATCTGAGTCGGGTACTTTGTGTCCCACTGCATATGTTGCCATAACTATTCTCTTTAATTACTAATGTTTTATGGGTTTTTTCAATCCCAGTTTACTAAGTTTGAGCTACTTCTTATGGTAGTCTAAACAGGTATTTACTTCATTTTTAGACCCTAAAATCACCGCAACGCGTTGATGGATCTCAGTTGGTTGAATGTCCATGATGCGGTCATAACCAGTCGATGCGATACCGCCGGCTTGTTCAACGAGATAGCTCATTGGATTGGCTTCATACATCAGGCGTAATTTATACGGTTTTTGTGGGTTTTTTTGGTCGGTCGGGTAGGCAAAAATACCACCTCGGGTTAACACTCGATGGACATCGCCCACCATGGCCGCTATCCAGCGCATGTTAAAATCTTTGCCACGGTTTCCTGCTTCACCAGCAAGCAGGTCATCGATGTATTGCTGCATCGCAGGTTCCCAGAAGCGTTGGTTAGACATATTGACAGCAAACTCTTGGGTATCTTCGCTAATCGACATTCTTTCATTGGTTAACAAGAACTCACCAATGGTGTTATCGAGGGTATATAATCTAACACCGTCGCCAGTGGTTAAGGCTAGTTGGGTTGACGGTCCATATAGGACATAGCCGGCAGCGACTTGTGCCGTCCCAGGTTGTAAAAACATTTCTTCATTAGCACCTTCCATGCCCTCAGGCACTTCCATGATTGAGAAAATAGTGCCCACTAGGCTATTAATATCGATATTTGAAGAGCCATCTAGTGGATCGAAACACACTAAATAACGACCGGATGGCGAACCGGCGACGATAGTATCTTCTTCTTCTGATGCTATTGCTCTCACTAATCCAGATTCAAGTAAGATATCTTTAATTAGTGTGTTAGAGATAACATCTAGTTTTTTCTGGGTTTCACCTTGGATATTTTCATCTAGCGTTGAGCCTAAAATACCTGCTAATTCTCCTTGATGTAGGCGAAAAGAGATTTCTTTACACGCTGCCATTAGCGTATTCATGAGAGAGATAAGCTCTAAATCGACATTATCTTTACGTAAAACAGGGACAAAACGTTGCATTGATAGATCCTAGGTAGTTAAAAAAGACCCTCTAATGATAACGTAAACAATGACTTTGTGCATAGTCGAACCTGATATGAAATATAAATAACCTGATACTCGCTATTCTAGAGCGTTATACCTTCGTTAATTGTTACAGACTTGTGGTGGTTTTACTTACGCGGCGCTTCAAAAAAACAACATATTTATTAGGTGATTAACGGTTTTATAGTTACTATCTGTGTTCTATTCTTTGTCGTTTTACTGGGTTATGTTTAAGTATTCTTTGCAAGAAAGTGCTATCGGTCGCCAGTTTGTTTTCTACACGTTAATTTTTAGTTCGTGCATTGCGTTAGTGTTTACGCTGATTCAGGTGCAGCGAGAGTACGTCCGTGAACAGCAAAAGTACCTCCAGTTCGAGCAAGTTATTGAACACAGTTTGTTAGCGAGCCTTAGCAATAGTGTCTGGGCGTATGATGATTCCCAGATTTACGCCCAGTTAGTCGGAATGAAAAGACTTCCTGGCGTGCAGAGAGTTCACTTGTTTATGGCGGAGGAAGGCCAATTTAGTGTTGGCGAGAGCAGCGCCGATTTCAGCCATTCAAAAGTATTTCCGGTGATTTATGAAAAAAGTGGATTTAGCCAATACATGGGGGAGTTGACTGTGTATAGCAGTATGGACCAACGCTATGTCTACTTACTGGAATATGGTGGGCTTATTTTAGCGGTTAATGTCGCTAAAACATTATGTGTTGTTGCGTTTATGTTTTTTTTGTTTGAACTGCTGATTTCACGTCATTTGCATCGGATATCTGCGCAGTTAAAATATTTCAACCGCAGTGAACAGCCAATATTAATCAGCTTAAACCGTAAAGAGGGTACATATAAAGATGAGCTTGATTTAGTGGTCGATGCCATTAACAATCTTCAGCAGCGAGTTTTTTTTGAACAGTGTAAGTTTAGTAATGAAATAAAAAATCAAGCTCGAACTCATCAGGAAATCATTGAAAAAAAACAACAGTTACACGAACTTGAGCACAATATTGGACTCAATGAATTTGTGCTTGGTCTTCGTGTTGAGATCCGTAAGCCGTTATTTAAGTTGAAAAACCATTGTGAAGGGCTACATCACTTGGCTAATTCAATTCCATACGATCGCGTTGCGGTAAATAGTGGTCTTGAGGATATTGCGCAGTCAATTCATCAGGCGATAGAGATTATTGAACGCAGTAATAACTTGTTTAAATATCAGAAGCCGCAACCTAGTATTGTCGATATTAGCCGAACGATTGAGAAGGTGACTACGCTGTTATCTCATGATTTTTACGCGGCATCGATTGTTGTTAATCATCACTCTAGACATAATGTGGTTGAAGCTTTGGTCGATAAAAGTCATATTGAGCAGGTGATATTGTGCGTATTAAAAAATGCGCTGGAGGCTTTGATACAATCTGAACAAGGTGATAAACGGGTGGAAATTAGTGCCTTTGTGACTCAGGAAAACATTGAATTACACATTGAAGATAATGGCGGTGGGGTGCAGTATCATTTATTAGAAAAACTATTTATTCCCTATTACACCACTAAGGCGTCTGGTCTAGGTATCGGTTTGAGTTTAACTCGTAGTTTACTCACCGAAATGGGTGGCGTAATCACGGCATCAAATAATGCTAACGGGCTGTCGATTGTCATTAACTTGCCCGCTAGTTAATGACACCGATGATTAGGCGCTACGTTTCATTTGTGTTACTGGCGTGAGATAACTTGGTCTTGCTAATTTCAAGTAGGTAATATCTTCACCATTAGGTTTACCTTGCGGTAATTTGAGTCTAGCTTTAGTTAGATGTTGACGAGCGACATGGGAAATCATCAATTCTGTTTCTTTAAAACCTTCTTCGTTACGGCGGGTAGTGGCATAAAAATCGACCGCAATTAGTAGGCCACTGCTTAATAAGCTCTTCACTTCACATTCTTGGCTTGGTAGCCATAATGAGGTTTGACGTTGTAAATAAAACTCCCGCAATATTGCACGTTCACCGCTAGTAAGTGTTTTTATTCTGTCTTGGATATGTTCGGCAAGTAATAGCTGGCGGCTCTTGGTTCGGCTACTTTTGATTACTGATGAGCAGACATCGATAGCGAGATAAGTCGTGCTGAGAATGAAACCCATCCCAATAATATGGGCTGACTGCTCTATTAACATGGTGAGCTTAAAAGTGGCGAGCATTGAGTCTGGCATAAAAAGCACTAGCGATGTCGCGATGGCTACCCACAGCATCATTTGAAATAAGTAATATGAGAATGAGTTCTTTGATTCGTCTTTCCACATGGCATGCTCCCGTGACAATTGTTTGTCATAATTAATCTAAATTTTATAAAGCAATATTCATTCCTAAATTTTTTAATATTCAAATTAGTTTGTTAACTTGATGCTTTTATGGGCATAAAAATGTTTTTCACAATCTGTTGGCTGGAATTTAGGCGAGTTTATTGGGATTAAGGTGGCAATTTTTGTCTTAGTCATTAGTTGGTCAAACTAGCCATTTTATAGTTAAATCTATTGCTAAGGTTACATCTTTATGAATTGTAAGTTTTTATCGTATTGATTTTAAATGATATTTTAATTTATTAAAAGTTGGCACTGTTCTCGCTATCTAATGTTTAATAATGAGTAAGTATCAGTTGGTTAACCCCAATTAAATCAAATAATAAATAGAGTGTAAATAATGAAAAATTCACGTAAATCAAATGGTAATGATCTTTTGAAGTGGGCTGTAGCGGCAGCATTAACAGTGTCAGTGATCGGTACAGCTTATGCCCATGGCAATAGTGAACAAGAAATCACTCGAGATATTGACGTAAAAGGTGCGCAAACGTTATTTTTGGATGCTCACGTTGGGACTGTCAAATTCACGCCATCTGATGATGACCAGATCCATGTGTATGTTAAAGTCAGTGAAAAGGGCGAATGGGGTATTTTTAAGAGCTCGCCACAAGACGCTAAGCTGGTTGTAAAACGTGATGGGCTTAAGGTGACCATTATGCTCAACGATGATGACTATGGTGAAGAGTGGGAAGTTAAGATGCCTCAGATGGCTTCATTAAATGTTGACTTGGGTGTTGGTGAAATGCGGATCAAACGTATTAATAGCAATTTAACACTGGATGTTGGTGTCGGTGAAGCGATTGTGATTGGGGATGCCAGTAATTATGGTAGCGCTAAAGGTCAAGCCAGTGTCGGTGCAGCAGCAGTACGTAGTGAAAGTGGGACTAAAAATACCGAGCGAGCGATGGTTAGCGAAGAAGTCACGTGGACTGGTAGTGGTGAATATGCCATCGATGTTGAAGTCGGCGTTGGTGATGTTTCAATAAAACTCGATTAAATTTTTCATCGTAACGTTAGTAATTAGTACAACTCTCTTATCTCTCTTTGGCCGAGCTTTTAGCTCGGTCTTTTTTTATCTTCTGTATTTATTTAATAAATAGTTATCACTATTATCATTTTTAGTATGAATGCTTGTTATGTTCGAAAGGAATGTGAATTATTTAATTGTTATATTTATCTTTATTAATCAGTCTATTATAACTTTGTTTTGGTTGTTGACTATTCAGCCGTTATTTTTCAGATAGATGCATCAACGGCGCTTGAGTGTTATATTTTTGTAAATATTATTAGTAAACACTCTACGAGGCAAAAGATGACACAACGTGTAACTATTGGTGGATTACAAGTCGCTCAAACGTTATTTGATTTTATTAATCAACAGGCATTGCCACAGACTGGGTTAGCCCAAGATAAATTTTGGGCATCGTTTGAAGATATCATTAATCAATTCTCTCCCCTAAACCGTGCGCTATTGAGCAAACGTGAAGATATTCAAGCATCGATTGATCATTGGCATCAGAACAATGAATATGATTTTGATCGCTATAAAGCTTTTTTGCAAGAAATCGGTTATCTATTACCGCCGTGTGACGATTTTAAAATCACCACCACTAACGTTGATCCTGAGATGGCAACGATGGCAGGTCCGCAATTAGTGGTGCCGGTGATGAATTCTCGTTTTGCACTAAACGCTGCCAATGCTCGTTGGGGCTCCCTCTATGATGCGCTTTATGGCACCGATGTTATCAGTGAAGAAGACGGTGGCGAAAAAGGGCAAGGCTATAATCCTGTACGCGGCAATAAAGTTATCGCTTTTGGTCGTGATTTTCTCAATCAAGCGACGCCACTCGCGAGTGGTAGTCACACGGGCAGCGCAAGCTACACCGTAAAAAGTGGTCAGCTAGTGGTGACCTTAAGCAATGGGGAAATAACCTCGCTGGCCGATCGTGCTCAGTTTGTTGGTTATACTGGTGATGAGCAATCTCCACAGTCGATCTTACTCAAGAATAACGGCTTGCACATTGATATTAGTATCGATCCATCCAGCACTATTGGTCAAACTGACGGCGCCGGCATTAGCGATATTATTTTAGAGTCGGCCTTAACCACCATCATGGATTGTGAAGACTCTATTGCTGCGGTAGATGCTGACGATAAAGTGGTTGTTTATAGTAATTGGCTTGGCTTGATGAAAGGTGACTTAACGGAATCGATCATTAAAGGCGGTAAACAATTTACGCGTCAATTGAACGCTGATAGACGCTACACCGGTACCGGTGGTGGTAGTTTAACGCTCAAAGGTCGTAGTCTAATGTTTGTGCGTAACGTTGGCCATTTGATGACTAATGAAGCCATTATCGATAAAGACGGCAATGAAATCCCAGAAGGGATTTTAGATGGCATGATCACCTCATTGATTTCACTGCACGATGTTAAAGGCAACGGCCAATTTAGCAATACCACAACTGGCTCGATTTACATCGTTAAACCTAAGATGCATGGCCCTGAAGAGGTGGCGTTTGCCGATGATTTATTTAATGCAATTGAAGATGCTTATACATTGCCACGCCATACCATCAAGATGGGGATTATGGACGAAGAGCGCCGTACTACGGTGAACTTAAAGCAATGTATTAAAGCTGCATCGGCTCGTGTGGTCTTCATTAACACCGGTTTCTTGGACCGAACTGGCGATGAAATTCATACCTCGATGGAAGCAGGGCCAATGATCCGTAAAGGTGAAATGAAAGGCTCATCGTGGATCGCCGCCTACGAACAATGGAACGTTGATATTGGCTTATCCTGTGGCTTAAGTGGTAAAGCGCAGATCGGTAAAGGAATGTGGGCGATCCCAGACCAAATGGCTAACATGTTAGCGGTTAAGGTTGCACATCCACAGTCGGGTGCTAATACTGCATGGGTGCCGTCGCCAACAGCGGCTTCATTACATGTTATGCATTATCATCAAGTTGATGTGTTTTCACAGCAACAACAGCTAGCGACACGTGAAATAGCTAACATCGATGATATTTTATCTATTCCGGTGGCGACTAACCCTAACTGGAGTGATGAAGAGATCCGCCAAGAATTAGAAAATAATGCACAAGGGATCTTAGGTTATGTGGTGCGCTGGGTCGATGCTGGTATCGGTTGTTCAAAGGTACCTGATATCAATAACGTTGGCTTGATGGAAGATCGAGCGACATTGCGTATTTCCTCGCAACATATTGCCAATTGGCTCCGTCATGATGTTTGCAGCAAAGAGCAAGTCTTAGCATTGATGAAGAAAATGGCGGCGGTGGTTGATACTCAAAATGCCGGCGATCCAACCTATCGTGCGATGGCAACTAACTTTGACACCAACATTGCTTTTCAGGCGGCGTGTGAATTAGTATTTGAAGGGTGTAGTCAGCCTAGCGGGTATACCGAACCCGTATTACATCGCTGTCGTTTGGCACTTAAAGCAGGCTAAATAGGGCGTAGCGATAAACCTCAAGGACGAGGTTTACAAAAGTAACAATAGACTCTGAATCAGACGCACTTAATCCGATATGTCGGCACATACAACACAAACACGCCGTAAAAACATCCTTATTGGCTCAATTTTTCATCCCTGAAAAATACGGTTTGTTCTGTATCCACCAACATCTCTGTTATGCAACGCATCCTTTAGGCACTCTGCCGAGTGCGCTCTTCTTTTTTGTTATTTCGTCAGTGGCACGGTTTAAGATAAGGCCCATATTCTTCAATATGAGCCTTTTTATTATATCCTCATCTTGTCGAGCAGTGATATAATTCGGGTCAATATTAGCCAATGAGACTGCGCTTTGAATTTCACCGATAAACAATTACTTATATTCGACCTTGATGGCACGCTTGTCGATAGCGCACCTGACCTTGCTAACGCCATTAATCTGATGCTTGATGCTATAGGCCGCGAACAATTCCCGGTGGCTAAGATCCGGAGTTGGGTGGGGAATGGCGCGCAGGTATTAGTTGAGCGCGCGTTAAGTGGTGACAGTGAGATATCCTCAAGCCTAGCGCCAGAATTCGTCGCTAAGGCACTGGATGTGTTTCTCGCTATTTACCGTGACAATGTTTGTATTGATAGCGTGTTATACCGTGGCGTTCAAGAAACGATAACATCGCTGGCCAGCCGACAATATCGATTGGCGATTGTCACGAATAAACCTTTTGAATTTGTAGCGCCTATTTTACAACAGCTCGGTTTGGATAATGTCTTCGAAATGGTGTTAGGTGGCGACAGTTTAGCGAAGAAAAAGCCTGACCCATTACCGCTTAATTATCTCAGTGAGCAGCTTGATGTCCCCCCTGCGCAGTGTTTGATGATTGGTGATTCTAAAAACGATATTGTGGCCGCTAAACGCGCTAACATGCAAAGTGTTGGTGTCACTTATGGCTATAACTATGGTGAAGATATCGCCATTTATGAGCCGGATTTTGTGGCCAATGAATTTAGTCAGTTATTAGATTGCCTAGCGCCATAACGGATAACCAATAATTATGTCTAACAATAAAAATATTTCGAGCGAGTCGCAAGCTCAAGCGGCGACTATTGCAAAAGGCACACAAAAGCCGGGTCAAAGTAAAGAGCATACTAAACTGATTACAGCGGGAATCGAGAAGGGCATTGCGCAATATAAGAAGCAGCATAAAGCAAAAATGCGTGACCAAGATAAATTGCGCAAGAAAAAAGACAAGCAGCAAACGGCGCAATCAGTCGATGCCACATTAGAGCAACCGGTTTCCAAAAGCAGCGCGCCACTACCTTGGTTATTGTTAATTGTCTCTTGGTTGAGTTTTATCGCCTACTCGGTGATTGATCTATAAATGACCGCAATCACTATCATGATTCAAGGCACCACGTCCGATGCGGGAAAGTCGACGCTGGTGTGCGCGATGGCCCGTGTATTTAAACGGCAGGGTCATCGTGTCGCGCCATTTAAACCCCAGAATATGGCACTCAATAGTGCGGTGACGGTGGACGGTGGTGAAATTGGCCGCGCGCAAGCGCTGCAAGCACAAGCGTGTGGACTCGACCCAATTACTGATTTTAATCCGGTGTTATTAAAACCAAGTAGTGATATCGGTTGTCAGGTGATTATTGATGGTAAGGTGGCGGCGCAGCTCGATGCGACTAGTTATCATGAATATAAACCGTTGGCGATGAAAGCGGTGTTAGCAGCGCATCAACGACTCGAGCAACAATTTGAGATCATTGTGGTTGAGGGGGCGGGTAGCCCCGCAGAGATTAATTTACGCGATCGTGATATCGCAAACATGGGGTTTGCCGAGGCTGTTGATTGTCCGGTGATCATTATTGCTGATATCGATCGTGGCGGAGTGTTTGCTCATCTCACCGGAACCTTGGCCTGTTTGAGTCAATCGGAACAGGATCGTGTTATCGGCTTTGTGATTAATCGCTTTCGTGGTGACCGCTCGTTGCTGACCTCGGGCAATGATTGGCTCGAGCAACAAACCGGCAAGCCGGTATTGGCTGTTATCCCTTACCTACAGGGACTCTATTTAGATAGTGAAGACAGCGTGGCTGTCGAGCAGCAAGTGGATAATGCCAAGCTAAAAGTGGTGGTGCCAGTGTATCCTCGTATCAGCAATCACAATGATCTTGATGCCATGCGCGCACATCCCCAAGTCGATGTTAGGTTAGTAGGGCCACAACTTACTCCTCGATTTGAAGCGGCTGATCTCGTTATTTTGATGGGCTCGAAGAACACCCAAGCTGATCTACAATGGTTGCGTGAGCAAGGCTGGGATAAGGCGATAGCGAAGCACTTGCGCTATGGCGGCAAAGTGTTGGGCATTTGCGGCGGTTTGCAAATGCTTGGTGAGTTGATTGACGATCCAGATAGTATTGAATCATCCGCTGGTGGCCGCGTTGAAGGTTTGGGTTATCTACCCATTAAGACGACCTTGATTCGGGATAAGGAATTAACACTTAAACATGGGCGACTGACATTACCCAATCAATCGCCGGTTGATATGTCGGGCTATGAAATCCATGCTGGAGTGAGCACCATAGATACCGCAAGTCTGCAATCGGTTGTTATTGATAGTGATGGCAATATCGATGTCGGTGCCGGTGTCTTGTCAATCGATCAGAAAATATTTGCTAGTTATTGGCATGGCTTAATGGACACGCCACAGGCGCTCAATGCTATCTTAGCGTGGGCGAGTGATGGTGATGATTTTCAAGCCGTTGATTATCAGGCGCTGCGCGAACAAAGTATCGAGGCATTAGCGGACAGTTTAGAACAAGAGTTTGATTGGAAAAAATATCAGCAACAAATGGCAAGTTTCGCGCAGTGCCGACAATGATGTTAGGCCGATGTTTCAAAGATGTAAAATTAGACACAATTAGAAACAGTTTGCTTGCTGATTGAGTTTGAAATCTGGGTATACTGATATCATATTAATAATTAAAGTAAAAGCATATGAGTCGTCTGTATTCAAAAATCTGTTTAGGTCTTCGTGCCTGCCTTATTCTTTCCGCACCGCTCTGCACATTTGGTGTGTTCGCCAATGAAATTTCAGTAGAAACAGAGTCTTCTACCCACGATAATAGTCATTACCCCGCGAGCTTTTTTAGCCAATATCAGCCACAAAACGCAATGGATATGATCCAGCAATTACCGGGGTTTAATTTTGATGGCGGTGATAATGCACGTGGTTTCGGTGGCAACGCCGGTAATGTACTCATTGATGGTGCTCGTCCAACGTCTAAATCTGGTGGACTTTGGGGAGCTTTACAGCGAATACCTGCGGCGCAAGTTAAACGTATCGAAATATTACGTGGTGGCGTAAGTTCAGGGGACGCTTCAGGCCAAAGCATCGTCGCTAACGTCATTAAACATGAAGATGTTACATCCGGCACATGGGCGCTAAAGTTTCGTCAAACGGCGACTGGTGTGATTAAACCAAACATTGAAGGGGCTATTTCAACTAAAATTGGCCAATGGAATGCCGCGTTTGATATTGACCTTGGACAAGGGCCAAATTCTCGAGTCGCTATTATTACTGATTACGATAAAAATGGCGCCGTTACGGAACGTGCCGATGAAGTACGTGCTCAATTAGGGCGATTCGCCTTTGCTAATGGTCAAGTAGATAGCCAGCTTGATGATGGGAAATTAACATTTAACGGTCGTGTCGGAACCGATACTTGGTCGAGCGATTTAGATCGCGATATTGTAAACGATCTAGCATTCGCGCAATCTTGGCAACTCGATGAGCGCAATACTTTTAAGACTATCGAACTTGGCGCTGATTGGGTACAAAAAATCGATGATTGGAAATGGCACAGTTTAGGTATTTTTCAAGTTGAACAACGCGAATATCGTAATGCATCGCAGGATTTAGAGCGTGATGCTGTCGTTAGCCAGAGTAATTACAGTAAAGATCGACTACAAAAAGAATTTATTCTACGCAACACATACGGTTATGCTGGAACCCAAGCATTTAAACCTGAATTTGGCTTTGAATTAGCCAACAATACGCTCGACTCGCAATCCGATTATGTCGAGGACTCAGAACGTGTCGAACTCGATAATGCCAATGTCACCATTGAAGAGCTTCGCGGTGAAATTTTTGCTAGCTTTGTTTACGCTTATACCGATAAGTTAACTCTCGAAGGTGGCTTGACCGCTGAGTTTTCTAAAATAGAGGTCGATGGTGACAATCCGCAAACGCAACGTTTCGATTATCTTAAGCCTCGACTCGCCGCTAATTATCAGTACAACGGTGATTTAGGCTTTTCGATTGAGGCGAAACACACCGTGAGTCAACTCGACTTTAACGACTTCGCTGCGAGTTCATCGGCGGAAGATAGTCGTGATGTCGGGGGAAACTCTGAGCTCGTTCCCGAACAGGTGAGTCAGTTGTCTGCGACAGTTGATTGGAGCTTTAGCGAGAAAGGCAGTGCAAAAATTGAAGCTTATCATCATTGGCATAGCGATATTTTAGAAGAAATTGTGTTGCCATCGGGTGACGCTGGCGTCGGTAATGCAGGTGATTCCACCATGTGGGGTTTTAACGTCAATATAAACCTGCCGATTGATCCTATTTTGGACAATGGGTTGATTGAAATAAGCTATCGATACCGCGACACTGAGTTTTTTGACCCGATAATCGCTCGCCATCGCAAGACCAGCTATTATGCGCCGGACGACCTAGACATCGAATTTCGTCAGGACTTGACGGATTATCAGTTATCGTGGGGTGGCGCTTACAATCATCATTTCAAAGATACTGCTTATTACGTTAATGAGATTGCGGTATTTTCTTCAAATAATCGTTTACGCTTTTTTGTGGAGACAACCGCCATTGCGGGTTTAAAAATTAAGCTGGAAATGTTTCATGCCAATACCGGTGAGTACACCCGTACCCGTCATTATTATGATAGCAATCGTGGTGGTGATTACGATGGCATGCAAGTGTCCCAACGCTTTCGTGACCCCAGTTACAAGTTATCGATTTGGGGAACTTTTTAGTCCGTTAACCCCGCAGGAAGTGGTTAATCATTAGGACGAACACGGGTGCTAGCACCGCGGTCAATATACCGCTAATCACTAACGCCAATGAACTAAATGCGCCTTGTTCTATGCCTACTTCAGCCGCTTTTGCCGTGCCGACAGCATGTGCGCTGCAACCCATTGCTAACCCTTGAGCCTGAGGGTTAGTGATATTAGCCCATCTTAAAATACTAAATCCGCACAGCGCTCCGAACATACCTATCGCAATGACAACAGCTGCCGTTAATGACGCTAAACCCCCTGATTGTTCTGATATGGCCATGGCGATAGGGGATGTCACCGACTTTGCCAATAGTGACAGTAATAATTGCTGGTCATCGCTCAATGCATAGGCGATAGCAATGCCCGAGATCATGGCGACAATTACTCCAATGCCACAACTCACTAATATCGCGAAAAATTGCTGGCGAATTTGTTGAATTTGGTTAAAAAGCGGCAATGCTAGTGCGACAATAGCGGGCTCTAGTAGCCAAGTTAACGGTTGGTTAGCCTGCTGGTAATGTGTGAAATCGAGGCTGCTAAGACTGAAAATTGCAATAAAAAAGACGATACTCCACAACAATGGGCTCGCTAGCGGACTGGAATAGGAGGCTAATAATTTCTTTAGCAGTAGAAAAACGAGCAACGTCGCCATGGCATAGAGATAAATCATTTACTCAACCTTTGATAGCACCAACCTACGGTGACCAACACAATCACGGTGCTAACAATGCTACTCACTAAGATTGCTAACCAGTATTGGCGCAAGAGTTCGGCGTGTTGTATCAGGCCAACACCTACGGGGACAAAGAACAGGGTTAAAAAATTAAGTAAAAAATTGCTGGCTGGCACGATCGTTTTATAACGAATCATTCTCAGGTTTAGCGCTAAAAACAGCAGCAACAAGCCAAATATCGAACCAGGGATAGATAAACCAGTGGCATGAGTGAGCCCTTTGCCAAGTATTAAGAATAACGCAATAAGCAAGGCGCTTCGGACAAACTGAATAAATTGTTGGCTCGTGGTCAACATTGGATAGCCTCAGCGAGTGATTTTTAATCGTACCTTAGGTCAAAAAGATTATAATGGCTAGTGAAATGTGATGACTCTAATACCTTAGTCTACTGCGTTTGATTTAGATTGTTGGTGTGCGAGTTAATCTAAAAATTGCGTTATGTTTTAATTGGATAGAGAACGAGGCCCATCAAGGTTTTTTATAGCGATTATTAGGGAATTATTGATTGTAAAAACGCCTAAATTCATAGACAATGTGCCAATAATATAATCGTAAAGGCCTGTGCTCGAATCGTCTGTATGACGGACATCAAGTAAGGCTAAAATTAATCTATTAGTTAGGAGTTAGTATGCAGTCACGTAAAGAATTAGCTAATGCTATTCGCGCCCTCAGTATGGATGCTGTTCAGCAAGCCAATTCAGGTCACCCCGGAGCACCAATGGGCATGGCCGATATTGCCGAAGTTTTATGGCGTGATTTCTTAAAGCACAATCCATCAAACCCTGACTGGAACGATCGTGACCGCTTCATTTTGTCAAATGGTCATGGCTCAATGCTGTTATATTCTCTATTACATTTATCAGGTTATGACCTACCGATTGAAGAACTAAAAAACTTTCGTCAAATGGGTTCAAGAACGCCTGGTCATCCTGAGTATGGCTATGCTCCTGGTGTTGAAACAACGACCGGACCATTAGGCCAAGGCTTAACCAATGCTGTTGGCATGGCTATCGCTGAAAAAACACTGGCAGCTCAGTTTAACCAACCCGGTCATGATGTCGTTGACCATAACACCTACACATTCCTAGGTGATGGTTGTTTAATGGAAGGTATTTCACATGAAGCCTGTTCACTAGCCGGTACCTTAGGTCTTGGTAAGCTTGTTGCTTTCTGGGATGACAATGGCATTTCAATCGATGGTAATGTTGAAGGTTGGTTTACTGATGATACCGTTAAGCGTTTTGAAGCTTACGGTTGGCATGTTATTGCCGATGTTGACGGTCACGATAGCGCGCAAATTAAAGCGGCAATCGAAGCGGCTCAAGCTGATACAAAACGCCCAACACTAATCTGTTGTAAAACAACGATTGGTTACGGTTCGCCAAATAAAGGTGGCACCCATAATTGTCACGGTGCACCACTCGGCGCTGAAGAAATTGCAGCTGCTCGTGAATTCTTAGGTTGGTCACATGCGCCATTTGAAATTCCGACTGAGATTAAGAATGATTGGAACGCGCAAGAAAAAGGCGCCGCACAAGAAGCCGCTTGGAATGACAAATTCGCTGCTTATCAAGCTGCTCATCCAGCACTAGCGTCTGAACTTAAGCGTCGTTTAGCGGGTGAACTTCCGGCGAACTGGACCGAAACAGTTGATGCTTACATCACTGATTTGCAAGCTAATCAAGGTAACATTGCATCGCGTAAAGCATCGCAAAACACCCTAAATAAATTTGGTCCCTTACTGCCTGAAATGATTGGTGGTAGTGCGGATTTAGCGCCGTCTAACCTTACTATGTGGTCTGATTCAAAAGCGATCACTGGCGAAGACGCAAGCGGTAACTACCTACATTACGGTGTTCGTGAGTTCGGTATGTCTGCGATCATGAATGGTTTAGTATTGCACGGTGGCTTTAAGCCATATGGCGCGACCTTCCTAATGTTTATGGAATATGCACGTAATGCACTACGCATGGCGGCATTAATGCAACAGCCTGCAATTTTCGTCTATACCCATGATTCAATTGGTCTTGGCGAAGATGGTCCAACCCATCAGCCGGTAGAACAAATTGCTTCATTGCGTTTAACACCTAATATGTCAACTTGGCGTCCATGTGACGAAGTTGAATCTGCAATCGCATGGCGTCACGCGGTAGAGCGTAAAGATGGTCCAACATCATTGATCTTCTCACGACAGAATCTACCGGGTCAGCCGCGCAGTGCTGAGCAATTAAAAAATGTTGCTCGCGGTGGTTACACCTTGCTTGATTGCGATGGTCAGCCACAAATTATCTTGATTGCTACGGGTTCTGAAATAGGCTTAACGGTCGAATCGGCACAAGTATTGACAGCGCAAGGCGTTAAAGTACGTGTTGTGTCAATACCTGCAACCGATGTATTTGAATCACAAGATGCCGCTTATAAAGAGTCGGTACTGCCAAGTGCAGTGACTGCACGTGTTGCCATCGAAGCTGGCATCGCCGATTACTGGTACAAGTATGTAGGCCTCAACGGTAAAGTGGTTGGCATGACTACCTTTGGTGAGTCCGCCCCAGCCAGTGACCTCTTTAAGCACTTCGGCTTTACCGTCGATAACGTGGTGAGTGTCGCCAAGTCAGTATTATAATCGCAACAATATCAGGCCGCTAAATTAGCGGCCTTCTTGTTGGTGTCATCAGGCACTCAACATCTAAAATATGCCGATAATGTTGGCGAGAGCTAAGAGTTAGAAAATGTCTAGAATACGTGTTGCAATTAATGGTTATGGTCGGGTTGGTCGCAGTATCTTGCGGGCGTTCTATGAGCGTAATTATTGTGAGCATATTGATATTGTCGCCATCAATGAATTGGCTGAGCCAGCGGCAATCGCGCATTTGACCAAGTATGACAGCACCCATGGCCGTTTTATACTGCCGGTGACGGTTGATAATGATTCGTTACTCATTAGTGATGACAAGATTAAGCTATTGCATATTGAGAACCCGAATGACTTGCCGTGGAAAGCATTAGGTATTGATATTGTACTGGAATGTAGCGGGGTATTTAGTACCCGTGATGATGCCAAGATGCATATTGACGCCGGTGCTAAGAAAGTACTATTTAGTCAACCTGCTGCTGCCGATGTCGATAAGACGGTGATATTTGGGGTTAATGAATCGTTACTGACTGAAAATGATGTGATTGTGTCTAATGGATCTTGCACCACCAACTGTGTGGTACCGGTAATTAAGGCACTCGATAGAGCCTTTACCGTAAAAAGTGGCACCATTACCACGATTCACTCGTCGATGAATGATCAGCAGGTGATTGATGCTTATCACCCTGATTTACGTCGTACCCGTGCTGCCTCGCAATCGATTATTCCGGTTGATACTAAATTGGCGCAGGGAATTGAACGTATTTTGCCGAACTTGAAAGGCAAGATGGAAGCAATTTCGGTGAGAGTGCCGACGATCAATGTTACCGCGATGGACTTGTCAGTGACGCTTGATCAGCGAGTCGATATTGGCATCGTTAATAAGATGCTTGAAGATGAGGCGAACAATGGCCTCGGTCATGTACTCGATTTTACAATGGCGCCGTTAGTGTCGTGCGACTTTAATCACGACCCACATTCAAGCATTGTCGATGGTACGCAAACTCGGGTCAGTGATGGCCATTTAGTGAAGTTATTATTGTGGTGTGACAACGAATGGGGTTTCGCCAATAGAATGTTAGATACGTGTTTGGCTATGAGCCGAGCGCGTTAATACCAAATAGAATGTTAGCGACGTGTTTGGCCTTGCGCTGAGTGCGTTAATATCAAATAGATTAAATTAAAGTAAGGATAGTTTGATGTCTGTAATCAAAATGACGGATTTGTCGTTAAGTAATAAACGTGTATTAATTCGTGAAGATCTAAATGTACCAGTGAAAGACGGTAAAGTGACTTCTGATGCACGTTTACGTGCTGCATTACCCACTATTAAATTAGCCCTAGCGCAAGGCGCGGCCGTGATGGTGATGTCTCACCTTGGTCGTCCAACTGAAGGTGAGTTCGCTTCTGAATACTCATTAAGCCCTGTGGTCGATTATCTTAATGATGCATTGGACGTTAGCGTGCGTTTAGTGACAGATTATCTTGATGGTGTTGAAGTTGCGGCAGGTGAACTTGTTATCTTTGAAAATGTTCGCTTTAATCAAGGTGAGAAGAGTAATGATGATGACTTAGCTAACAAGCTAGCGGCACTGTGTGATGTCTTTGTGATGGACGCATTTGGTACAGCGCATCGCGCGCAAGCCTCGACTCATGGTATTGCTAAATTTGCACCTGTAGCTTGTGCCGGCCCATTGTTATCTGGGGAGCTAGAAGCGCTAGGAAAAGCACTCGATAACCCGGCTCGTCCGATGGTTGCGATCGTTGGTGGTTCAAAGGTATCAACAAAACTTACCGTCTTAGAAAGTTTATCTAATATCGTTGATCAATTGGTTGTTGGTGGTGGTATTGCCAATACCTTTATTGCGGCGGCGGATCATCAAGTGGGTAAATCACTCTATGAAGCTGATTTAGTCGAGAAAGCACAGCAGTTGACTGCAAGCGCCCAAGCGAACGGTGGTGATATTCCCGTACCAACAGACGTGGTGGTAGCTACCGAGTTTGCCGAGAGTGCGACGGCGACATTGAAACCAGTTGCAGCGGTTGATTCTCATGAAATGATTTTCGATATTGGCCCCGATTCTGCGGCTGCATTGTGTGATATCATCGAAAATGCCGGCACTATTGTATGGAACGGACCTGTCGGTGTCTTTGAGTTCGATCAATTTGGTGCCGGTACTGAAGCAATCGCCCGCGCAATCGCCAAAAGTAGTGCATTTTCAATTGCTGGTGGCGGTGATACGTTAGCAGCCGTGGATAAATACGATATCGCGAGTGATATTTCTTACATATCGACGGGTGGTGGCGCGTTCTTGGAATTCTTGGAAGGTAAAATATTACCAGCAGTAGAAATACTCGAGCAACGCGCTAACAATCAATAATAAAGAATTAGAACGACTATAATTGAGTGGGACGTCCATGGCAGGTATGCCGGAGAGTACCGCTCTACGTTAGGTGAATTATCACCGTTAAAATAAGTGACAGGAAGAAACAACATGGCTTTAATTTCATTGCGTCAACTTTTAGATCATGCTGCTGAACACAGCTATGGTATCCCAGCATTTAACGTTAATAATCTTGAGCAGATGCGCGCGATTATGGAAGCAGCAGACCATACCGACAGTCCGGTAATTGTACAAGCATCTGCCGGTGCTCGTAAATACGCGGGTGCACCGTTTCTGAAAGCGTTAATGAATGCCGCTATCGAAGAGTTCCCGCATATTCCAGTGTGTATTCATCAGGACCATGGTACTGATCCCGGTGTTTGTCAGCGTTCAATTCAGCTTGGTTTCTCATCAGTAATGATGGATGGTTCATTAATGGCTGATGGTAAAACTCCTTCGAGCTTTGATTATAACGTTGATGTTACTAAACGTACTGTTGATTTCTCTCACGACTGTGGTGTGTCTGTTGAGGGGGAGATCGGTTGTCTAGGTTCGCTCGAAACAGGCATGGCGGGCGAAGAAGATGGCGTTGGCGCTGAGGGTATTTTAACAATGGACCAAATGTTGACTACCCCTGATGAAGCGGCCAATTTTGTTAAAGCGACCAACTGTGATGCGCTTGCCATTGCTATTGGTACCTCGCACGGCGCTTACAAGTTCACTCGTAAACCCACTGGTGATATTTTAGCGATTGACCGTATCAAGGAGATTCATGCTCGCTTGCCAAATACCCATCTAGTGATGCACGGTTCATCATCGGTACCACAAGAGTGGCTAGCGATTATTAATGAATTTGGTGGTGAGATCCCTGAAACCTATGGTGTTCCGGTTGAAGAAATTGTTAAAGGCATTAAGTTTGGCGTGCGCAAGGTCAACATTGATACCGATTTACGTTTAGCCTCTACCGGCGCTATTCGTCGTTTCATGGCTGAAAAACCAGCAGAATTTGATCCGCGTAAATACTTTGCCGTTGCTCAAAAAGCGATGGAGCAAATTTGTATCGACCGTTATCAAGCTTTTGGTTGTGTTGGTATGGCGAGTAAAATCCAGCCGATATCTCTGGAACAAATGCACTTACGTTATGTGTCAGGTGAGTTAGACGCTAAAGTCTTATAACTGACGATGACCGTTAAAGGCGCTACTTAGTAAACTAAGAAGCGCCTTTTTTAATGACAAATATTAATGCGCGCTTAATCATTGAGCCGTTGTGCGATCGTTGCTTAGTTGTTCAATTTTTTAACAAATTATGTAGTTTTTATTAGAGTTTTTCTAATTTTTGCGTATGATGCAAGACAATGTCAGTTTTTTGACGATTTTAATAGACAAGGATATATGATGGAAATGATTCAACAGTGGTATAACGAGCACGCTACAATGATCGTCAATTACGCGATAGCATTCGTGCTCGCGATTGTTATTTATTGGGTGGGTTCAAAAGTCGCCAAGATGATAAGTGGTATCGTCGGAAAAGTAATGACCAAGCGCGACCTTGATCCTATCATCGTCGGCTTCGTACAGAATATCGTGTATGGCATGTTAATGGTTGTTGTGATCATTGCCGCATTAGGTCAAGTCGGCATTCAAACTGCCTCATTTATTGCTGTGATCGGTGCCGCTGGTTTAGCTATTGGTCTCGCATTACAAGGGTCGTTATCAAACTTTGCTTCTGGCGTCTTAATCATTGCCTTCCGCCCATTTAAAGCGGGTGATTTTATTGAAGCTGGTGGTGTTGCTGGTGTAGTTGAGGAAATTAAATTATTCTCTACCTTTATCCGTAGCGGCGATAATAAGCAAATAATCATTCCAAATTCTGGTGTAGTTGGTTCAGCTATTATTAACTACTCAACCAAACCAACACGTCGCATTGACCTTGTTATTGGTGTCAGCTATGACGCCGATATTAAGCATGCTAAAGCAATTCTTACTGAAGTTGCAGAAGGCCATGCTAACGTGCTTAAAGATCCTGGCGCAACCATCGCCGTATTAGAGCTTGCTGATAATTCAGTGAACTTTGTCGTGCGCCCATGGGTTAAAACGGCCGATTACTGGCCAACATATTTCGATTTAATGGAAACCATTAAGATTCGTTTAGACGAAGAAAATATTGGTATTCCGTACCCACAAATGGATGTACACATCCAAAACAATGTTAGCAACGGAGAATAGAATGAAACGGTTTTTACTATCAGGGTTATTTTTATCTGTCATATCGGCACAAGCGCTTAGTGATGAAGCGCGACCATGGCAGGCAACCGCTGAGTTGGGTGGCACGATGACGACGGGTAACACCGAAACATCGACCCTTAAAGCGGCACTTGATATGAAGCATGAGATAGCTAATTGGAAGAATGCTTATTTCGCCGATGTTCTATATAGTGAAGATGGCGAAGACAAAACAGCATCTCGCTGGAAAGTCGGTGCTAAAGGCGGTTATGTTATCGACGAAACAAGTAGCATGTTCATGTTAGGTGAACATGAACAAGACGAGTTCAGTGATTACGATTCGGTATCTAGTGTCGCAGGTGGTTACAGTAAACGCTTGCTGAAAACTGAGCAATCACTGTTAGACTTAGATATTGGTCCTGGTTATAAGTACTTTGATCTGCAAGATGGCACCTCAGAAAAAACGGGTATTCTTCATTTAGGCTTAGCCTATGAGAATGAGCTATCTCCAACGTCTAAATTTACTCAAGTTTTAGTCAGTGACCTTGCGTTTAAAGATGACATCTCAACACTGTCTCGCTCAGAAACTGCGATCACTGCAAATATCATGGGTGAGCTAGCAATGAAGCTTGGTTTAACTATCCGTCATGATAACAATGCAAGTCTAGATAAGAAAAGCATTGATACAGAGACGACGATCACGTTGCTTTATACCTTTTAAGTCATATTGGTATATAATTAGAAGCCAGCTTTTGCTGGCTTTTTTTTATTGTCGTTAGGTAGTGTTTTTGTGATTCATTATATTTTAGTATTTTGTACATCTTTTATTGGCTTTAACACCTTAGCGGAAAGCGCGTTAGTGGCCAGTGAATTTTCCGAAGATGCCTTTAAATCAGCATCGCTCGATAGTGAAGAAGACTCGCTGTTGTCTGCAGAGTTTGGCGCGAGTTTAACGTCTGGAAATACGGATACCCAGACTTATACTGGGAAACTACAGGGGCGTGCGGCGTACTCGCTAGGGCGGTTGTCCTATCACGGTGAGTTCTTAAAAAAGATAAGTGCTGATACCGTCAGTGCCGATAAGTGGAAAGTTGGCATAAAAAGCAACCTTGATTTCTCAGAGCATACGAGTTCTTTTGTTACGCTTGAACATGAGCAAGATGAGTTTGCCAGCTACACCGCAGTTACAACATTTGCCGCTGGGTATACCCAGTTAATGTTTAATGATTCTGTGATAACGTGGGACGCAGATATCGGGCCTGGCTATAAGTATAAAACCAACCAACGAGATAGCCTACAAGAGTATGTGATGCACCTTGGTACCAACCTGTCGATTGAGTTATCCGAACAGGCGCAACTGATTCAAACATTAATTGCTGATATCGGCATTCAAGGTGATGCAAGCGATGTAGTTCGTTCTGAAACGGCGTTGTTAACCAGTGTGTTGGAAAATCTTAAGATGAAACTAACCTATGCTTTTAAGCATAACGATCGCCCCGGCGAGAATAAAGAAAAATTAGACACACAAACAACGGTAAGCATGGTGTTTATCTTCTAAACTTAAACGTTGCGATAAGGCACGCCAAGCGCATTATAATTATCGCATGCCAGAATCCATACATATTACGAAAAACCGCCGTAAATCCATCCGTGGAGGCTTATTTTTCGTCCATGAAAAAGATGTTTTTCTTCACATGCACGGAAAC